>Ga0210401_10004765_pt1 | contig 14087 bp, 9 predicted proteins | sample IncBWH32MmetaG_FD_150866 | JGI IMG/M metagenome (GOLD analysis project Ga0210401, IMG submission 150866) | Forest soil microbial communities from Barre Woods Harvard Forest LTER site, Petersham, Massachusetts, United States - Inc-BW-H-32-M | ecosystem: Environmental > Terrestrial > Soil >... | reverse complement strand
GTGAGCGAGGAAGTTGGTGTCTATCTCGTGGAGTCCAGTCGTCGGCGTACTGCCGCTATAAACCACCGCGCGGGCCAGGCCCGAAACCTTCGCGGCCAACACAAACGTGCGCCAACCGCCCCAGCCGAAACCGACGGCGGACGCAGCGGCATCAGGATTGAGCTTGGTTCGCAAGTACGAATATCCTGCGCGGAGGTCGTCCGCAGTCTGGTCGGGGGAGAGGCGATTCAAGGCGTCGGCGATCTGGTCGAGGCTCTGGAATTTAGCGACGCCGCCGGAGCGCGAGAGAAGATCGGGGGCGAAAGTGAAAAAACCAGCCTCGGCAAAGTCGCGAGCCGTCTCGATCGCGCGACCGTTCAAGCCCGCGTCGTCGTGGATGAGGACCAATGACGAGTGCAACCCGCCGCTCGCTGGCTTCGCGACGAAGGCATTGAGCTTTGCGTCGCCGGAGGGGTACTGGACGTTCTCGGTCTGGACGTTCGGCGAGTTGTCCTGGCGGTGCAGCCACGCGCAGGCGTTTGCTCGCGTCGCAAGAAGAAACGATCCGGCTGTGACGGCAGCAGTCGCCCTGAGCCATTGACGCCGATTGATGGAGCGAGAGGTCGGGTTCTTCCCTGGGTTGTGGGATTCCATATGTCAGTGGGAACTCGAAGACTCGCGGATCTACGGCATTTCCAAAACGACGTTCAGCTGGTATCCGCGAGCTTATCGTTGCGCGCGAAGCTCGACTTGCTGGACCTCCGTCTTCAAGGCTTGCAAATCACTCTTCGAACGAAAGTGCATGACGGCCAGCTTGCCAACACGAAACTCGCTGAGAACGACTTCCGGAGTTCCGTGCACCTCGGAAATCGCGACGTGCCGCGTTTCGACTCCGCGCGTCGGAAGAGGATACTCGGTCCACCGTTGCGTGCTCGGACCAAATTTGGCGACGGCGTCGCCATTGAAGAGATTGACCCACACATTGTGATGGCTATCGACCACCGCATCGTAAATTGCGCCGTAGTTCTTGGGGTACGGGTACAGCGTTGCCTTCAATGTGTGGATGTCCACCCTGGCGAGGTTGTTCCCCCAGTAATTACAGACCCATATGGAGTCGCCGCTCTTATCGGCGCCCATCCGTCTGGGGCCTTGCGAATACCAGCCCGAGAAATCGGACATGAAGACACCCGACAGAGCCATCAGCTTGCGATCCTGATCGGTCAGGGCATCTTCTGCGAGAGCGTGACGAGGCGGCATTTTGAGTTCCTGGGACTTGCCGCTCTGGATATCTCCCTTGTCGACACGGTCGATGAACATCTGTGCCCACCAGCCATTGCCTTCGGAATCGCCGGTTACTCCGTAGGATTCTCCCGTCCCCTCTTCGCTGATCGGAGTGACGGATTTGAATTCGGTAAATTGTTTGGTTTTCGGATCAAAGCGAAGCGCGCCAGCGGCGGTACTGCCCCAGATGTTCCCCTTCGCGTCTTCGTCGACACTCAGAGTCACACCGCTCATTCCCATCGGCGGCGCGTAAATCTGGAACTTGTGCGTATTCGGGTCGATTTCGCCGAGGCTCCCAACGCCGCCATCGACAGATCCAACTCCAGCCGCGGTGAACCAGAGATGGCCGTCGTGGCCGATGGCCAGTCCATGGGTGAAGGAGGCCATGTCATGGATGCCGGGAACTTTGATGTTGGTGAGCTCTCCGGTCTTGGCATCGATCACACCGAGTGACCGCGCGAAGCTGGGCTGGGCATAGGTGAACCACAGATTGCCGGTGCGGTCCATCTGCGTATCGTGCACGCCACCGACACCGTTCATCCGCGACGGGGTTCCGAGCGACCAGTCGCTGCCATCGTTGATAGCACTTCGATCGGTAGCTGAGTAAGCGTTCCCATCTGCAACCGGAACGTCATATTCGGTCACAACCGTCATCGCGGCCTCCCCTGTCGGACCCGGATGCGGCTTCACCTGCATAGGAGAGTTGTGCGGGCCGCGCATCTCGGCGAGGTAGGTGGAGAGTTCTTTCTTGTAGTAGTTGATCATTGGGAAAGGAGGTTGATCAGGGCCGCCATAGTTGCCGCCGCCGTTCACCATGGTGCTCATCAGGTTGATGACCGACTCCCAGCCCTTCTCATCAAAGCGGTTCTGCAAAATGTAGCTGACTTCGTGACAGCCGGTGCAGTTGTTGAAGAAGATGTCCTTCATCCGCCGATGCTGCGGGGTGTCTTCGGGGAGAGCCGACAAGTATTCCTGCCCGGTAAATTGCTTGAGGAAGTCCGGGAACTTCGTCAGCAACAAATCCTCACGTTGCAATCGGCTGTGAAGGGTGATTTCAGCGTGCGCGGTCGAATAGCCTTCGATTTGGGCCCAAAGACGGTACTTCCCGGGCGCGAGAGTCGGCGGGAAATAGTAGTTGCCTTGCTCGTCGGTGAAAACGCTGGTGGTAATCGTCTTTCCCAGTTCTTTCACCGAGACAGAGACTCCCGCCACTTTTTCTTTCGAGGAGTTCATGATTGTGCCGGTCAGCAAAACGGAGTCTTCCGCTACGGCAAGGGAAACCAGGCTTGCCGCGCAACCGAGGAGGAGCGCCGTGCTCAAGAACCACAGCGCCGGCTGAGTTGTCCGATTCCTCACGTTCATTGATCTCTAACGCTCCGCGATCCAACTGCTCACGGGCGGGTTAGGCTTCTCGACAGTCTTGAGGTACTCGATGATGGCTTCAACCTGAGAGGGTTCCATGCCATAGCGAAAGCCAGGCATGAGGCCGGTCTCGCCGTCCATGATGGTGGAGCGCACAGCGCCTTCCCTGCCCACCACTTTGTCGCGACTCAGAAACGGACCGTACTGTTTGCTGATCACCGTAGGCTGCGTGTGGCAGACAGCGCACCGCTGCTGAAAGATCCCCCGACCTAACTGTTGTTGCGCGGTCAGGGACTTCGTTTGCGGTACCTCACCCGCCCAAACGAGAGCCCCGAAAATCAGAGAAACAATGAGGGGGGCGCATATTGTTGCGGTCCGAATTAGGAATGCAGGACTCTTGACGCCGTTGCGCTCTCGGGAGCTATCCATCTGAAAGGTCCAATCCGCAAGGGAGCTTTCGCCGACATTGTGCGATTATCGCGGATTTGTGCGGGCAAACATACGCTTGCAGAGACGAGACTGTCAAGATTGTGTTGCCTGTTTTAGTACAAATGTGCGAATATCGCCAAAAAACTGCGGAAGGCCAAGGATTTTCCGATTCTGACACGCGACTATGCAGGTACCCGACAATCCGGTCGATGAGCACATCGCCGCACCGGTCGACGATGACATCGATCCTCTCAAGAATTCCGCCGACCCGAACTTCGTGCTTTCCCTGGCCCGCGGGCTTGAGGTCATTGAAAGTTTCGAGGGGCACACCGAAGGGCAGACGGTAGCTGAGATTGCGCGCACCACCGGACTGTCGCGGGCTGCGGTGCGGCGGCTGATGATTACGCTGGAACGCCTCGGGTACGCTGAGTACACCGGTCGCGTGTATCGGCTTAAGACTCGCGTGTTAAAGCTAGGCTTTTCCTATCTTACATCGACTTCCCTGCCCACGCTCGCACAACCGATCCTGGAGCGTGTAACGGAACTGGTGCACGAGTCAAGTTCCCTGAGCATCCTCGATGGGGATGAGATCGTCTATCTGGCGCGGTCGGCGGCGAAGCGCGTGATGTCGGTTAGCTTGTCGGTCGGGAGCCGCCTGCCGGCGTATTGCACGTCGATGGGGCGAGTGCTCCTCGCGGCCTTGCCCGATGTGGAACTCGCGGCGTACCTCGACCGGGTTGAACTCAAAGGTCTGACTCCGAAAACCGTAACAGACAAAAGCTCGATGCTTGAAATCATTCAGTCGGTCCGGGCGCAAGATTATGCGTTGACCGACGAAGAACTGGAATTGGGGCTTCGCTCGATCGCCGTGCCCGTGCGGAACCGCCAGAATCGTACCGTAGCTGCGATCAACGTAGGGGTTCACGCGGCTCGTGTATCGACGGCAGAGATGATCGAGCGCCTGCTACCGATCTTGCACGAAAATGCGCGCACATTCGTTCAGCTTTTGAGTTGAGAGGAAGCGGTTTCCCGCTCGACATCTTTGGAATTCCGGTCGGGGCCGTGGCGGCGAACTTCGTAGGAAAAGGCGCAAAGCAACCCGATAGGACCAAGGGATCCATGGGCAAACAGAAACGGACGCCAATCGACCGCCGCAACTTCTTGAAAAGTGCTGCCGTCACGAGCGTGGCTGCGATGGTTGGTGGCGAGGCGTCCGCGATGCCGACAGTCAAAGTTGGCGCGACGCCGGCGAACGGTACGCCCTTGATGTGCCGCCCGGCGGAGATTGGAAATCCATCCGACGCGGAGGTTCTGACAACCGATCGGCCCGGCTCCGACTTCATGGTAGATGTGCTGAAGTCGCTGGGCATGGAGTATGTGGCGGCCAATCCGGGCTCGAGTTTTCGCGGGCTGCACGAATCGGTGATCAACTACGGTCAAAACCGGTCGCCGGAATTGATCACCTGTTGTCACGAAGAGTCGGCGGTAGCGATTGCGCATGGCTACGCCAAGATTGCGGGCAAACCGATGGCAGTGTTCGCGCACAGCACGGTCGGATTGCAGCATGCGGCGATGGGAATCTTCAATGCCTACTGCGACCGGGTTCCGGTCTACATCGTTCTGGGAAATACGATCGACGAGACAATGCGCCGGCCGGGGGTCGAATGGGATCACAGCGTGCAAGACGCGGCCGCCATGGTGCGGGACTACATCAAGTGGGACGACCTGCCGATTTCTCTTACGCACTTTGCGGAGTCGGCCGTTCGCGCGTACAAGATCGCGATGACTCCTCCGATGATGCCCGTGCTTCTCGTCGCGGACAGCGATCTGCAGGAGCGGCCCGTTCCTTCCGACAGTTCGTTGCGAATCCCAAAGCTGACTTTGGCGGGGCCTCCCCAAGGTGACTCAGCTGCGGTGAGCGAAGCCGCAAAAGTCTTAGCGGCAGCAGAGAACCCTGTCATCGTGGTGGACCGCGCGGCGCGCACTGCGGAAGGCGTTCTGCTTCTCATCGACTTGGCTGAGACTCTGCAGGCCCCAGTGCTCGATCTGGCAGGGCGCATGAATTTTCCGACCCTGCACCCGTTGAATCATTCGGCGCGAGGACGAGAACTGGTCTCGACCGCCGACGTGATCCTCGGATTGGAAGTCACCGATTTCTGGGGCACCGTCCACTCTTATCGCGATCAACTGCAGCGCACATCGCAACCGATTATCGACAAGAACACAAAGCTGATCTGCGTCACGGCCAATGATCTGTACATGAAGGGCAATTACCAGGACGTCCAGCGTTACACCGAGGTGGATGTTGCGATTGCCGCTGATGCGCAGGCGACGATGCCGTCGTTAATCGAAGCGGTAAAACGGCAGCTGACGACGGACCGGAGGCGAGCGCTCGAGGATCGCGGAAAGAGGCTGTCGCAGACCCACGACGAGATCATGGAGCAGGTTCGGGTTGATGCCAGCTATGGCTGGGATGCGAGCCCGATCAGCACGGCGCGCCTGTCGGCAGAATTGTGGGCGCAGATCAAAGGCAAAGACTGGTCCCTCGTTTCGGACGTGGCTCCGGGGATGAGCAACTGGCCCTTACGACTGTGGGCGTTCGACAAGCATTACCAGTTCATCGGGGGGGCGGGTGGATACGGGGTGGGCTATGGTGCGCCGGCCGCAGTGGGCGCCGCTCTCGCGAATCGGCAACATGGACGATTCTCTGTGAACATCCAGTGCGATGGAGACCTGATGTATGCGCCGGGTGTTCTATGGACGGCGGCGCATCACCGCATTCCGCTCCTGAATATCATGCATAACAACCGCGCCTATCATCAGGAAGTCATGCATTTGCAGCGCATGGGGAATCGTCATAACCGCGGCGTGGATCGCGCATGGATTGGAACCACGATGAACCATCCCGACATTGATTTCGCAAAGCTAGCGCAGAGCATGGGAGTGCATGCAGAAGGACCGATTGCGGATCCGAAGGAGTTGGGCCCGGCGATTGGACGCGCACTTGAAGTGGTCGAACGAGGCGAACCAGCGCTCGTTGATGTCATTACACAGCCGAGGTAGGTGTGATTGGGAACAACAGGAACGAAATGATTCGTGGGTACATCTTGGGTGTGGGATGGTGGCGCCGCGGGAAGTCGAGTGTCTTTTTCCGCCTGGCACTCTTGCTTGCAGTCTCTGCATTCGTGGCGTTGATCGGGACGAAGGCGGGGGCACAGGAGGGTGAGTCCATCCCTAAACCAGAAGCTCCGGTTCATGGAGATGCGAAGAACGGGAAACGTCTCTACGATGCCTATGGCTGCTACGAATGTCACGGCAGCCAGGGACAAGGGTCGCCTTTGAGCGGGCCTCGCATCGCGCCGGAGCCGATGCATTTTGGAAGCTTCGTGCGCTACATTCGAATGCCGAGCGGACAGATGCCACCGTATACCAGCAAGGTCACAACCGATGCGGAGTTGACGGACATCTACTCGTTTCTTCAGTCCATTCCGCATTCGCCAGATGTGAAGGAGATTCCGTTGCTGGCAACTCCGGCTGGTCCGGAGAAGCAGAGATGAATGTAAAAGGCTATCGTCGGCCGGAGCCGGGGACGCAGCCGGAGTATCTCTATCCGGCTTACCGCTCCACGACGCGACGCGCTCCGACCAAGCCGCTCATTCTGTTGCCACACACGCTGTCGGAAATCACCGGCCCCGTCTATGGGCATGAGGACATCGGCGAGACCGATACGGACTTGACACGACAGCACGCCGGCGAACCGCTGGGCGAGCGGATCATTGTCACCGGCCGAGTGCTCGACGAAGATGCACGACCGGTTCCGAACACACTGGTCGAGATCTGGCAGGCGAATGCGTCTGGACGGTATCGGCACGGGAATGACAATCATCCTGCTCCGCTCGATCCGAACTTCACTGGGGCGGGCCGTGCAATCAGCGATGAGAACGGTGTGTACCGATTCGTGACCATCAAGCCCGGCGCGTACCCGTGGCGCAACCACGACAATGCCTGGCGGCCGGCGCACATCCATTTTTCGATTTTTGGGAATGCCTTCGCGACGCGACTGGTGACGCAGATGTACTTCCCGGGTGATCCACTCCTTCCGATTGATCCGGTATCTCAATCGATTCCGGATGCCAAGGCGCGGAAGCGGCTGGTGGCGTCGTTCGATCTGGAAACGACGCAACCGGAGTGGGCGCTGGGCTTCCGATTCGACATCGTGCTGCGTGGCCGAGAGTCTACGCCCTTCGAGACGCGGCGATGACGTTACAAGGAACGTCGTCGCAAACCGCAGGGCCGTTTGTGCATCTCGGTACGACGGACAAGCATGCCGTGGGCTGCCTTGTGCGCGACGGTGCTCGAGGCGAACGGGTCGATCTGCGGTGCTTTGTATGGGACGGTGACGGTAGCCCGGTCACAGATGCCGTCATCGAGATCTGGCAGGCTGACGCTTCGGGGAAATATCCGCATCCCGAGGATCCGCAGCACCGGGACGCGGATCCGGAATTCGCCAGTTTCGGACGGCTCGCTCTCGATCATGAGGGAAGCTGCACTTTTCACACGATCAAACCCGGCCGGGTCGCCGGGCCTGACGGGAGGTTACAAGCCCCCCACATCAACGTATCGATATTCGCTCGTGGACTTCTGAAGCGATTGGTGACGCGGATCTATTTTGCGGGCGATCCCAACAATGCGTCGGATCCGGTGCTCGCTCTCGTACCAGAAAACCGGCGAGAGACACTCCTGGCGAAAGCGGACCCCGCAACAGGTTGCGTCTGGCGGCTCGACATCCGCCTCTGCTGCGAAAGTGAAACAGTTTTCTTCGACGTGTAAGGACGATGCCAGAAAGTAACTTGGTAACGAAGCTGACTGCAGGTTATGTTCGACGTACTGTGGGGATCTTCTGGGCACTTCGAACCACACTTCTAATTCATGTGATCAAGAAACTTGGTTGACCCTAAAGGGCATATGGTGGTATAGCTGTCGGACCAGAAATGGGCCGATCTATTGCTTGACAACGGATAGCATCGGACCTAGATTCCTTCACCGCACAAACAAACGATAATCGCACGATTCTCCGTCGGAGGATGGGCAATGCGTCCTGTGATCGTGGCTTTTCGGTTCGTCGCGTTAGTAATTTCGCTGTTTGTGGTTTCCCTTCCCGTCGTGTCGCAAACCAATACAGGACGCGTGCTGGGCACAGTCACGGATCAGACAGGTGCCGCCATCAACGGCGCCACGGTGGTCGTTACGGACGTTGAGCGTGGAGTGACTCGCTCGCTCACGACGGACCAAGCCGGCGCCTATGTTGCGCCGAATTTAGTTTCGGGAACATACAAGGTCCGCGCGGAGGCCAAGGGCTTCAAGTCGGTCGAACGCATCAACATCGTGCTGGAAGTTGCCAAAGACGTCGTCGTGGATTTGCAGCTTCAGCCGGGCGAAGTGAGAGAAACGGTCGTCGTCACCGAAGAAGTGCCGCTGCTCGATACAGCTTCTTCGACGCTCGGAGGCACGCTGAGCAACGTGGAGATCAATGACCTTCCGCTGAGCGGACGCAATTACGAGAACCTGTTGCAGCTTCGGCCGGGAGTTGTGCGATATCCGGGGGGCGGATTCTCGACGACTAGCACGAACGGGCTGCGTGCAGAAGACAATGCGTACGTCATTGAGGGCTTGTTCAATAGCGAGCCATATTCGGGACAGGGCATCATCAACGGCGCTGGAATCGCCGGTGACTCGGCAACCATTCTGCCGATTGACGCCATTCAGGAGTTCAACCTGCAGGAAAACCCTTCCGCGGAGTACGGATGGAAGCCGGGCGCGATCGTGAACGTCGCCTTGAAGTCGGGCACCAATTCCCTGCACGGAACCGCGTTCGCGTTCGGGCGCGAAGGCAGTATGGACGCACGGAACTTCTTCAATTGCTCAGCCCAGCCTTGCGCGTTTTCGCAGACGCCGAGCCCGAAGAATCCACGGTCGCTCGAGCAGTTTGGTGGTTCGTTGGGTGGGGCCATCGTAAAAGACAAGGCATTCTTTTTTGGCGCGTATGAAGGCCAGCGCTATGACGTAGGGAACCAGTTTGGCGGCGTCACTAGCCCATCGATGGTAACGATGGCTCCGCCCACGCCAACATGTCTATTTGGCGGCTATACGAACAGCCGCGATTGTGCCGACAGTATCCCCGATGCGATCGCAGATCTGCAGGCGCTAAATGTGCCAATCAGCCCAGCCAGTCTGCAGGTGGCGGGCTGCTCTCTTTCGGCGGGAACTGTGAGCTGCAACGGAAAGGGTTTTCCCACCAACAACAATCCCAGCATCAATATTGTGAACGGGTTCCCCAACCAGGTCACGGTTGACAACTTCGTGGGCAAAGTCGACGTGCACCCGAACGAGCGGAATACCGTGAGCGGCATGTACTTTTTTGGAAACAATTCCGGCACGGTCGAGGATTTTCCGGAGTTGCAGGATTTTTGGCGGTCCAAGATTCATACGCGCGCGCAGGTCGTCGGAGGCAGCTGGGTCTGGACTCCGAGTGCCCGACTGGCCAATGAAGCGCGCTTCGGGTACAACCGCCTGTACCAACCCACCCTTCCCGGAGATCTCAATACCCCAGCGTCGAGCTACGGCTTGAACACGGGGGTCAGCGGTCCATTCACCGGCGGCCTACCCCGCATCGGATTTGGCGGTTATTTCTTTCCGGGATTGGGCGGCTTTAAATGGCCGAAGTTTCAGGGCCCGGATTCGATTACGCAGTTCATCGATCACCTTTCATACACGACGGGCAAGCACGCACTGAAGTTCGGCGGCGAGATCCATCGGAACTACGTGAGTGGAGGTGCGTTCGGCAACGCTCGCGGCAGCTTTACCTTCCTCGGCGCCAACACCCCGGATCCCACGAATCCTGCGAATTTGCTGAACACAACGCAACTGGAAGATTTTTTTGCTGGCGCACCGTTCAAAGTCTCGGTTCTGACAGGCGATCCGCGCCGGCAGTCGCATAGCTGGTCCTACGCAGGCTTCGTACAGGACGACTGGCGGCTGGCAAAGACCGTAACCCTCAACCTCGGATTGCGGTATGAGTTCAACACAGTTTTGAAAGAAGATCACAACCTGCTCGGAAATTTCGATCCCAACCTGGGGATTGTGCAGGTAGGTAAACAGATCGGCAGCGCTTACAACTCCGACGGGAAGAATTTTGCTCCTCGTTTTGGCTTTGCCTGGGATATGAACGGAAAGGGCAACACGGTGATCCGCGCCGGCGGCGGGGTCATGTACGAGTTCGTGAATTGGCAATCGTTTCTCGCCTTCAACAACAGCTTTGGCTTACCCAGCGTTCCAACTGGCGCAACCATCGACGCTGCAGGTGACAACGCCGGAGGTACGATCACAACCGGCAATTTGACGATCTTCCCAAGCTATCCGTGGGACAACGGGCCGATCTACGGCAATCTGAGCGGATCGAAACCGAACTGCGATCCCGTCAACGCGCAGCCCTGCGCCATCATGGGCGTGGATCGCAACCTTAAGACGCCCTACGTGTGGAGCTGGAATTTCGGTATGCAGCATGCGTTCACTCCGAACCTGTCTCTGGATCTGTCGTACGTGGGAAATCACGGATCGAGGCTCACCGGAATTCGGGACATCAATCAGGAAGCGCCCAGCCCTGGCGGACCCGGCACGGGCGATCCCACCACGCGGCCGTTCAACGGGAAGTTCCCATACCTGAGCAACATCTTCATGATGGGGAACGTGTACCGCTCGAACTACGACGGTCTGCAGGCAACTCTAACGTCGCGTAATTACCACGGGCTCACCATGATTGCAGGCTACACCTATTCACACGCACTAGATGATGTGGGAGCGAACTGGGACTTTGGAGCTGGCTACGGCCTGCCGCAAAACTCCAACAATCTGGCGGCCGAGTACGGTAATAGCGATTTTGACGTTCGCCACCGGCTGACGCTATCCATCACCTACGCGATCCCGGGGAAGAAGGGATTCGGCCAGATGATGGAAGGCTGGGAGATCAACTCGATCGCGACGCTTGCCAGCCCGCAATATTGGGGACCTATTGATTTGACGACGGATATCGTTGGTTTAGGTGGGTTGCCGGTAAGCCCGCCACAGGGTACACCGATGCGTTGGGATTTCTCTGGCAACCCTTCAGATTTCAAGTCGGGCCCGACCCCGATTCCGTACTTCCCTGGAGCGAGTAATGCTGCGTGCGCCGCGAAGGCAAATACGCCAGCTCTGATGACTTCGCTCACGGCATTCGGGTGCTATGCGAAGGGCAACTCCATCATGACTCCTCCCGCGTATGGAACATTCGGCACGATGCGGCGGAACATCTTCCCAGACTCCGGTTTCAGAAACCTGGACTTCTCCTTGGCGAAGAACTGGCATTTGGGAGAGCGGCTGCGCGCACAGTTCCGGGCCGAGTTCTTCAATATCTTTAACCATCCGAACTTCGCCAACCCCTATGGCGGGCAGAATGGCTACGGCCAGAATGATCCCGGCGCACCGGGAACCTTCGGTTGTGGATGTGCAACGCCCGACATCGCGGCGGCGAATCCCGCCGTCGGTTCGGGTGGTCCGCGGTCGATTCAGTTGGGGTTGAAGTTTATCTTCTAGCACGCGGAATCCGCGCCGGGGATCCATAAAAAATGAAAATGCCCTCCCGCTTGGGAGGGCATTTTTCTTGAGGGATGGTTTTCTCTGTAATCTATTGCGGAGTTGCATCCCTGCTGGCTTCCGACTTCGCCTCCGTGGCATCGGTTCGCGCCGAAGCGAAGCGAGTCGGCTGGGGACGATATCCGTTGCGCGTGCGCACGTGATACTTCCTCAGCGCATCGCCAACCAGCTTCACGTTGATCGAGCGCCAGCCGCGATTCTGGTTGGGCTGGGGGTAATAGCTGAGTGAGTACAGGTGAGCGAGGTCATCGCGAATCGAGGCAAAAGCTTTTTTCTCGTCTCTCCAGTTCTTCGCGAAATAGGCTTTGCCACCGGTCGCCGCCGTCATTCTCTCAAAGACCGCTGTGGACACCGGCTCGAGCCTGGCTTGCTGTGTGCTGATCATGTAGACCGAGATTCCCGAGGACTGCGCCAACTCGGCAACATCTTCAGGAGGCACGACGCTCGAATTGTCAGGTCCGTTGGAGAACACGACAACGACTTTTCTTCCCTTGTACTGAGCAGCATCCTTAAGAGTAAGCAGTAGCGTGTTGTAAAGGGCAGCTTCGTCTCCAGCCACGGTCGTGCGAACAGCGCGCAACACTTCACCGCGATCCGGAGTCAGCGTCGCGACCCGTGACAAGTCGCGGCTGTAAGAGTAGAGGGCGATCTTGTCCGCGGTTTCGAGCGAACGCACGAAATCCGCGATGGCGTCCTGGGCAAACACAAAACCGCGGTACATATAGTTGCTGGTGTCGAACAGAATAAAGACGTTGGCCCCGGCCACGAGCGCATCCAGACTTTGGCGGGAATCAAGCAAGGAGGAACGCGCACTGGCCTGTTCAACGACTTCGGCCGCCGACGGCTCCGGCTTGTCGTTGGTGGCAGCCGCCATCAGCGAATGGGTAGGACCGTTGCCTTCGCCAAAGGTCGCTAGTTTTTCCGGAATACCGTCTTCGGTGATGATGAAATCCTTGGGAGTGAGGCCTGTGATGTAGTTGCCATTCTTGTCAGTGACGGCGACATTGAGCTGCACCATGTTTACGATGACATGGATATGCCCTTCGCCTTCCTGCGCGACCACGCGGTCGCCAGACTGAATAAACATTGCCAGGCCCAGTGCCAAACAGAGACCATACTTCATAGTGACTGCGACCACTCTACGGAACGACTTCTTTCGATCCTCGTTCATTTTGATTCCCCAAGTGTTCAACGTCCCGATGCTTCCGCGGTAACGGCAACGGAGCCGAACTTACCGTGGCGAAAATCCTCGCCGGTCTCGCGCATGGCCCGAACTAGCGCGGGCCAGTCCTCGAAATCCGTGGCAAATACCTTTTCCACCATACGCCGAGTCAGCTCCGGTACAAGCTGGTTTAGAGCTTCTGGAGCGTACCCGTTTTCATCGGCGAGGCGAGCCCAATAGAGGTTGCCCGACTCCCACGATTCTGCGAGTAGACGGCTGGAATAGCCGGAGAACGCTGGAATCGGGGGAACGTTGAGCAGTTCACGGGCATAGGTCTGCGCCAGGGTCGGATGTGGTACGCCAAAATCGCGTGACAGCCGTTCCCAACTGGCATCCTGAGGGTGCTGCTCGGAAAGTTTCTGCAGTTCTTGTCCGGCTGAACCCCACGAAGAAATATCATCCGGGAACTTCCGCCGATATTCGCCAGCCAGGTAAAACGTGTCGGCCGGCGTGACGAGCAAAGCTGATTCCGAGACCTGTCCACTCTGTAAAGCCCGTTCGAGTTGTTCGCGAGCCTGCGGAGTAATCCTCTCGGAGAGGATCAAGATCGTTTTGGCCCGAAGGTCAGAGTTCGTGGCCGAGGCCGTCAACAATTCTTCGCCGGTACGCTGATAAAGAGTGATGGCATGCAGTTCATCATGACTGACGCCCCACCACCGGGGCAGAATGGCACTGGACATCAACCCGGGCACAAGTTCTCTCCAGATTAGCGCTTGAACATTCTCTGGAGCGATGAAGTCTTGCTCGATTTCCGCTAAGACATATGGAAGATCGGCGAGCGATCCCACCAGGTGCGCACCGCCGCCCGCCGGCGAGCCCTCCCCGAACAACTGTGGCGCCTGCCACACTGCTTTGATCCCTCCCACCGTTTCGGCGGAAAAGTCATGTGACCGAACCAGCAGAGGATTGGTGTGCAAGGCCTGCGCGCCCGGGGGCTCATAATACGCGTAGTTCAAGCCGACCAGGATGTCTCTCTGGAAAGAAGCCAGCTCACCTTTGGCATCTTCAATTTGACTGCGTGAGACTGTTCCCTTGACGACCTTTGTCAAATCGGTACGCATTTCCGAATCGGTATGGCTGTTGTTGTAGATGCCCGCGGCCCATTCCGATCGTTCACTGTTCGTGA
>Ga0210401_10004763_pt1 | contig 14091 bp, 10 predicted proteins | sample IncBWH32MmetaG_FD_150866 | JGI IMG/M metagenome (GOLD analysis project Ga0210401, IMG submission 150866) | Forest soil microbial communities from Barre Woods Harvard Forest LTER site, Petersham, Massachusetts, United States - Inc-BW-H-32-M | ecosystem: Environmental > Terrestrial > Soil >... | reverse complement strand
CGGGCAAATCGATCGGCGCGGCGCGAGCCCCTACTTCGTGCTGATCGACCGCGCCTTGCGCGACGAGGGCACGAGCTACCATTACCTGCCGCCGGCCGAATTCGCCGAGGCCGATCGCCAGCTCGCCGCAGCGGCGATGCAAGCGTTGCAGGGCATCGGGCAGACAGTCTATCGCGGCGCCGCCTGGACCACCGACGCACCCTTTCGCGAGACCGCGGCGGCGATCGAGCGGGCGCGCACCCGCGGCATTCTTGCCGTCGAGATGGAGGCGGCGGCGCTTTACGCCTTTGCCGCGGCGCGCGGCAAGCCGGTGCTGTGCTTCGCCCACGTCACCAACCAGATGGCGATCGTGACCGGCGATTTCGAAAAGGGTGAGGCCAACGGCAGCGCCGCAGCACTCGCCGTCATCGCCGCCGCAACCCGCGGCTGGCGGGCGGCGGACAAGCCCGCCGGAACGATTTGAGCGAAGGCGCCCCGGCGACGCTGCCCGAGACTTCGACCCTCGGCCCACCGGATGGAGAGAAACGCACCATGACGCCGAACCCGTTGACCGATTTCGTCCATTTCATGCTGCGACCGGAATGGCCGACCTACGTTTTCTGGGTGCTGATGATCGCCAGCGTCGCAATCGCGGTTTATTGCTTCGCCAGGATGCCCGAGCAACGGCGCCTCGTTCACCTTGGCAATTGGGCCTGCCGCGTCGTCATTGGCGCGATGTGGTGGCAGCAGACGCTGTGGAAACTGCCGCCCTATTACACCGACGATGGCAAACCCTCGGGCACGAACGAACTCGCCCACTATCTGACCGTCGAGGGAAAATCGGCCGCCATCCCGTTGCTGAAGGATTTCGTCAACCACGTGGTCTCGCCGCATTTCTCCCTTTTTGCGCCGATCATCTACGCCGCCGAAGCGCTGACCGGCGTGTCGCTGATCCTCGGTCTGTTCGTCCGGCTGTGGGGCGTGCTCGGCGCGCTGCAGTTCCTCAATCTGTGGCTCGGCCTCTACAACGACTGGTACGAGTGGCCGTGGACCTATTTCTTCGCGTTCGTGCTTATGGTCATCTTTGCCCTGCATCATTACGGCCGCAGCCTCGGCGTCGATGCGATCCTCACCGCCCGGCCGCTCCGGAGCCGGCTGCTCGATTGGATAAGCTGAGGCGGCGGGAACGCCGCCGGTGCGCGACTGCGGCGCGCGCAGCCTTATGACGACCCTAGACCGCATATGTCCTCCTGAGAGGACTGCCGTGCTCCTCGGCGAGAGTTTGGAGTGCTTTCCCTCGCCGTGCCCCACCCTGACGGCTATTGTTTTGTGCCACGCCGAAAAGCGAGATCCATCACGTTGCACACAAACGGGAGGAAGTCATGGAATTGTCACGTCGTTACCTCGCCGCTGCAGGCGCGCTCGCGCTCGGCGCGCCGACCCTGATCCGATCGGCACACGCCCAATCGGCTGATGAGGCGACGGTAAAAAAAGCCGTCGAGGAATTGCGGACGGCCTTGATCAAACAGGACAAAGCGACGCTCGATGCGCTCACCGCGGAGCAGCTGAGTTACAGCCATTCGGATGCTCGGCTCCAGAACAAGGCCGAATTCATCGACGGGGTGATGACGCGAAAGGGCACCCTCAAGTCGCTCGAATGGCCCGGCATGACGGTCCAGCTCGTCGGGAACAACGCCGTCGTGCGACACCTTTGGGTCTCGGAAAGCGAGCTCGACGGCAAGGTCACCAACACCAAAATCGGCGTCATGCAGGTCTGGCAGAAACAGGGCGGCGGCTGGAAGCTGCTGGCGCGTGCGTCTTGGAAGCTGCCTCCGCCGGCATAGCACCACGCTCGTTCGCATCCACCGGCCCGCCGGGACATTCATCCGCGGCCTACGCATGCGCGCCACCTCTGGGGAGCGGAGAGCGAGTCGAGCGCTGCCTCGCAGCAATTCTCGCCGCCGATGCGCGAGGGTTCGCTTTGATCGCATGGGCCTCATTGGCCGGATAAAGCGGGAAGGTCCGTAAACCACCCAAAGCGGACCCCCCAATCGCTCCGGCCGGGCTCACCTTTCCGGCAGGTCGGCCGACCGCAACACGGCGAGGACGACGGGTGTGTGTCAGTCCGCCGGACTGGCGGCCAACCGCAGACCGGACAAAAAAAGCTCACGAAGTTCCGGGTTGCGATAGCGCGTGCCGGGCTCCATGACGGCAGGCGTGATCGCGCACAGCCGCCCGACGATCGCGCGCGCTTCGTCGAGCCGTCCCATATGCGCGTAGCAGGACGCGAGGGTGCGGTAGGTCACCGGGAATGTTGGCGCCAGGTCGAGCGAGGCAGCAGATTTGCCACCGCCTCGTCGAGCCGGCGGCTGAAAAAGTAGGCCTCGCCAATCACGTTGAGATACGTTGCCATGCGGTCGCGAGGGCAGAGCTGCAAATAGTTCTGAAAATGCTCGATCGCGACGTCGGGCTGGCCGGCAAAAACCCTGAGCAAAGCGCTCCAGTGCCAACCACGGGCATGACTTGGGTTGAGCGTCAGACAACGGTCAATCAGTGCAAGTGAGACGTCGATGTCCTCGCCAAGATATCCGAGCATCGCGGCTGCGATTGCGAGCACGTTGGGGTCGTCGGGGGCGCTGCGAAGCGCGCGCCGCGCGAGATCGATACTGGTTCGCCTAGCCGCATCCGGATCCTCGGCCCAACGGTTCACCTCGAGCCCTGCGTAACAATGGGCCGCCAGGGCCAAAGCCGGGCCGTAGTGCGGATCACGCTCGATCGCCTGCCCGAGCAGATCCAGCGCCCGGAGGAGGCTCTCCTTTGTAAACGCGTCCAAGTCCGGCAGCGCACGCAGATAAAAGTCCAACGCGGTAAGGTCGCTTGTCGGCCGGTCCGCCAAGCGGCGGGTCTCGGCCACCTCCAAGGTCGGCTCGATAGCACCGGCCACGCTTGCCGCCACCTGGTCTTGAAGCTCGAAGATGTTCTGCAGCAGACCGTCGAACCGGTCGGCCCAGAGATGCGCTCCGGTCGTCGCGTCAATCAGCTGCGCGCTGATGCGCACCCGGCCGCCGGCTTTGCGCACCGCGCCCTCGAGGATGTAGCGCACGCCCAATTCACGCCCGACACGCTGCACGTCGATCGCTTGGCCTTTGTATGTAAAGCTTGAATTGCGGGCGATGACCACGAGCCACCGGATGCGCGACAGCGCAGTAATTATCTCCTCCACCACGCCGTCGGCGAAATACTCCTGCTCGGGATCGCCGCTCATATTTTGGAATGGCATTACCGCCAGCGATGGCATATCCGGCAGCGGCGGCGCGCTGATCATCCGACTTGCCGGGCCATGGACGCGCGCTTCCGAGGCGACGCGCGCCACCGGCGCGGTAAAACGGTAGCCGCGCCCGCGAATGGTCTGAATGTAACTGCCTCCGGTTCGCCCCGCGTGGAGGACTCGGCGCAGGGCGGCGATCTGCACGTCGAGATTGCTCTCTTCGACTGCGGTTGCCGACCAGACCGCGGAGATGATCTCAGCCCGCGAGACGAGTTCTCCCGGCCGCTCGAGGAGCACGCGGAGAATGTCGAGCGCGCGCGAACCCATCACCAAGGGCGCGAAAACGCCGTGCTCGTCCCTTCGGAACAGGACACCGATACGCCGGTCGAGGCGGAACCCTCCGAACAGGCAGACCTCCGCCGGAGAAGGTGCAGGCACGCCGTCGCTCTCCACGTACTGTCCAATTTCCGAATATTTTAGCTTATTTCAGGTTGTTTAAGCGCAACCTCATAGCGCGCTTCCGATCGAGCAAGCCCTAATCCGCCTGTCGAAAGGGAGGGAGAAGTATGATGAGAAAGTGGCTCTCCAGTGGACTGCTTGCGGTCGCCATCGCCTTACCGGCGCTGAGCGGTGCAGCGCGGGCGGGAGGAGGCAACGATTTGGGATGCTCGAACGCCACGCTCAAGGGCGCGTACGCGTTTTCCGTTCTCACTATTGTAGCGGCTTCACCGCCGGGACCAGGCGTTGTGGTCGGTCTCGGTACGTTTGATGGCAGGGGCGGTTTCACGCAGATAGATTACCCTGGCAATGGAGGTACGGACTTGGGCTTGGACGAAAAGTTCAGGACTGGGCAGACCGGCAGCTATACGGTCAATCGGAACTGCACCGGCTTTATGACGATCGATCTCGGCGCCACGGTCGGGGTCACGACGAACGCCTTTGTGATCAGCAATGGCGGCCGTTCGATCCATGCCGTCATTGCCGCATTTACTGCACCGGGCGGCGCACTCGCGACCCCGCTCCAGTCTCGTATCGACTTCTGGAAGGTCGCACCGGAGCAGGACGAGCAGCAATGAACGCTCTGTTGGGCGACGGCGCACGTTAGGCAAAAGGGGGCAAGGCGGGGCGGATCGCCTCGGGCTCTTCGACACATTCGGCGTAGCTGCCCAGCGCCTCGCCATATTGTCATAGCGCGTGTAGCCGTTCACTGCCGGGCTTGTTGTGGTGGGCGTAGTGGGCCGAGTAGCGGGGACGATCCGGCTGTTTCCGCCGCGAATGCGTCTAACCGGATTGGTGCCCAACTAACCCAGGGCCGCCAAGGTCGAGGGTCCGCTTTCCACCCAAAGTAGCGGTAGCCGGGTCGCCCGTCACGAACCGCCGCGGTGAGCCGGTCAGCAAAGTCACTGGCGCTGCTATGCCAGTGCCGTGCCGCGTTGCCGCCGCGGTGCCGCATTGGCGCGCTGACATTCGGCGATCATCCCGTCTTGTCTCGGAGCCCGGCCGTCGTTCGCCCGTTCTCCAACTTTTCTCGGACGGGAGACACAAACAGTGCCGATCGGAGAACAATCAGGCATGCCCGGTTCGTTGCCACAGTGGTGGTCTAGAATACGGGCAGTCAGTGTACCGATTGCTTCCGCCAGCCAGACCGTCGGCCGCTGGCGATCACAACAGGTTACGGATCAAGCCGAACGCGGGACCGCTTTCCACGTTGAAAATCAATGGATACCCATTCGAATCGCCGCTTAGTCTAGTAATATACCGACCGCCCGGCCCCGCCGCCTGCCGCCACCAGCTCGCCGGAGACCGCCCAGGCTTTGTCCGAGGCGAGGAACACCGCGACGAACGCGACCTCCGAGGCGTCCACCATGCGGCAAATCGCATTGCCGCGCGGCGAGTCCGCAGCAAAGTCCCGCCGCTCCGCCTCTTCCGGGGATACGCCCAGCTGGGTGGCGCGGGCGGCAACCAGGCTCGGCGTGCGCTCGGTGCGGGTCGTGCCGGGATGGATGCAATTGACCGTGATCCCATGACGGCCCAGCTGGACGGCCAGCGTCTTTGTCATGTGCACCAGGCCGGCATTGCGCGCGCCGCCGCTCAGATTGCCGGCGTTGCGGGCGTTGCCGCCGCTGATGTTGATGATGCGGCCCCAGCCCGCCGTCTTCATGAAGGGGATGATCGCGCGGGAACAGCGCAGCGCTCCCACATACTTAACGTTGAAATCCTCTATCAAATCCTCGTCGATGACGGTTTCTATCGGGCCGGTCGCGGTGGCCGAGCCCCCGGGCGCGGACCCGCTGTTGACCAGGATGTGCAGGCCGCCCAGTTGCTGCGCCGCCTCGGCGACCATATGGTCCACCTGCTCCTTGCTGGTAACATCGGCCGCGAGAGGAACAATGCGCCGGTTCGTGTCGGCAGCCAGCTCCCGCGCCGTCGCCTCCAGATCCCCCTTGTTCCGCGCCACGATCGCCACATCGACCCCTTCGCGAGCCAATTCCCGGGCAATGGCTTTGCCAATGCCGCGACTGCCGCCAGTCACGATCGCATGCTTGCCTTGCAATCCGAGGTCCATGGCACTCTCTCCCCTTGGCGGCGTGACCGCGATTTAGTGCGTCACTGCTGATTGTTCTCTCTGCGGGAACCGGGCGCAAGGGTGTTGCCAGACGCAGGACGATGGACGGAACGTGCCGACATCCCTCCGGCAGGGCCGCCGCCGCTCGGGCACGATGCATGGGGCGCACCCCATCCCAAAGCTGCGATAGCGGGGCCCCGGCCCGAACCGCCGGATTCGACCCTCAAGAGACATTCGCAGCCGCGCCGGGGGATCGTCGGGTTGACCACGAAGCGGTCATTCTCCCCGGATTTCCGCCATGCTAACCACCGGCTCAAGCCAACTCGTCGAGCAGCGCCTTTGCCTCTTTCAGATCGGCGGTGTCGAAGCCCTCGGTGAACCAGCCATAGACCGGGGCGAGTAGATCGCGAGCTTCCGCTCGCCGGCCCTGTTCGCCCCACAACCGGGCGAGGCTCGTGGCAGCGCGCAACTCATTGGCTTTTGCGTGTTGTTTTCGCGCGACGCGTAATGCCTCTTCCAGGGCGTTTTGGCTGTCCTCAAGCATGTTGAGACCGAACAACGCGACGCCTTCGAGGCGAAGAAGCTCCGCCTCCCACTGCCTGTGGCCCGTCTTCTCCACAGTGCAAAGGCCCTCTCTCGCGGCGGCAAGACCGGCGCTCTGCTCGCCCCGACGCGTCAGTGTGTCGGCTAATTTCGCCAAGCCGTAGGACCGCAATCGCCTCGACCCGTTCGGACCTTCAAGCCCCTCGTGCACGCAAGCAACTGCTTCCTCGAGCGATCCCCGCGCCGTCAAGGCGGCACCGCGCAAGAGCTGTGGTTCCAGCACCAAGCCAAGTCTTTGCTCGGCGGCAAGAGCCATGGCGGCATCGAGCCGTTGCATTGCCAATTCCGGCTCTCCACGATCGAGGTGAAGCATCGAGTTGTACTGTAGGGCGATAGCCAAACTGAACGGATGAGCGATCTGATCGGCCAGTGCCAACGCTTCGCTGCCGAGCGCCAAGCCTTTTTCAGGATACCCAAGTAGCCAATGGATCTGCGCACCCAAGTAGCGACCACACATGCCGGGATCGTGCCCGCCGTACACCTGATGGTGGAGCCTATGCCGTTCGGGATTATACAACCGACGACCAGCCTCGCAGTGCTTGCGTCCGGCCGCCGGCTCGCCGGAGAACAAACAGGTCGCCCAAGCGCTGTGGTGCGCCTGCAAACGCAGATCGTCGTCCGCGCTGTTTGCAGTTAGCCGCTGGAGCCGGTTCGACAATTTACGGCATTCGAGAATCCTGCCGGCGCCGTTGGCCGATTGCCAAAGGCCATTGAGTGCCATGAACAACTGGTGTGCATCATCGCGTTGCTCGGCGAGCTCTCGGGCGCGCGAGTAAGCCTCGGCCGCATCGGCTGCACCGAACCCCTTCGCCGTGAACAGCGACGGTCCTCTGGCCAGTTGTAGCTCGATTTCGCATCCATCCCGAATCAGCCCTTCGGGTAGGACTGCCACCGCCTCAAGACCGCGCTCGAAATGACGGATCGCCTCCATATGAGCGAAGCGTGCCGCCGCATGACGCCCCGCCTTCAGCCATTGATCTATCGCGCGGCCGGTGTCGCCGGCAGCCGTCAGGTGATGAGCCAGCAATTCGGGCTCGCGCTCGACGAGATCAGAGAAATGTACGTCCAGCGCCGCTGCGGCCTGAGCGTGGAGTTCTTGCCGTCGCCCGCGCAGCAGAGTCGAGTAGGCAGCATCCTGCACCAGCGCGTGCTTGAAGAGGTAGGATGAATGCGGAGCGGCACCCCGGCAAAACAGCAATTCCGCGGCGCTGAGCTGACCCAACGCGGCTTGCAACTCTCTTTCATCTCGCTGTGCCACCAGTTCGATCAATTCATAGGCAAACTCGCGGCCGATCACCGCACCTATTTGGGCGACCTCCTTGGGTACCGGTCCGAGCCGGTCCAGGCGCGCTATCAGTGACGCGTGTAATGTCGCCGGCACCGACAACGCAGCTGGCGACGCGGTCGCCAGCACCGTAGCAACCCGGTCTCCCTGCCCGACGCTTTCCAGCACCGCCTTGGTCAGCTCCTCGACAAACAGCGGCACGCCGTCGGTGCGCTCAACGATTTGGGCGACGATCTCAGGGGAGAGCGCGGCATTGGCCAACTGCTGCGCCAGCGCCGTGCCGTCGCGCTCGCCGAGCCGATTGAGCACCAAACTCGTGACGTGGGAGCGACCGTTCCATGGCGGCTGAAATTCGGGACGAAAGGAGATCGCCAGCAGCATCGGCAGTTGCCGCACCCGGTCGACCGTCAGATCCAGCAGCTCGCGAGAGGTTGGATCGATCCAATGGACATCCTCAAACACCATAAGCACCGGTTGGCGGCCAACCTCGGCTTCGAGTTGGTTCAAGAGCGCCTCGAACATCTTCTCCCGTTTGCGCTGCGGGCTCAGGTTGAGGTCCGCAGCGTTGCTCGGTAACGACAACAACTCGGCCAACAGCGCGACATCGTCTGCGCGCGGTGTTCCTGGGGCGAGCATCGTCTGCAGTTTGCCGAGCTTGGTACCGACCGCGTCACCGCGGACAAATCCTGCGGCGTGCTCAAGCTGCGCAATGAAGGGATAGAGGGCGCTGTCCTGGTGGTGCGGAGAGCAAAAATAGCGCAAGCGGGTATGCGGCTCGCTTCCGATGTGCTCGGATAGTGCCGCCGTGAGCCGCGACTTGCCGATACCCGGCTCGCCGGAAATCAGTACCACCCGTCCTTCGCCGCTCTTCGCCTGGTGCCAGCGGCGGATAAGCAGCTCGACTTCCTCCTCGCGCCCGACGAGCGGCGTCTCCCCCGAGCGCAGCGCCTCGAAGCGGCTGACCTCGCCGCTCTCGCCCAAGACCCGCCAAGCGCCTTGCGGCTCAGCGAACCCGGCAAGCCTTAGCGGTCCGAGGTCCTCCAGATCAAACAGCCCGCCGATCTGCCTGCGGGTCGCTTCGCTAATGACCAGCATGTTCGGCCCGGCGAGGGCTTGAAGCCGCGCCGCAAGATTGGGCGTCTCGCCGACGACCGCTTGCTCCTGCGCCGAGCCTTCGCCTATCAGATCGCCGACGATCGCCAGGCCTGTGGCGATCCCAACCCGGGCTTGGAGTTTGATAGATTTGACGTCGAGGCGACCGACAGCGTCGATCGCTCCCAATCCTGCCCGGACCGCGCGCTCGGCGTCGTCCTCGTGAGCTCGTGGGTAACCGAAATACACGAGAACTCCGTCGCCCATGTATTTAGCAACGAAGCCATCGAACTCGGCGACGATATTCGCGACCGCGCGGTGATAGGCGGCAATCACCTCCCGCAAATCCTCGGGATCGAGCCGTGACGAGAGCGCGGTAGAGCCGACGAGGTCGCAGAACAGCACCGTCAGCTGCCGGCGTTCGGCATCGGCAGGGGCCGGTACATCAACGGCTGCCGCTGTCTCGGCGGCGGGAACCACAGCGCCAAGCGCCGCGATGGCGTCGAGCAGTTTGCGACGGTGGCCGATCGCTACAACACCGATTTCCCTGAGATCATCCGATGTCAGCTTCGGTAGCACCTCCCAATCGATCTCGTTGTCGCGAAACAGCGGTTCATAGCGCTCCAGGCCTAAACTCTGTAGCCACGCCGCTGTGTTCATGTGTGATCCTCAGCTCCCGGGAGCGGCAGCCTCTCGTGGGCGACGATAACCCTCTGACGATCGGCCTTCCAGCGGCAGCGCTCAAATAGGCGCAGTATCCGGCGTCGCGGCTTCCGGCCGAATGACCGCTATTGAGCCAAGGGCTTCGCGGGCCGAGCAAATCAAGAATGACGCCTTTCCACCCGTTTCAGTCGTTCGCCGGCCACAGGCGACCATGGGCGCGACGAGTGGGCAGCGGCGTAGCGCGGGAAAACCCGTCAGCATAGCGGTAACAGCCGGTGGCGCCACGGTCCCGCCAAAAAGCCCTTCTATAGTCGTCCCGTTGCGACCATCGATCGGCGGATGTTGATGATTGGAGGTTTGGCAAGACATGCTTTGGTTGAGCGTCGGCGGGAAATCCGGCGCTCCGGGGCACGTATCGCGCCCGGTCTGGAGATTCCCGTAGATTCCCGCTTCGGCGAAATTAATTCCCGGTTCGGCGGGAAAAATTCCCGGTTCTAAGTTCACCTAGCCTATCATGAACTCGTCACAACGGTTTGATTTATAAGTGAAACGTGGGAACGGCTGGGCCGATATCGGACAAAAATTCCCGGATCTTTCCCGGTTCCACGGGAATTTCGCCGGGGCGCGGCGGGTCGCGACCGGCGGCGGCTACCACCCCAGCGCGTAGGCGGCGCGGCGCGGGTCGGCGCCGGCTTCGATGACGCCGCGCTTCTTGTCGACATCGATCGCGCAGACCGCACCCGCGGTCCAGATCCAGTCGGGCCAGCGCTGGATCTCGTGGCCGCGGCGCTGGAGTTCGGCGATGACCGCCTCGGGGATGCGCGCCTCGATCGCCAATCGGCCGGGATAGTAGTCGTAGGGCGCGAACGACGACGGATAGCTGTAGCTCGCAAAACGCGGGCTCTCGATCGCCGACTGCACCTCCTGGCCAAAGACGAAACGGTTCAGCAAGACCTGCAGCATCGCCTGGCTCTGCACGTCGCCGCCGGGCGTGCCGAACGGCATGAAGTGGTCGCCGCCTTTGATCGCCAAGGCCGGGTTCGGCGTCAGCCGTGGCCGCTTGCCGGGGCCGACGCCGGCGGGGTGGCGCGGGTCGGGGCGCGACTGCGAGCCGCGGTTCGACGGAATCAGCCCGGTCCCCGGCACCACCGGCGACCCATAGGAGCCGTCGCTCGGCGTCGCCGAGAACAGATTGCCCCAGCGGTCGGCAACGCAGACATAGGAGGTGTCGGGTTCGGGGTTGGGGTCGCCGCTCGGCCGGGGGAAATCGCCAAAACCGCGGCCCGCTTGGCGGCCGAGATCGCCGGGCGGCGGCATTTCGGGCCAGGCGCGGTCGGGGCGGATCAGCTTGCGGCGCTCGGCGGCGTATTCCGCGGAGATCAGGGACGCGAGCGGTACCTCGACCAATGCCGGGTCGCCGTAATAGGCCTCGCGATCGGCAAAGGCGAGCTTCAACGCCTCGGTCAGCCGGTGCACGTAGTCGGCGCTGTTGTGGCCGAGGCCGGCGAGGTCGGTGCCTTCGAGCAGCGCCAGGGTCTGCAACAGCACCGGCCCCTGGCACCAGGCGCCGCAGGTAAAGACTTCGAGGTCGCCAAAGCGACGCCGCTCGGGCGGGCCGACCGGCGAATGGTATTCGGCCAAATCCTCGGCCGACAATAGGCCGCCCTGTTCCTTCATAAAGGCGACGATCTTCTTGGCGATGTCGCCGCGGTAGAAGGCGTCATGCGCGGCGTCGAGCCCGGCCTCGCGGCGCCGACCCGCCGCCGCCCGCTCCTCATCGGCCATGTACTGCAACGAGGCGGCGAGATCAGTCTGGCGAAAGATGTCGCCGGCTTCGGGCACCCTGCCGTTCGGCAGAAAGATCGCCGCCGATGACGGCCAGCCGCGGTGGTCGGCCTCGTGCCGCTTCAGGCTCGCCTCCATCAGCGGGTACATCGGGAAGCCGTCGCGCGCCAGTCGGATCGCCGCCGCCGCCACCGCGCCAAAGCTCATCGTGCCCCAGCGCTTGAGGGCCGTGATCCAGGCGTCGGGAGCGGCCGGCACGACGGTGCGGAGGACGCCTTTCGGAATCTTGCCGCCGTGCTCGCGCATGAACAGTTCGGGGTCGAGCGCCCGGGGCCAGGCGCCGAGCCCGGCGATCGTGACCACCTCGCGCTTCTCGGCGAGGTAGATCATGATCGGCGCCACCCCGGCGACATCGACGAGGTCGCTCTGCAACACGCCGAGCGCGATGCCGGCCGCACACCCCGCGTCGATCGCATTGCCGCCGGCTTCGAGGATCGCAAACCCGGCGGTGGCGGCGAGGTAATGCCCGGCGGCGATCGCATGGCGGGTCACGGCGATGGTCGGGCGGTGCGCGAACGGCTGGGTCATGGCGAGCCCCTTCTTCGATGTGTCGCACTCACAGTAGCGCTTGACCCGCCGCCGGCAGAAGAGGCGTTGTCGTGGCGGAGCGGGGATTGCGCATGAAACTTCTGCTGCATCGCGGGGACGGCGGTTGCGCGCGGTGAGATGGCGGCGCGGCCGCCGCGCCGAGCCGGGGACCGGCGAGGGCGGCCTTCTGGCGCTCGCCGCATTGGCGCTCCTCGCCGGCGCCGGCTCGGGGCTGATCGTCGCGGTCTTTCGCCTGGCGTTGGCCGAGGCCGACCGTTGGCGCGGCGCGCTGATCGCCGGCGCCCATCACCGGCCTTTGTTCGGGTTTGTGCTGGTCGTCGCCGGTGCTGGCGCCGCGGTGGCGCTCGCCGCCTGGCTCGTGCGGCGATTCTCGCCCTACGCTTCGGGGAGCGGTATCCCGCAGGTCGAGGCGGCATTGACCGGCGATCTGCCGCCGGCCCCGCCGCGGCTGATCCCGGTCAAGTTCCTCGGCGGCCTCTTGGCGATCGGCGCCGGCATGGCACTGGGCCGCGAAGGCCCGAGCGTGCAGATGGGGGCGGTCGTCGCCGATCTCCTCGGCAAGGCTTTTCGCCGCTCGTGGCCCGATCAGCGCACGCTCCTCGCCGCCGGCGCCGGGGCCGGGCTCGCCGTCGCCTTCAACGCGCCGATCGCCGGTGCGGTGTTCGTGCTCGAAGAGCTGGTGCGGCGCTTAGAGATCAGGATCGCGATCGCCGCCCTCGGCGCGTCGTCGACCGCGATCCTGATCTCGCGGCTGTTTCTCGGCGACGCCCCGGATTTCCAAGTCGCGGTGTCGGCGCAGGCGGTTACCGCCACCGGCCCCCTGCCCTACGCCGTCGCCGCGACCTGGCCGCTCTATCTGGCGCTCGGCGTCGTCGCCGGTGTCGCCGCCAGCCTCTACAACCGCGCGATCCTGGGCATGATTGCGCTGGCGGCGCGGCTCGACATCCGGTGGCCAGTCGAAATCCAGGCGGCGGCCATCGGCGCACTGGTCGGGATCGCCGGCTGGTTCGCGCCCGGGCTGATCGGCGGCGGCGACGACATCACCCAGCGCGTATTGGCGGGCGGTGCGGCGATCGGCATGATCCCGCTCGCCTTTGCCCTGCGTTTCGGGCTCGGGGCGGTGTGTTATGCCGCGCGCACGCCGGGCGGCCTGTTCGCCCCGTTGCTGGTGCTCGGCGCCCAGCTCGGGCTGTTATATGGCGCGCTGTGTCAGGCGGCATTCCCCGGTCTCGGCATCGAGCCCGAGGCCTTCGCCGTCGTCGGCATGGCGGCGCTGTTTACCGGCATCGTGCAGGCCCCGGTGACCGGGATCGTGCTCGTCACCGAAATGACCGCCGCCTTCACGACCCTGCTGCCGATGCTCGCGGCGTGCTTTGCCGCGATCGTCACCGCAAACCTACTGCGCACCCTCCCGATCTACGACGCGCTGCGCGAGCGCGTCGCCAAAACCGGCCGATCATCGTCTTAATCCGCGGCAGATCGGAGTCGGCCCGCGCTTTGTTTTCTGGCACGACGACCACAACCGATCAGCCAGATGTGTCCGGGGAGACTCGATCACGGAATTCTGCTTGATTCCTCAAGCCAGCGCATTAGCCGCTTTACTTTGACGGCATTGGCTGGGCGGGAGACGACAGGTAGTTCTTCGAGGGTGGCGCGGAGCACGGATTTCAGCGGCAGCCCGGCTCGCCGTGCGCGAGCGATCAGAGGGAGGGTATCCGGGTCACGAAGCCAAAGTGAATATTCCTCCCTGGTCATGCCAAGAAATTGGTAAATTTCGTTGTTCGCTGGGTTTTTATGCCAGATGTCGACAAAATCATCTATATCCTCGGGAAGCACTTCGCCATTTAAATATCGATCGAGAGACGTCGCCGGTCCGCGAGTGTAGCTAGACATCGGTCATTCTCCCTGCGACCGCCGGTTTCACCATCTCACCGGGGATCGGGTCCATACTCCCCAAGTGCTTCCCGCGAGCGTTGAAGACTCGATTTCTCGATGTAACGCGTCCCAGATATATAGCCGCTTTCCGCCATCACTACGCCAGCGCCGTTGTCCATGGGGCGCTCCCAGCGGCTCAAACTCGTCCAGAATTGATGGACGCGGTATCGGTTTTCGCGGCACAAACTATCTTCCCTCGCTCCAACCACGGCAATTGCTCCTGCGCCCAAGGCAACCCTGAGATCAATAAAAACAGCACGCGCTTGCGAGTGCCCCGATTTCGCGTCCTCGCGCGCGCAAGGAATT
>Ga0210401_10004761_pt1 | contig 14097 bp, 12 predicted proteins | sample IncBWH32MmetaG_FD_150866 | JGI IMG/M metagenome (GOLD analysis project Ga0210401, IMG submission 150866) | Forest soil microbial communities from Barre Woods Harvard Forest LTER site, Petersham, Massachusetts, United States - Inc-BW-H-32-M | ecosystem: Environmental > Terrestrial > Soil >... | reverse complement strand
AAGCGATCTACAGATTTCGAGCAGCCCTGAATTCTTGCCCAGCCTCGACGGGCAGGCTCGAGGAAGGCCGACAGTATCGCAAGAGGCTCACGCCAAGGACGCTTCCAGCCCTCGCGAAGGCGCTCGAAATCGGCCGCGTGCCGATCATCACGCCCTCGAGGAGTAAGGGCCGGTTCCGGCGGTGATGTCCCAGCAATAATATCTCGCACACTTCGGCTTCCGCTCTTCGAGCTTCGGCCTTCGCTGTGCCGCGGCGGACGGGTCATGCACCTGCGCCGAGGCTGCTTACGCTGCGACAAACCGCCTCAGCGCCAAGGCGGTTGGGCGGCCGCGGCGTTGGCGCACGGCAATTGCTCCGATCCCTCCGTCGCTCGCCCCCTTGATCAGACAGTAGCGCTGTCGCAATTCGTGCATTGCTATCGCAGTTCGTTCATCTCGGCTTCGGGGGCCACGAATAAGCCGTGCGTTGCATCTTGAAACGGTTCCCACTTTTGATGACCGGCGTGCGTCGTGCGACGACCCGCAAGGGGCCGTTCCTTCGCGAGCTACAACCGGAACGTGCGGCGCTGCCGGGTCATCGTCACGAAGCGCGTTTCGCGACAGGCTTTTTTTAGTGGAGTAGCACAGGTGACGAAAAGGAAAGATCGGATGAGCGAGCGCGAGTATGAGGGCCACCTCAAGAGTTTGCTGATGAGCGCCTTCAACACGCAACTGCAGCCGCTGAGATCACTCAAGACCGCAACCAAGAGGCGGAGGGCGATGCGAAAGCGGGTCGAAAAAAAAGTGGAGCTCCCGAAAACAGTCGCGACGGCGACCGGCCGATCGTGAGCACGCTCGGCGCCCTCATTGCCATCGCGCCTCGCACCCTTCGGCTGGTTGCTCGTATAGCGGGCTCCGCCTGCGGCCTCTGTGTCAATCGGCGTCCCGCGTTGATCTGCATCAATCGCGTCGAACTTTGATCCGCGCGCGCGTCGGGCTCTGACGGCAGACGACGTCGCACGACGGGCGCGGGATCAGACCAGACCACGCAGCAGAGCAATCAGGCGGCTGCAGTGCTCCTCGGTCCCGACCGTGATGCGCAAGAAGTCTTCGATGCGCCGTTTCTGGAAATGACGGACCACGACGCCGTGCTCCCGAAGCCGGGCCGCGAGCTCGGCGCCACTGCTGCTCCGATGGCGCGCGAAGATGAAATTCGCTAGCGACGGCAGCACCTCGAAGCCGAGCACGGCGAGCGCATCGACCAGCGCTGCGCGGTTCGCAATGATGCGCTGGCGCGTCTGTTGAAACCAGGCATCGTCCTCGATGGCCGCGACTGCCCCTGCGATGGCGAGGCAATCGAGGGGGAAGGAGTTGAAACTGTCCTTCACCCGTTCCAGCGCCTCGATGAGAGGCCGCTGGCCGATCGCAAAGCCAACTCTGAGGCCAGCCAGGGCCCGCGACTTCGAGAGAGTCTGGACGATCAGCAGATTGTCGTGGCGCGCGACCAGCGGCACGGCGCTTTCGGCGCCGAAGTCGACATAAGCCTCGTCGATCACCACCAGCTGGTCCGGATGCTCGGCCAGGAGTTGCGCGATCGCGTCGCGCGGAAGCGCGATGCCGGTGGGGGCGTTCGGATTGGGCAGCAGGATGGCGCTGCATGGCCGCCGGAAGTCGGCCGTCTGCACCCGCATCGCGGCATCGAGCGGCACCTCCTCGTAACGGATTTGATACAGCCGGCTATAGACCGGGAAGAAGCCGTAGGTGATGTCGGGGAACAGCAGCGGCGCATCGTGCTTCAGAAGCGCCTGGAAAGTATGGGCCAGAACCTCGTCCGAGCCGTTACCGACGAACACCTCGTCGGGCGCAACGTCGTGGCGGGCCGCGATTGTCTCGCGCAGATGCGAGGCGCGGGGATCGGGGTAGAGGCGCAGACGATCGGTTGCCGAGGCGATCGCAGCCAGCACGCGCGGCGAGGGCGGGTAGGGATTCTCGTTGGTATTGAGCTTGACGATGCCATCCAGCTTCGGCTGTTCACCGGGCACGTAGGGCGACAGGCTTTGGACGACCGGACTCCAGAACCGGCTCATGATGTGCGACCCGCCGCTCACCGGTCCGAACGGCTGACGACGGCCATCAGCTCGGAAATCTTCTGGCGCTGATCGGCTCTGTCGCCGCTTGCGATCGCGTGCTCGACGCAGTGCGCGACGTGATCCTTCAACACCTCTTCCTCGACGCGCCGGAGCGCGGCGCGCACCGCCGAAATCTGCGTGACGATGTCGATGCAGTAGCGTTCCTCCTCGACCATCTTGGCGAGGCCGCGGACCTGGCCCTCGATCCGGCCGAGACGTTTTTGAACCGATGCCTTGATGTCCTTTCGCATGCCGCCTATATACCCCTACTGGGTATAGGTTTCAAGGCCTGATGACAAGATGAGCGAAGCTGAACATGAGCCCGCGGCGGACGCCGCGACGAACTCGCATTGCGGCCACGCAGATCATGGCAGCCACACGCATGATCATCATGGTCATGCCGGAGCAGCCGCGCAGACCGTTCGCGATCCCGTCTGCGGCATGAGCGTCAATCCCGCGACGTCGAAACACCGCTTCGAGCATGACGCTGAGGCCTTTCATTTCTGCTCGGCTGGCTGCCGCACCAAATTCGCCGCCGATCCCGCCAAATATCTCGCGCCCAAGACACCGGAGCCGGCGCTTCCAGCCGGCACGATCTACACCTGCCCGATGCATCCGGAGATCCGACAGATCGGACCCGGCGCGTGTCGGATCTGCGGCATGGCGCTGGAGCCCGAGGCTCCCAGTCTCGACGATGCGCCCAATCCTGAACTCGCCGACATGACCAGGCGGTTCTGGATCGGCGGCATGCTGTCACTGCCGCCTGTCGTGCTGGAGATGGGCGGGCATCTCGCAGGTCCGCATAATTGGGTCGATCCAACACTGTCGAACTGGATCCAGCTGGTGTTCGCGACCCCGGTCGTGCTGTGGGCCGGCTGGCCGTTCTTGGTGCGCGGCGCTCAGTCGCTGCTGACGCGCAATCTCAACATGTTCACGCTGATCGCGATCGGCACCGGCGTCGCCTACCTCTACAGCGTGATCGCGACCGTCGCACCGCAGCTGTTTCCAGCGACATTCCGAGTGCATGACGGCGCGGTCGCAGCCTATTTCGAGGCGGCCTCCGTCATCACGGTGCTGGTGCTGCTCGGCCAGGTGCTGGAATTGCGCGCGCGCGAAGCGACCTCGGGCGCGATCAAGGCGCTGTTGCAGCTTGCGCCAAAAACCGCGCGCCGGATCGGCAACGACGGTGCCGATCATGAAGTCGGGATCGATAGCCTCGCGGTCGGCGACCGCTTGCGCGTGCGTCCCGGCGAAAAAGTGCCGGTCGACGGCGTCATTCTCGCAGGCCGCTCGGCGCTCGACGAATCGCTCGTGACCGGTGAATCGATGCCGGTCGCCAAGGAGGCCGGCGCCAAGGTGATCGCCGGCACGCTCAACCAGTCCGGTGGCTTCGTGATGCGCGCCGAGAAGGTCGGCCGCGATACGCTACTGTCGCAGATCGTCAAGATGGTCGCCGACGCCCAGCGCTCGCGCGCGCCGATCCAGCGGCTCGCCGACCAGGTCGCGGGCTGGTTCGTGCCGACCGTGATCGTCGTGGCGATCCTGGCCTTCGCCGCCTGGAGCTGGTTCGGCCCCGAGCCGCGGCTGGCGTTCGGACTCGTTGCGGCGGTGAGCGTGCTCATCATCGCCTGTCCATGCGCGCTGGGCCTGGCCACCCCGATGTCGATCATGGTCGGTGTCGGGCGCGGCGCGCAGGCCGGCGTCCTGATCAGGAACGCCGAGGCGCTGGAGCGCATGGAGAAGGTCGATACGCTGGTGATCGATAAGACCGGCACACTGACCGAGGGCAAGCCAAAAGTCGTCGCGATCGTGCCGGCGAACGGTTTCCAGCAGAGCGACATGCTCCGGCTTGCCGCCAGCGTCGAGCGCGCCAGCGAGCATCCGCTGGCCGATGCCATCGTGAGGGCGGCAGATGAGCGCAAGGTCAAGCTTGCCGCGGTGGACGGTTTTGATTCACCGACCGGCAAGGGCGCAACCGGCAACGTCGACGGCCGATCGATCGTGCTCGGCAATGCGCGCTATCTGGCGTCGCTCGGCATCGCGACGGAGCAGCTCGGTGCCGAGGCCGAACGGCTGCGCGGCGAGGGCGCGACCGTCATCAACATGGCCATCGACGGCAAGGTTGCGGGCCTGTTCGCCATCGCTGACCCGGTCAAGGCAACGACGCCGGAGGCGCTGAAAGCGCTCGCGGCGGAGGGAATCAAGGTCATCATGCTGACCGGCGACAACCGGACCACCGCGAACGCAGTGGCGCGCAGGCTCGCGCTCGCCGATGTAGAGGCGGAGGTGCTGCCGGGTCAGAAGAGCGCCGTTGTCGCCAAGCTGCGCGACGAGGGCCGCATCGTCGCGATGGCCGGCGACGGCGTCAATGATGCACCGGCGCTGGCGGCCGCAGATGTCGGCATTGCGATGGGGACGGGGACCGACGTCGCGATGGAAAGCGCCGGCGTCACGCTGTTGAAGGGCGACCTCATCGGTATCGTGCGTGCGCGCAAGCTGTCGCAGGCGACGATGCGCAACATCCGCCAGAACCTTTTCTTCGCCTTCATCTACAATGCCGCCGGGATTCCCATCGCCGCCGGCATTCTCTATCCGGGTTTTGGCATCCTGCTGTCGCCGATCATCGCAGCTGCCGCCATGGCGCTGTCGTCGGTCTCGGTGGTCGGCAACGCGCTCCGGCTGCGCGCAGCACGGCTGTAATCTGATGCGCAACGAGATTAGATCGATTCACGCCGCGCGCGCGGTGCGGCAGGGCAGGCCGGCGCGGGCGAGGCCGCCAAAGAGTGGCTCGTTCGGCATCTCCTCGCGCAGGATCGCGCGCACGGCGACCAGCTTCTCAATGTCGATGCCGGTCTCAAAACCCTTGCTCTCGCACAGGAACACCAGGTCCTCGAACACGACATTGCCGGTCGCGCCGGGCGCGAAGGGACAACCGCCGAGGCCGCCGAGCGAGCCATCGAGAATGCGCGCACCGGCGTCGAGCGCGGCAGACGCGTTGGCAATGCCATGCCCCTGGTATCGTGCAGGTGCACACAGATCGGCTTCTTGCCCGCGAGCCGCACCGCCGCCTTGGTCAAGTCGCCGACCTGTTTGGGCCCGGCGTAGCCGACGGTGTCGGCAATCCCAACCGCATCGACGCCGGCCTCAAGACATTTCTCGACCAGCCGGAGCACCTCGTTGGGATCGACCGCGCCAGCAATCGAGCAGCCGAGCGCCATCGAGATCGCGGCATGCACGATCGGCCCGTGCGCGGCGGCATCGCGCAGCTCGCACAGCCGCCTGATGTTGGCGATCGCGGATTCGCGCGATCGCCGGGCATTGGCCTGGCTGTGCTCCTCGGTCGCGGAGACCACCGACGCGATCTCGCCGACGCCCGATTCGAGCGCCTCGTTGACGCCGCGCTCATTCAAGACAAGCGCAACGCCGTGCGCCCCGGGCAAGGCCGCCACGGCGCGGACCATCTCTCGAACGTCGGCAAATTGCGCAAAGGTCTTTGCCGGCAGGAACGAGCCGACCTCGAAATGGCGCACGCCGGCGGCATGTTCCTCGGCGAGCCAGCGCCGCTTTGCCTCCGTCGACGGAAACGTTTTCACGAGCTGCAGGCCATCGCGCAGACCGACCTCGCGCAGGACCACGCGCCCCTCGGGATAGACCTTCTGTAACAGACTCATGCGCGCCTCCCTGCAGCTCTTTCAGGCACCGCTGGTTGATGATCTCCTAGCTCGGCGCGGATCGCAGCGGTGTCGGCGCCGAGTGGGGACACCTTCAGCCCCTCGCCGATATGGGCGCCGTTCCACTCGATCGGCAGCGCCGGCACGCGGAATGGCGCGCCATCGGCGTCGATGTTGTTGACCAGCCCGCCCGGCCGCAGCACATGCGGATCGTCGAACAGGTCCTCGGGCCGATTGATCGCCGAGAAGCAGATGTTGAGCGCATCCAGTTTTGCGGCGAGCTCCGGCATGGTCCGACGCTTGATCGCCTCGGCCACGCGCGGAAGAATCCGCGCGCGCGCAAGAATCCGGTCCGTCGTCGTGCGCAAGGTCGGGTCATCGAGAAATTCCTGCAGGCCGAACTCTCGGCAAAAACTCTGCCAATGGCCTTCGGTGACTACGCCGATGAAGATGCGATCTCCTCCGGCGGTGTCGAAAATATCGTAGACCGGCCAGGCATGCTCGCGTTCGGGCATCGACAGCGGCTTGATCCCGGTCATCTCGTACTGGACCATGTGCTGGGCGACCAGAAACAGGCAGTTCTCGAACAGGCCGATGCGGATGTCGGCACCGGCGGCGGCGCCGCCGCGCTTGTGGTACAGCGCGGCGAGGATCGAGATCGCGCCGAACATGCCGCCCATGATGTCGTTGGCGGAGGAGCCGACGCGCTGCGGCTTCTCCTTGGTTCCGGTCATCGTGGCGAGCCCCGACATCATCTGCACCACCTCGTCGAGCGCCGGACGGTGCTCATAGGGGCCGGAGAGGAAGCCCTTGTGACCGACGGTGATGAGATGCGGATGGCGGCGGCGCAATTCTTCGCGGCCGAGCCCCTGCTTCTCGAGCTGGCCATCGCGGAAATTCTCCAGAAACACATCCGCGGTCGCGAGCAGTCGGTGCATGGTCTCGCGGTCTTCGGCGAGCGCGAAATCGAGCACGACGCTGCGCTTGCCGCGATTGAACAGCGGGAAGAAGGCGGTCCCCATACCGCCGAGCGTGCGGGTCTTGTCGCCCGAGGGCGGCTCGACCTTGATCACCTCGGCGCCCAATTGGGCCAGGATCATGCCGCAGGTCGGACCCATCACCATGTGGGTCATCTCGACAACCCGCACGCCTTCCAGGGGTAATTCCGTCCCGGTCATCGCGATCTCCCGACTGGCTTTAACGCGGCGAGGTTAGGCTTCCCGGAGCCATCTGAAAATTATAATCTAGCGAAGAGACCATTCGGCAATCCAGAACGCGTGAGCTCCGTGGATTCGCGCCAGCTTCGCTATTTCATCGCCGTCTACGAGCAGCGCAATCTGTCGCGGGCGGCCGATCAGGCCAACGTCGCGCAGTCGGCGCTGAGCCATCACATCTCCAATCTCGAGGCCGAATTCGCAACGGCGCTGTTCGAGCGCAAGCCGCGCGGCATGGAGCCGACCGCGGCCGCCGAGCGGCTCTACGAGCATGCCCGCATCATTTTACGGGCGATGGCGGCGGCCGAGCGCGAGATCAAGGAAGGCCGCACCAATATCGCCGGCGAGATCTCGATCGGCATGGCCAACTCCGGCGTCAAGGCGATTGGCGTTCCCCTGATGAAAGCCGTTCTTGCCAAATATCCCAATCTGAAACTGTCGCTGACCGAAAGCCTGTCCGGTGCGACGCTGATGCATCTGATGGCCTCCGAGGTCGATCTCGCACTGGTCTATAATCCGCCATCGGAGAAGGAGCTGTTCGCCGAGCCCGTGCTGGAAGAGCAGATGTTCTGCGTCGGCACCGCAAGGCTGGTCGGCAGCCGCAAGACGCCGATCACGTTCGACGAGGTGACGCGCCTGCCCCTGATGACGCTGGTGCACGGCCTGTCCTCGCGAGCGCTGCTCGACGATCCCGTGCTGCTGAAGCGGCTGGAAGCCAACGCCATCCTGCACCTCAACTCGATCACCGGAATGACCGGCGCGCTGGTCGCCGGCCTCGGCTGCGCCGTCGCCACGAAACTGTTCGCGCAGGAGCAGCTCGAAGCGGGCCGCCTGGTCGCCCGCGAAGTGATTGAACCAAAACTGACACGGACGCTCTATCTGTGCCGGCTGCGCAACCGGCCGATGACCTATGCGATGGAGGAGATGCGGCGGCTGATGCTCGCCTTGATCGCGGACAGGGTGGGGCAGGGGGCGTGGCAGGCGACGCTGCTGATCTAGTACCCCGGTTTCGATTTTCTCGAACGCTTCCTTCGATATGTTCGTCTGGATTTCTGGCTCCCGACCGCCAAACATGCACGCGTCGTGACGTCCCCGACCGAGAGGGACGAGCGGCAATACCGCGGAGCCGCGTCGATTGCCGGCCGCGTCTTGACGGGGAGGTAACCATGAGCGCCGTCGGCATCGATGCACGCGCGGACTTGCCGGCCGCGCCAGGCGGTCCCAATGACATCTCGCGGCGACTCGAGAGCCTGCCCGCGTCCGCCTATCTGTGGCGCCTCGTCATCCTGCTGTCGCTCGGCGGCTGTTTCGAGATCTACGACCTGTTCCTGACCGGCTACATCGCGCCGGGACTCACGCGCAGCGGGCTGCTCACGACCACCACGCAGGCGTTTTTCGGCTTCTCCGGGATCGGCGCCTTCGTCGCCGCGACTTTCGCCGGACTGTTTGTCGGCACCTTCTTCCTCGGCTTTCTCGCCGACCGCTACGGCCGCCGCGCGATCTTCACCTGGGCGCTGCTCGCCTACAGCGCGGCGTCCGTGGTGATGGCCTGCCAGACCACGTCCGAAGGGGTGCTGCTCTGGCGCTTCATCGCCGGCATCGGCATCGGCGTCGAGGTGATCACCATCGACGCCTATATCACCGAGCTGGTGCCGAGCCGGATGCGCGGCCGCGCCTTCGCCGTCAACCAGGGCGTGATGTTCGCGGCCGTCCCGATCGTGGCGGCGCTCGCATGGTGGCTGGTGCCGCTGCAGCCCTACGGCGTCGATGGCTGGCGCTGGGTGGTCTTGATCGGCGCCGCCGCCAGCATGGTGATCTGGATCCTCCGCCTCTACGTGCCGGAAAGCCCGCTCTGGCTGACACGCCAGGGACAGAGCGAAAGAGCGATCGAGGTTTTGCGCCGGATCGAGGCCGCCGCCGGCGCCGATCTCTCATCCCGTCTCGTCGTCGAGGGCCGCCCCTCGGCGGCGATCCGCAAAGCCGGATTGTCCGACCTGTTCCGGCCGCCCTATGCCTCCCTCGTCGTGCTGTTCATGGTGTTCAATTTCTGCCAGGCGTTCGGCTTCTACGGTTTTGCCAATTGGGTGCCGACGCTGCTGGTTGAGAAAGGCATCACCGTCACCAAAAGCCTGCAATATTCCTTCATCGTCGCGTTCGCCTATCCGATCGCGCCGCTGCTCGCGGCAAGCTTCGCCGACCGCTTTGAACGACGATGGATCATTGCCGGCGCGTCCGTTGCCATCATTGCGTTCGGCATCGCCTTTGCGCAGCTCGCCTCGCCTGCGCTCCTGATCGCCTGCGGCGTGCTGCTGACCGCCGCCAACGTGACCTTGTCCTACGCCTATCACGCCTACCAGACCGAAGTGTTCCCGACCGCGATCCGCGCCCGCGCCGCCGGCCTCGTGTATTCGATGAGCCGGATCAGCGCGACCTTTTCCGGCTTCCTCGTCGCCTACATGCTGCGCGAGGCCGGCGTGATCGGCGTGTTCGGCTTGATCACCGCGGCGATGCTCGTCGTCATCGTGGCGATGGCCGCGTTCGGCCCCGACGTCCGCGGCAAGCCGCTCGACGCCTGAAAAATTCAAGGCCTTGCCGATAGCCGGCCGCGTCTCTACCTCTCGCGGGTGTTTCCCGGAGCGGCTGGAACCCTGATGATCGATGCTGCCGTCAAGGCGCTTTCGCAGATATTGTCACCGCCGATGCGTTCGATCCTGTGGCGCTCGATCGGCATGGCGCTGGTCATGCTCGCGGTGCTCGCGGTCGGGCTGCAGCGGCTGTTGAGCTGGCTTGCGACGGAGGGCGCCGGCTGGGCCGAGGCGACGCTCGGGCCTGGTTCCCACACGCCGCTCGACGTGCTTTCCTGGATCATCTCGATCGCGGCCGGCCTCGGCGTGGTGTTCGGCGGCATCCTCTTGATGCCCGCAATCACGTCGCTGGTGGCGAGCTTGTTCGTCGACGAGGTCGCCGATCATGTCGAGCGCGCGCATTATCCGGCAGAGCATCCCGGCGTCGCGCTCCCGCTCGGCCTCGCGCTACGCGAGGGGTCGAAGACGGCGGCGCTGACCATCCTGGTCTATCTGATCGCGCTGCCCTTCGTGTTCCTGGCCGGCGCCGGCTTCCTGGTGTTCTTCATTGCCACCGCGTGGCTGCTGGGCCGCGAATATTTCGAGCTGGCGGCGATGCGCTTCCGTTCGCCCGCGGAGGCCAAGGCGATGCGGCGCGACCATGCGAGCACGATCTTCACGGCCGGCCTGATCATCGCAGCCTTCGTGTCGATCCCGATCGTCAACCTGGCAACGCCGCTGTTCGGCATGGCCTTCATGGTCCACATGCACAAGCGCCTCTCCGGCTCGCGGCCCGAGCTGATCGAGCGCCGGAGCAGCGTGCCCAACGTTTAAAGCGATTTGTCGCAATCGCGCGCGAACGGCACCAGCAGCAATCCGACGAGCGCGACGCAGGCCAGCATCAGCCAGGCCTCGTTCACCGACAGCGCCAGCGATGCCTTCTCGACCATCGGGCGGACATAGGCGATGGCCGCCGCATCCGGCGGTCCCGCCGGGTGGCTGAGCAGAAGCTTTGAATCGAGCCCGATCGCCTGCGCCGCGCTGACATCGCGCGCGAGCAGGCGGATGCGGAAATCATCGGCAAACACCGGCGCGCGGCCGTAGAGGATGGTATCGATCAGGGCGATGCCGATGGCGCCGCCGAGATTGCGCATCAGGTTGAAGAGGCCGCTCGCATCGGCCACGTCGCATTCCCTGAGCGCACCGAGCGCAATGCGCGTCGGCGGCAACAGACAGAACATGATGGCGACGCCGCGGACCACCTGCGGCCAGAACATTTCATTGAAGTCGGCGATGCGCGGCTGGATGGCGCTCAGGCCGAGCCCGAGCGCGAACAGCGCAAAGCCGGCCGCGGTCAAGGCCCGCGCCCCGACCCGGCCCTCCAGGAAAACCGCGAGCGGAGCCGCGATCAGCTGCGACACGCCGGTCACCAGCATGATCATGCCGATCTCGAAGGCGTCGTGCTTGCGGACGAAGGCGAGGAACACCGGCATCAGATAGACCGAGCCGAACAGGCCGACGCCCAGGCAGAAGCTCAAGCCGCATCCGAGCGCGAAGGAGCGGCGCTTCAAGAGCGATAGCTCCACGATCGGATGCGCGGCCTTCAGGCATCGCCAGGCCGCTACCGCGATGCCGATGCCGCTTGCCATCAGCAGCGCGAGGCAGGTGAACGACAGCCAGCCGCGCTGCGGCGCCTCCTTCAGCCCGATCTCGAGGCTCGCGAGGGCAGCAGCCACGAGCACCAGCGACCAGCCATCGAGCTTCGCCAGTTCGCCGAAATCCGTGCGTTCGTGCGGCAGCAGCTGCAGCGTGAACAGTGCCGTCACCACGCCCGGAACGACGTTGATCAGAAACAGCCAGGGCCAGGACCAATTCTCGGTGATCCAGCCGCCGACCACGGGCCCGATGGTCGGCGCCAGCACGGCGACGACACCGCCGACCGTGGTCGCGACCGCGTGGAGGCGCGGCGGAAACAGCAGGAACACCGCCGAAAATACCGCCGGGATCAGGACGCCGCCGGAGAAACCCTGCACGACGCGAAAGAACAGCAGCACCGTGAAGTCGCCGCTCCATGCGCAGCCGATCGAGGCAAGCGTGAACACGGTGACGCCGACGACGAACAGAAAACGCAGGCTCAGCACCCGCGTGAACAGGCCGGTCAGCGGGATCGCGATGACCTCGGCGATCAGGTAGGCGGTCTGGATCCAGCTCATCGCATCGGGCGAGATGCCGAGCGCGTTCTGGATCGTCGGCAACGATGTCGCGACCACCTGGATGTCCAGGATGGCCATGAACATGCCGAGACACATCGACAGGAAGCCCAGCCAGGTCGCGACAGCAGGAGCACCCGTCCGTGTGTCCTGCAGCACGGTCATCAGGCGAACCGCGCGTTGACTGCCGACAGCGCGCGCTGCTCCGCGCGGATGCGGATGGTGAGCACCGCGGCGTTCAGGATGGTGAAGGCCAAGGCCAGCCATGGCAGGTGCAACGCGAGCGGCAGCAGCGCAATTTCGGCCGCGACCACGGCGTAGTTGGGGTGGGACAGATAGCGATAAGGGCCCGAATTGACCAGCGGCGCGCCCGGCAACACCATGATACGGGTGGTCCATCGCTCCCCAAGCGTGGCGAGCACCCAGAGGCGAAGGCCCTGCATCACGATGAAGGCGGAGAGCGCGACGACGTCGACATTCTGGTCGCGACCCCAGACCCACAGCGCGGCCAGCCACGCGGTATGCATCAGGACCAGCAGCGGGTAATGACGGGCGCCGATTTCGATCGCGCCCCTTGCGCGCAGGCGCGCGGTGTTGTGGCGCGCGAGTGCGAGCTCGCCCAGCCGCTGCAGCGTGACGAGCGCGAGGATGGTGGCGGCGAGGCTCATGCCGCGTGCCGCAGCGACACGCAGCTCGCCGTGAAGCCCGGACCGAGTGCCGTCAGCAGCGATCGCGACGGCAGGCCTTGCGCCAGTGCGCGCTCCAGCACGAACAGCACCGTGGGCGCCGACATGTTGCCGTAGTCGGCAATGACCTCGCGCTCATGATCGAGCGTCCCCTGGCCGAGCGAGAGCGCGCGCTCGAGCGCAAGGATCACCTTGGTCCCGCCGGGATGGCAGATGAAGCGATCGATGTCGTCGTGCTCGAGCTGGATTCGTGCGAGAATCTCGTTCACGGCCGGACCCATGTTCTCGGTCACGAAATCAGGAATGGTGCGCTGGAAGACAACGCCGAACCCCTCGGGATCGACGCTCCACCCCATGATATCGAGCGTATCGGGCCAGAGCTTTTCGCCTGACGCCTCGATCCGCGTCGCGCCACCGTCGCCGGCGCGCAGCACGACCGCAGCCGCGCCGTCACCGAACAGGCTGGCCGCGACGATATTGGCCTTGGTCAATTCGTCGTGACGGACCGCGAGCGTGCAGAGCTCAAGCGCGACGAAAAGTACGTTCGTCCCTGGCCGCGCCTGCGCCAGTCGTGAGGCGATGGACAATCCCGAAACGCCGCCGGCGCATCCCAAGCCAAAAACCGGGACGCGGGAGACGTCGGCGCGGAAGCCGAGCTTGCCGGCGACGCGCGCCTCCAGTGTCGGCGTGGCGATGCCGGTCGAACAGACCGTGACGATGGTATCAATCTCGTCGGCGCAAAGATCGGCGCGGGCCAGCGCCTGCTGCACCACGTCGACGAACAGGATCTCGGCGCCTTCCAGGAAGGCTCGTGTCCGCTCCGGCCAGCCGCGCTGCTCGAGATACCACTCGATCGGCTTGACGCCATAGCGGTTGCGGATGCCGGTATTCGCAAACAGGCTCGCCAGTGTATCGAACTGCGGATACCGATCGGCCAGCAGGTCCCGGGCACATTCGAGGATCTGCTTCTGATGGAATTGATGCGGCGGGACCGAGGTCGCGAGTGAAACGAGCGCCGCCGTGTTGTTCATCTATCCGACCCTTCCACTCACAGCTCAACAACCGCGCATCAGGGTCAATATTCCAGATCCCATCCTGCTCGCGAGTCACGCGGATTCTGACATTCGTGTCATGATCGCCGCGCGCTCGTCTACGTATGTCAGAACCGAAGGACACAAGCAAAACTTTGCGTCAGAACTCGCGAACATACTAGCGCGAATGTCAGGTCTGCCACACTAGCCTTGCGGGTTGACTAGGAAGCAAAACCGGCGGTGGTATGGCCTCGGCATGGTGAGACAGCGGCTCGGGACCGCGAGACATCGTCGCGCCGGATCGGCTGCGAGAAGCGTCGAGCTACGCGGTCTTTTCAGGCCAGCGGCAGAGATCGTTGATCAGGCAGACCTCGCAGCGCGGCTTGCGCGCAAGGCAGGTGTAGCGCCCGTGCAGGATCAGCCAGTGATGGGCGTGCAGCATGAACTCAGTGGGGACGATCTTCTCGAGGCCGAGCTCGACCTCCAGCGGCGTCTTGCCCGCCGCGAGGTAGGTGCGGTTGGCGACCCGGAAAACATGGGTATCGACCGCCATCGTGTGTTCGCCAAAGGCCATGTTGAGCACGACATTGGGGTCTTGCGCCCGGCGCCAGGC
>Ga0210401_10004760_pt1 | contig 14097 bp, 15 predicted proteins | sample IncBWH32MmetaG_FD_150866 | JGI IMG/M metagenome (GOLD analysis project Ga0210401, IMG submission 150866) | Forest soil microbial communities from Barre Woods Harvard Forest LTER site, Petersham, Massachusetts, United States - Inc-BW-H-32-M | ecosystem: Environmental > Terrestrial > Soil >... | reverse complement strand
CGAGGTTGTGCCGAACGGTAAGGCGCTCAGTCGGGCACGGGAATTGGCCGAGCTGTACCTGAAGGCTCCGGAGGTGACCCGCCGAAACACACGCATCCACTTCATTCAACCGTTGTAGGAGCGCATCGTGCGAGAAGTTGGCTACGGATTGTCGCTCGAAGGAGCATCGTCGGCCGACCTCGTCAAATCAATGCGAGCCAAGAGTGAATCTGTCGCTCGGAAAGGAAAAGTCGCATGAACCGCATGGAGAGCACGTCAGCCGCTCACCTAGTTAAGATGACGCAGCCGGAAGAGTTCGATCTCGTGATTCTCGGCGGCGGCACCGGTTCCACTGTCGCGGCGTGGACGTTTGCTGGAGAAGGCAACCGCGTCGCCGTAGTCGACCGCAAATACATTGGCGGGTCCTGCCCCAACGTCGCGTGCTTGCCCAGCCAGAACATCATCCACAATGCGAAGGTTGCGTCCTACTTTCGCCGAAGCAAGGAGTTTGGGATCACTCACGACGGTTTCACGGTTCATATGCCGGGCGTCCGTGACCGGAAGCGCATGATGGTATCCGGCTTGAACGACATGTAGATGGAAAATTACGCAAAACAGGAGCGGAGTTCATCTTGGGAACCGGACGCTTCATAGCCCCGAGAACCGGTTTTGGCGCCTCTTCCGCGGCTCTCGCGGATGTGAACGGCGACGGCAAGCCAGATCTCCTTGAGGCCAACGAGAGTTCCAATTCAGTGGGGGTGCTTTTGGGGAATGGCTTTGGAGCGGCACAGCCTGTCGGCCAAGAACACATCGTCCGCTGTGACCCAGGTGGTGCATTAAGGGCGAGCCGGGAATGCCTTGTGCGCTTAGAACATAGCTGACGCAACCAGGCGGTTACTCAAAACCCCTTCGCAGTGGTCAGTGAGCGCTACAGAGATGTTTCAACAACGAGCCAGAAACAGGTTCTAGTTTGAAAAGCGGAAGCTGTGCAGAATCTGCGACATGCTCTGATCCAACTTTTCCCGCTGCGCGGAAGTAAGTGTCTTCATCGGTGGATCGGAAACGTTCGGGCTTGTCTCAGTCGTACTAACCCTCAGTTCAAAGCATCTTTGCTTGTGAAACCCGCGGTATAGGTCGCTGCCAAGCGAATGGCTTGTCGCACCCTCGCCGGTGACTCCGTGTAGGAACTGGACGCCGCCGATCATCTCCACCGGATGTTCGGCGGAGACGAGAAACTCTGGCCATCGCCAAGGCCCGTTGGAGTCCATCAGCGGGTAGGGTGTCGCGCAGACATCGGGGGTCATCATTTGCTCCCTATGAATCTCTCTCACCTGAAACGAAGCAGCCCCGAAATTCGTACCCTCGAACTGCTTGGTGGGATAAATAAGACAGACGAGTGCGTCTCCTTCGCAAACGGGCATGAAGGATTGGAGGCATGGGTCGATTTTCCCTGCCGTACAAACCTGAAAGTCACTGGGATAAGAAAACAGAAACGCGCGGTCGGGGGTGGTGAAGGTCGTGGTTTGAGGAACAGATACTCGCTGCTGACTGTTTGCCATCTGCACTAGTAACGCAACCGTCATCAGCACCGCCAACTTTCGCCAATAGCGAGCGTTCATGGGCTGCATTGTAAACTGCGGTATGGTATCAAACCCACTCTTGTTGACGTTATCAGGCGTTCAGCAGGCAATATCACAAGCTTGCGTCGCCTGTTCGCCTGACAGACTGGGGTTTTGAGCGTAATGGGGATCCGCCCAGAATCGTGGGGCAGTATTCGGCATACACCGATCAGGTCATCGATCAAGGTTACCGCGCTGTGCAGGAACTTCTTATTCGAGCTGACGCCGAAGATCTGTCGGGATTGCCAGTAGTAACGCAAGGACTGTAGCAATAGCGTACTCGATTTCGCTTTCGGAACGGACCCGCCGCCGACAAGAATCAAGGCATTGAGGTGATTCGTGCAGCCCATGAGCAAGGCGTCACGTTCTTTCGATACAGCCGAATTCTACGGTCCCTACACAAACGAAGCGCTTGTGGGAGAGGCGCTCGCGCCTGTCCGCCACGGAGTCGCTATCGCAACCAAATTTGGCTTCGACAATGAAAAGGGCGGCCTTCTTCTTAACAGCCGACCGGAGCACATCCAGAAAGTGGTTGAGGAATCCCTGAAGCGCATCAGAACCGACCGCATCGATCTGTATTACCAGCACCGGGTCGATCCGAACGTGCCAATTGAAGACGTAGCCGGCACGGTGAAAGAGCTGATCGCAGAAGGAAAAGTGTTGCACTTCGGTCTATCCGAGGCGAGTGCAAAGACAATCCGCCGCGCGCATGCGATTCAACCGGTGAGCGCAGTTCAGACGGAATACTCGCTCATGAACAGAGATGTAGAGCAGAACGGTGTACTGAAGACTTGCGAAGTGTTGGGAATCGGCTTTGTCCCATGGGGACCAATTGGACAGGGCTATCTGACTCGAAAGATCGATGCTCAAACGACGTTCGATCCGAAGCTGGACGTGCGCTCGACCTTCCCTCGCTTCTCTCCCGAAACCATATCCGCGAACACGCCGATTATTGAACTAGTCAAAAAGTTTGCTGAGAAGATGAACGCCACGGCAGCGCAATTGTCCTTGGCTTGGCTGCTTGCGCGAAAGCCGTTCATCGTGCCGATTCCTGGCACACGCAGCGTCGATCACCTGAACGAAAACCTGGATGCCGTCAATGTTCGGCTGACCCCCGAGGATCTTCGTGAGATCGATAGCGCCTTCTCTACAATCGAAGTACACGGTGGCCGGATGAATGAAGAACGAATGAAGGTGGTTGACCAAACAGAGTGACCGGTTATCGCATGACCATAGGTTCGCTGGGAACTTGTAGAGGTCAGGCTATTCAGAACAGCAGACTTCGATTGCTCAAGGCCAATTCGGTCATTCACGGCATTATGAATCCGCTGCTCGCACCCTAGGTAAGGCCCCGTTGTCTGGACTGACATATGGGCAAGCAGAAAATCGGCGATCGATGGATTATGCAGAGAGAAACTGATTGACGAGAACCGCTGTGTCGTCAGGATTCTCTTCCGGGAAGAAGTGGCCGCCCTTCATCGCCTGTCCATGCGCGCGTGGAGCCCATTGCCGCCAAATGCCCAGTGGCCCTCCATCTTTTGCGTAGAAAGTGTCGAGCGGACCGCCCTCGGCCCATAGGTGCAGCATCGGGCACTCGATTTGCTTCGCAGCTTCTTTGTCCGCACGATCGTGTTCGACGTCGATCGTCGCGGCGGCTCGATATTCCTCGCAGATTCCATGGACGCGCGCCCGATCGCGATAGGTTTGAACATATTCTTCAAGAATCTGCGGGCCGAAAGAACCTTGGCCGAAGGCGTTATGGAAAACGGCATCGGGAGCGCCGAGAAGATAACTCTCCGGGAGAGTTTCTTTCTGCGATAGCAGAATCCATGGCCAGTAGGTCTGAGCGAAGCGCGCATCGGACCGCTTCCACGCTTCGAGGATCGGAATCACGTCGAATACGGCTAAACGCTTCACGCTCTTCGGATGGTCCAAGGCTAGGCGGTAGGAAACGCGTCCTCCTCGATCGTGGCCGATCAGCGTGAAAGTCGGAAATCCGAGTTTGTCCATTACCTCAACCAGTTCCTTCGCCATTGCGCGCTTGGAATAAGGAAAGTAATCGTCGGTAGAAGCTGGTATTCCGCTGCGGCCGTAAGCGCGCAGGTCTACGCAGATCACGGTGTGATTGTCAGCAAGCTTCGGTGCAAGCAATCGCCACATGAGACTGGTGCGGGGGAAGCCGTGAACGAGCAGAACAGCCGGTCCGTTCCCATAACGGCGGACGAAAATTGCGTTTCCCGAAACCTCGACAAGAGACGACTCGAAAGGATCCTGGCCAACCATATTTGCTCCAGTTTTATTTGAGTTCGGTAGTTGTACCCGATTGGGTGAAAGAATTCTTCAGCAGAACAGCGAAAGATGCGGCTGTAAGGCCACCAAGAAGACTGCGACGCTCCATTGCTACCTCCTCAGTCTGGTCCTAGATGCTCTTGATCTCTCCCCCATCCATTCGTACAGAAGCACCTGTCATCCATTTTGCCGCGGGGGATACGAGATAACTCATCAGATCGGCGATCTCCTGCGGCGTTCCAAAGCGTGAGATGCTAGCTTTTTCAGGAAAATTATTGATTGCCTCTCTGACTGTGAGATTGTGGGCAGGTGCCCAACTTTCAAAGAAAGCCCGTCGGCGTCCTGTCATTACTGCTCCAGGGGATACGCTATTGACTTGGACTCCATCTTTGATTCCTTGCTCTGCGAATGCCTTAGCGAGCGCGTTAATTGCTGCATTGATCGCCGCGACTGCCGCAAAACCCGGCTTGGGGTCGAAGGCTGCGCTTCCCGACATAAACACAACAGACCCGTTCGAGTTTTTCAAAGCGTTCCAAGCCTCGATTGTCAAGCGGCGCGCCCCGTGGAACTTGAGTGTCATGCCATCGTCCCACTGCGCATCGGTCATCTGAAACAAATCAATCTGCGGGACTGCGCCCGCAATGCTGAGCAGGGCGTCAATTCTGCTAAAGCGTTCGAGAGTCCCTTCGATGACGGCTTTTGCCGATTGTGGTTGACCCAGGTCGAGAGCCAACACCATCGTTTCGGCTCCAAGGGACCTCACTTCGACCGCGGTGTTTTCCAGGTTCTCCATATCCCTTGCCACCAGCACGATGGCCGAGAAATCGCGCGCGAGTCGCAGGGCTGTGGCTCGTCCTATGCCCTGACTTGCGCCGGTGACGATGGCGACAGAATTAGTGGCCATTCCAAATTGCCTCTAGTAGGTATTTGATTCAAAAAGTTAAGTTGGTTATGCCACCTATGACGAGAGAGTTTCACGCGCCGCTTCCAGGATTACGTTAACGACGAGATTCGGCTCCGAGTACATCGGGCTGTGGTCCGCATCGTATGAATGGACTTTCGCGCGCATGCGATCGGCCATGAAATGCTGCGTCTTCGGGTTAATCATGCGATCCTCTTCGGCAATCAGGAACCACGACGGTTTCGTTTTCCAAGCCGGTGTCGGGGCCGGTTCTTGAATGCACTGAACCGCGATCGGCCGTTGCACGGAAGTTGCAATGCTTGTTTGTTCGGCAGAAGCCTTGTGGGCAACCGCTTGGCGAAACCCACCGTCCGGAATCCATATAAAGCCACGAGAATCGGGAACCAACTTCGGCGATTCCGGGGGCTTTGGGTCACGATAGAAAAGCTTAGCTACGGTCTCGCCCTCGTCGGGCGCGAGCGCCGCGATATAGATCAGAGACTTGACCCGCTCTTCCCTCACCGCTGCGATCACGGCGCCAGAATAGGCGTGTCCCACCAGGACCACCGGGCCGCTGGTCCGCTCCAGCGCCTGACTCAAAGCAGTTGCGTCGTTGGTTAAGGACGTGAGCGGGATCGGTGCGCAGATGACGTGAAGACCGTGGCGTTCCAAAGGCAGAATGACATTGCGCCAACACGAGCCGTCGGCCCACGCTCCGTGCACCAAAACAATTGTTGAGTTCGGAGGAAATCTATTTGTCTTGGAAACCTGAGAGGTCGCGGCAGCCTGTGTGGTGTTTTGCGCTCGCGCAAGTTTACTGAGCGAGCCATCGAGAGCAACACCTAGAGATGCAGCTGTGAGCGCACCAAGAAATCTTCGACGTTCCATATCCTCTCCCAATCACGTTCTGCCAAGAAATTGAGCAAAAGGTATTCATTATTAAGCCGTTCGTTCTGCTTTCAGCCGGCCTACGCCATTCGCGGCGAAGAAGTTTTTCATCGCGGCGGCAATTTTTCCGACGTGTGTCTCAATCGCAAAGTGTCCAGTATCGAGAAATTGCACCTGCGCGTTCGGCAGGTCCTTTCGAAAGGCCGCTGCTCCCGCGGGAATGAAGAAGGGATCATTTTTGCCCCAGATCGCAAGCAAAGGCGGTTTCGATTTACGGAAATATTCCTGGAATTTCGGATAAAGCTTTAGGTTCGACGCATAATCCAGAAACAAATCGAGCTGAATCTCTTTATTCCCTGGCCGTTCGAGCAAAGCCGTATCCAACGTGTATGACTCAGGCGGAACAGCTTCCGGATTCGCGACACCGTGGGTGTACTGCCAGCGCGTTCCGCCGGCGGTCAAAATACTTTGGCGGAGTATGTCGCGATTCTCTGCGGTGGGTGATGCCCAATACTTTCGGATCGGGCCCCAGGCGTCGCCAAGGCCTTCTTCGTAGGCGTTCCCGTTTTGCGAAACGATCGCTGTAACGCGCTCAGGGTGAGCCATTGCCAAACGGAAGCCGGTGGGCGCGCCATAGTCGAACACATAGATTGCGTAGCGGTCGATTTTGAGTGCTCGTGTGAAGGCGTCGATCGTATGCGCCAGTCGATCGAAGGTGTATGAATATTGCCGCTCAGATGGAACCTCCGTGAAACCGAAACCAGGTAGGTCGGGAGCGATCACGCGGTACTCTTCGGCCAGGTGCGGAATGAGTTCGCGGAACATGAACGATGATGTTGGGAATCCATGCAGCAAGAGAACGACCGGTGCCTTTGCGTCGCCGGCGCAGCGATAAAACATTTGCACGCCATCGGCTTCCACCCTATGGATAAATGTAGTCGGTATGTTGTTTCGGGCCTCGCCCTGACTCGACATGTGGCGTTTTGTCCCTGTTCGTGACATTGCATCACTCATAAAAGACCTCTCCTCATTTCATTGACCTCAAGTGCATGTGGAATACCAAGAGAGGCACAGCTCATTCGGAGAGAGTGCATTCAACGCAAATTATTCTGGCGGTTGAAGTTTGGAGGGAAGGGGTTCGTAGAATCCCGAGCCGAAGCTGACAAAGTCTCTGACGGATGCCCGCCGCTGACGAACCTCCGTCGGATTCACTGGTGCCGGTAGGTTTTTGTCTAAATCTAAACCGGCGTGGAAAGTCAGTTGTCGGTAGCCGTGCCGCCGCCGCTGCGTTTCTGGGGGACCGCGGCAGGCCGACGAACGCTAAGCTTCTTCATCCTATAGGCCAACGACGTTCGCTTCATTCCTAAACGCGCGGCCGCACCACTGATCACCCAGTTGCTTGCTTCCAGCGCACGAAGGATATGATCCCGCTCTACCTCTGCGAGACCATTCATGGGGACATTTGGTTCCTTGGGAGTTTGGAACGGCTCCAGTTCGGACGTGGGCGCGCGTAGCGTGGACTGCGGCGAGAGAATTACGGCGCGTTCGATGAAGTTTTGCAATTCGCGGATGTTTCCGGGCCATGGATATCGTACCAACGCATCCATCGTCTCAGGAGGAATTACGTCAACTCGTTTATTCATCCGTTGAGCGTAGAGCGCTGTAAAATGCCGGACCAACCTCGGAATATCTTCGTTGCGTTGCCGAAGGGCAGGGACCTGAATCGGAAATACTTTCAGACGATAGTAAAGGTCTTCGCGAAATGTGCCTTGCTTCACCATCGTCGGCAAGTCCCGATGCGTGGCCGCGATCAGGCGCACGTCAACCTTATGCGTGCGATTGCTCCCGAGCCTCTCGAATTCGTGCTCCTGTAAGACGCGCAGCAGTTTCGCCTGAAGCTCGAGAGGAATATCGCCAACCTCGTCAAGAAACAGCGTGCCTTTATCAGCGAGTTCGAACCGTCCCGTTTTTTGGGCGATAGCGCCGGTAAATGCGCCTTTTTCGTGGCCGAAGAGATCACTCTCCAGCAGTCCGAGGGGGATTGCCGCGCAATTCAGTTTCACGAATGGTCTATCGTGGCGACGACTCAGCTTGTGTATGGCGCGCGCAACGAGTTCTTTGCCGGTTCCTGTCTCACCTAGGATCAGCACGCTGGAATCGGTCGGCGCAACCACAGACACCAGGCTTAGCGCGGTTTTCAGCGCCACACTCTCCCCAACGATTTCGCCAAACTCAGCGCGAACTTCCTCCTCGAGGTAGATTCTCCGTTTCGTTTCTTGATCTCGATCCTTTGTCGCCTTTTCGAACTCCAAAGTGTTCTCGACCGCAATCGCTACCTGACAGGCCACTTGCTCGAGCAAGATGACATCGTCTTTCTCAAAAGCATTGTCTGAACGCCTGGAGAGCATCAGAACGCCAACCACCCGATCTCGGCCTACGAGCGGAAGATAACACCCCGTCCGGAGGCCTTCTTCGACCACCCGCTCGTAAAGAAGCCGGCCGTCAGCGTTCCCATAAATTTCAGGGTCTTCGCGGACCTGTTCGAAGCTATCGATACGGACGCTCTTGGCCTTCCGCAATACCTGGCCTGAGATCGAACTATTCATCGGCACCAACGATCCTTCGCGGATGGGTCCTTTCGCGTCAGGATTGTGCAGGATAGTGACGCGTAACGCACCGCTCTCGGAATCGGGTAGCAGCAAGGCGGACACGTCACATTGCATTACCCTGAATAGACTCGTCGAAAGCGCCTCGACAACCTGCCGGAGGTCTAACCTGGACGTCGCGCTGCTGGTGATGTCTAGCAGCAGCCGCAATCGATCGCGCTCACGCTGCAACGCCTGTTCCTTCATATGGCGCTCAATCGCGATTCCGGTGATGTGGCTGGCATTCTCAATCAACTGCAGGTCATTGGCAGCGGGGCTGCGTGATTCACGATAATTGATAGAAAAAGTGCCTAGGGCCTTGCCTTCGCTCGTGAACAACGGGCGAGACCAAACGGAACGAATTCCATAAGGCATCATGCGGTCACGATAGTTGTCCCAGACGGGGTCCGTCAGGATGTTGGTTACATATACCGGCTCCTTCCGATAAATCGCTGTACCACAAGATCCGCCTTTCGGACCAACCGCCATGGTCCCTGCTTGAGCGCAGAATCCAGGAAGGCTGGGCGCCGCAGCACAATAGAGTTCCTTTCCGTCTTCGTCAGGAAGCCAAATCGTGCAAGACATACCTTCGGCTTGCGATTCAACCAATTGAGCAATGATCTTGAGCACTTCAGGGAGCGGAGAGCCAGCAAAAATCAATTTTTCCAGGTTGATGACAGATTCGGTCGAAAAGAGCCCCGACTCGGGTTTGGACGATTCCTCCCGCGACAGAACTCGTGCGCGAAACTGTATTGCTCTTTCCATGAAATGTTCTCTCCGCCCGATTAGATTCTGTTAGTCGAGTTTCGGTATCAACCCAAAGGGAAAAGGGATGGCGACGGCGAGAAGTTTGACCATCTTTTGCCGCTGCTGCGGTAAGTTGAGGTACGTCTATCGCAGGCCGGTTTCGCAGCCCCGACTTCGGACGCGTCAGACACTAGTTTAAGCGGGAGCGGGCGAAACTGCCACTGTTTAGAGGAGCGAGTGAGTGGCTGGAGAGGCCTTTTGCGATCGAGCGCAAATAATGACTTGCAGTCCGCACAAGGCAGCGTCCTGAAAACTTTTCCCGGTGAAATCGCCAACCCACAACCCACCCCACAAAATGCGATGTCTTGTACGACTTGCGCGGTGTTTGGCAGTCCCCGCGTGCTTGTAAGTTCTGTCACGGCAGAGGTCGCGAGTTCGAGTCTCGTCGTCCCCGCCATTCTTTTCAAGCACTTGCAGCCCTGAGCAATCCGAGATCAGGGGATATTAGGGAATAGCAGTCGTTTCATCCCTTTTCACTTTTGTGTGCTTTCGCTCGAGTACCGCAGGCGCTTTCCTTTATCAATTTGATCTAATTGTAATCAAGGGCGTCAGGGACGAGATTGGGCGTTGAAGAGCTTGTCAGGATCTGGGAGGCTCGCCCCGTGGGATAGGTAAGCCTCACCTTAATCTTTGTGGGCGTTGCCGACCGCGATTATTCCGTCGTGAGACCACTCTGGGCTTCCCATCCACTTCCATTCCTCGATGATCTCCCGGTCGGCCTAAAGGATGCTCTTGCGGATGCTGGCGAACGTTTTGCCACGCCAGTCTGTGAGTTCTGTGATCAGCTGGTCAATACGTTTCGATGGATTCATTGGATCTTTATGCCTCGAATTCTTGTCCCGTTTTCATGCGAGTCGTTTTATTGGGTAACCTTCCCGGTGTGCTGACTTTTGGCAAGGAACGGCCATGCCGGCAGCGGTTCGCTGCAGCTTCTTGTTAGGCCAATCTTTTCGAAATAAGTCGTCGAAGGACATGGCCTTTCCACATCCACAATCCCGTAAAGACCATTACAGGAAGGAAGACAAACCGAGTTGCGGGGGCGTAGTCTGGAAGTTTTTCAAACGGACTATAGATGTAACCGAGTATCGGAATACTAAAGATGATGTGAATCCAGCGAAAAATCGAACGTGTGATGCCTCGGTTCACGATGGTTGGTGCATAAGCTGATTGTGCCACGATGTCACTCCTTGAATTTGGTCTTTGGTCTGATCTTTTCCTGAACTTCCGGTAGGAGTTCGTGCAGTGGTTCTTATCCCCAGATGCCGAACGTCCGGGTCCGTGGAATCCTACCCTTGCGCAAAGAACGCGCAAGGATGGGGCACCCCTGCATGATTTTACGATCCTCCTCGATTCACGACTCTTGAGCCGCCTGAGGCGGCCGGGTGGGCGTTTCGATACCGAACTGCTTTGCGTACTCCGCGTTCAGCCGCTGCCAGCCGCCGAACCTCATGGCCTCGGGGCCAGCGATGCGGCCGATGGGAGTTTCGCTGAGAAGGTGATCCAGAACATCGAAACAAATGTGCCACCCGGCAGCACCCATGGCGATGAAGCGGTGCCCGATGTTGGTCCACAGCGTCAGGCGCGTGCCGCCACCGAAGGCTTCGAGTTCCCACCGCATATCGAAGCCACCCCAGTTGTACTCAAGCACCTCGGGAGCGTCGGCTCGCGTCACTTTTGTTTCGGAAACGCGCAGCGTGGGCGCTCCCACCGTGGTGAGCTTCACCGTGGTTCCAACCGTACCCAGGTTCGCATCGGCGTCGAAGGGCGCCCACTCGCGCAGATGCGCCGGGTCGGTAAGCGCCTGCCAGACTCTTTCCGGCGAGTGGCGCAATTCTCTGACGAGAATGAGCGTCCACTTCTCTTCACCGTTTTGTCCCCGGTCCTTTCGTATCTGCGCCCCGCTGGCCGGACCCGGTGTGTACTGCTCGCGATCGGTCATCTTTTTTTCCTTAACGGCCGTCCTTAGTGGCATGCCAGCTGGGTGAGCTGAATGAGGTTGCCGCAGGTGTCGTTCAGCATCGCAATGGTCGAGCCGGTCACGTCGGTGGGCGGCATGGTGAACTCGGTGCCGCGGGCCTTGATCCGCTCGTAGTCGCCCTTGACATCGTCGGTAAAAAAATTGGCCGCAGGCTGGCGCTGTTGAAACATCGCCTGCTGATACGCTTTGGCTGCAGGGTTGTTGTTTAGCGCCAGCTGCAGCTCAGTGCCGTCCGGCTCCTCCGTCGAGGCCACGGTCAGCCAGCGAAATGGACCCTGACTGAAATCGGCCTTCTTGGCAAAGCCCAGTGCCTCCGTATAGAAGCGCAGGGCCTTGCCCTGGTCGTCCACGTATACGCTGGTCAGTTTGATTTTCATTCCGTTTCTCCTTTTCACGTTCGCGGTTTGGGCCGCGTTGTCTTCTCCTTAGTCTTCCTGTTCGTTGGTGTTGACTGATCCATGCGGTCGTGATCCATGCGATCAAGGTGGCGTTCGAGAGCATCCACGTGAGCGGACCAGAATCGGCGGAACTGAGCCAGCCAGTCATCAACCTCCTGAAATGGTTCAGGTTTCAGCCGGTAGAGACGGCGCTGTGCGTCCACCGTAGATTCTACGAAACCGGCCTCTCGCAGCACGCGCAGGTGCTTTGACACGGTCGGCTGCGTCATACGAAGCTGACACTCGATCTCTCCAACCGACTGTTGTGACGAGACCAGGAGGCTCAGTATCGCGCGGCGGTTCGGCTCCGCAATGATTTCGAACACAGATTCCATTTCCTGTATATACTTCAACGCGCATATACGTGTCAAGGTATATTTAGAGAGGGCGTGGCAGCTGTTCTCGAACAACAAGCTTCGCTTACTCCCCCCTGGCGCCGGAAACCACTCAAGTGATCGATCACGATCTGCGACTGGAACGACCCAATCCCTGCTCGCAAGCGCTGTTCGTCGTGCTGAAAGGACCCGCACGCGGTACACGAATGACTCCCGCAGGTCTACGCTCCCTGTTCCGCTACCATCGCCGCACCACCGGTATCCGGCTCGCCAACCCGCACCGGTTTCGACACTATTCCGCGTCCCGGACTATTGCCAAGTTTCCAGAATCTAAAGGTTGTTGAGGAAACCAAGGAGCTGGTCCCCGGGTTGATAGCGTTTGAACTTGCCGTTCAGCGGTTTCGTTTTGCCGAGTGCCTTCTCCTTCATCGCCAGTGTAAATATGCGACCACCGCGGATAGAAAAATCAAAGCTGGAAGACGGATAAAACAAAATAGTACGCAAAAGCGGCTGCCATCTGCATCGTATGGTTCTGAACCACATCAGGGTAGGTGCGCACCAGTGCGTCTTTTACACTTGCGGTGCGCCATCGGGCGCGTGGACCTTTTCTCTGCCCGCTCTGCCTATCTTCCAGTGCTGTCTCCCATTTTCTGCGCTGGCTTGTGGATTTCCCACGAACTGTGCTCACGTTCGCACCCCGAGTCTGTCACTCCCCTCGCTCCTTCGCTTCTTCTTGTGGTTTGCACACCCGAGAGCGCCGACTGTTGATCCCTGCTGGCGTGACTCCTTGTTTCGTCTTTGGATTGAAGACCATACCGAAAACTACCCCAAGACCCAGGCCAATTAAGAGGAACGTTACCGCAGAATATGGGTCGTATCCACGTTGTTCACTTTTCACTGCCTCATCTTTCAAGTATCTCTCCATGGATTCTTACGAACACGCTTATGAAAGACGAAGCAGCATCCTCTTTTTATGCAGCGCAAAAACCATGCTACTTTACCAAGGCCTGGTTTTGCTGCTGATGAATGACTGGCGGGTCTCACGTGCAGGTAATTTCGTCCGCTTCAAAACGAACAAAACTTCTCGCGGGTTTATCTAAAGGAAACACTGTAGGCGCTTTCGATGCGGACTTCCGAACGTATGGCAATGGTAGGGCTGAAAGATCTCCGGTTGCCGCTCAGACCCGCTGTTTTCCAACGGCCGAGCGGTCGTCATCACCATCAATGCCCCTCCACACCATCTCACGGACAAAGTTTCCCTCCACAACTTTCTTTCAAGCTTTTCGAGTGCGAAGTTTCGGCACCCCCAAGATCGGCGTAAGCGGAACTCGGTCTTCGGTTCTACGTTTTGCCGCTGGTCAGAAAAAGGGCAGACAGCGGTGGCAAGGTCAGGGACACGGAGAAAGGGCGTCCATGAGAACGCACTGGCGCGGCTTCTACGCCGCCCAGGTTTCCCCAACCTGCGCCTCCGTAAATCAAAGCATCACTGTTTAAGGTCTCTTTCCAAAACCCTTCTCTAGGAACTCCTACGCGGTAGTTGTGTCGTGGCACGGGAGTGAAGTTCAGAGCAATGAGGATGAGATCGTCCGTTGTCTTAGCCTTTCGAATCATGGTTAGAGTGCTCTGCTCGCTATCATTACAGTCGATCCACTCGAAACCGCCGGCCTCGCAGTCCATCTCGTGCAGCGCTGCCTGCGCTCGGTATAGACGATTGGCGTCTGTGAGCCACTTTTGTAGGCCCTGGTGCGGAGGATATTCCAGCAACTGCCAATCCAGACTGCCGTCGTGAATCCACTCTCGCCACTGCCCAAGCTCATCACCCATGAACAGCAGTTTCTTGCCCGGCTGCGCGTACATGTAGCCATAGAGCAGCCGCAGGTTGGCGAATTTCTGCCAATCATCCCCAGGCATCTTCCCCAAGAGCGAGGCTTTTCCATGGACTACCTCATCGTGCGACAAGGCCAAAACAAAGTTTTCTGCGAATGCATACACTGTCCTAAAAGTCAGCTTGCTGTGATTGAACTTGCGATAGATGGGGTCCAACGACATGTATTGCAAGGTGTCGTGCATCCATCCCATGTCCCACTTCAGCCCGAACCCAAGGCCGCCGACATAGAGAGGACGCGACACCATGGGCCACGCGGTGGATTCTTCGGCAATGGTGTGAGTGCCCGGATACGCTTTATAGACCTCTTCGTTGAGCTGTCTGAGGAAGTGAA
>Ga0210401_10004758_pt1 | contig 14100 bp, 9 predicted proteins | sample IncBWH32MmetaG_FD_150866 | JGI IMG/M metagenome (GOLD analysis project Ga0210401, IMG submission 150866) | Forest soil microbial communities from Barre Woods Harvard Forest LTER site, Petersham, Massachusetts, United States - Inc-BW-H-32-M | ecosystem: Environmental > Terrestrial > Soil >... | reverse complement strand
CCGCTTCCTTCGCGACCCTCCCAGTTCCTCAACCAACTCTGTCGGCACTTCTTCAAGAAATCGTGAAGGGATGCTGGCCTCAGGCAAATCAGTCCCGTAGCGGCGGCGGTATACAGCGCGGGTCAGGACTAAGGTGTCCATGGCTCGCGTCATTCCGACATAGCACAATCGCCGCTCTTCTTCGATATCATCGGGCTGCAAAAAAGTTCGCGAATGAGGAAATAATCCCTCTTCCAGTCCGGCGAGAAACACTAGCGAAAACTCCAAACCTTTGGCGGCGTGCAGGGTCATCAGTGTGATTTGTGCCCGCTCGTCATAGGCGTCAGCATCGCTTACCAGCGCGGCATGATCGAGAAACTGATCCAGCGTCTCGCCCCGGTCGCGAGAATCCATGGCAGCATTGACCAGTTCGCGCAGGTTCTCAATCCGCGAATAAGCCTCAGGCGTGTCTTCTTCTTCGAGTTGTTTGATGTAACCAGTACGGTCGATAAGAAACTTCAGGATTTCGGCAGTACTAGCCGGACCGCCAGGAGTGCGGAAGCTATCGTCAGTCGGTGTGGAGCGGCCGCCCTCGCCCGCTTCGGGTAGAATCAAAGTCTCCGACGAAACCTCTAAATCAGGCATTCCAAAGTCGAATGATATATTTTCGTCTTCGCCGGGATCAAAGGAAACATCTGCGTCCTCGGATGATTCGTCAGGCAAGGCGGCATCTTCTTCTGCGCGGGCTGTCTCATCCAATCGCTCTACATAAGTTCCCGCCAACATGGCGCGGCCATCTTCGATAAGCCTCCTGAAACTCTTCAACGCGGCCAACGCACGTTGCGGCAGAAGTTGACGCTTGATCGCCTCCCCAATCGCTCCCCACAGGGAAACTCCAGTCTCCAGTGCAACCCGCTCCAACGTCTCGAGTGTAGTTTTCCCAATCCCACGGATGGGGGTGTTGATCACTCGCAGCAGCGAGATTGTGTCGTCCACGTTGTGAATGACCTTCAAATACGAAATCATGTCTTTGATTTCGGCGCGCTCGTAGAATGAAAATCCGCCGACCACGTGATACTTCAACTGATAGCGGCGCATTGCCTCTTCAAACAGACGCGACTGCGAGTTCGTCCGGTAAAGTACCGCCGCTCGCGCATTCTCGCCTTGATCAACTGCCTCGCGCAGATACTTCGCAATATAATCGGCCGCAAACAGCGCCTCGTTCTCGCCGTCAGGCGCCTCGTAATAGCCGAGTTTTGTACCACCCTGCCGTGAAGTCCATAAATTCTTTCCTTTGCGTTTGAGGTTGTTCGCGACCACTGCCGACGCCGCCTGCAGAATGTTTTGCGTCGACCGATAATTCTGTTCCAGCCGAATAATTTTGGCCTCGGGAAAATCTTTTTCAAACTCTAGAATGTTGCGAATGTCCGCGCCCCGCCACGAATAAATTGACTGATCCTCATCGCCCACGGCACAGACGTTGTGCCGCGTTCCCGCCAGCAGCAACATCAATTCGTATTGCGGACGATTCGTGTCCTGATATTCATCCACCAGAATGTACTGAAACCGGCGGTTATAGTATTCGCGCACTTCAGGCGCGGCTTTCAGCAGGCGCACGGTTTCCAGCAGCAGGTCATCGAAGTCCAGCGCATTCGCCTTCGCCAATTCTTTTTTGTATTCGGCGTAAATCTGGGCCACGCGCTCCGTCTTTGGATCAGCCGATTGCAAATAAACTTCCTGCGGATCGAGCATGTGATTCTTTGCCCATGAAATATGTGCCAGTACCGAGCGGGGAGTAGTCTGCTTGTCGTCAATCCCCAACCGCCGCATGACTGACCTCACCAGCTGCGCCTGATCGCTCTCGTCGTAAATCACAAAGCTCTTGGTGTGGCCAATGGGCGGTGTGCCCGGAACGCTCGACGGAATGCGCAGCGCCTCGATGTCCCGCCGCAACACTCGCACGCAGAAAGAATGAAACGTAGAAATCACTGGCTTGGCAATGGACAATCCGCCCACCAGTTTGTCGACGCGCTCCACCATCTCCGATGCCGCTTTGTTGGTGAACGTCATCGCGAGGATTGATTCCGGCATCACACCAACATTCTCGATCAAATTAGCGATTCGGTAGGTGATGACGCGAGTCTTCCCGCTGCCGGCGCCGGCCAGAATAAGCACGGGACCATCGACGGTTTCAACAGCCTCACGCTGCTGCGGATTGAGTTGAGAGAGAAAAGACAAAGGAAGCCTAGAGCTATTTTACTAGAGGTTATCGCTCAAACACGTTGTGAGGGACTACGGGCACTTGTATTCGCTCTGTTCAAGCGTCGCGCGCTTGTCCCAACGCTCTGAGCTCGGATTATCTCTCGCAATCGATCCTTGTGTTCTTTATCCAGGCCGACCCATTCTTCTGGACAAGGGTGTGAGCCCGCCAGCATACTTCTGCGCCAAAGTTCGTTCAGCTGTGGGTCGCTAATCCCGTGGCTCTCGAAATTATCAACATCCCATCGGGCGGATTTCCCGTTCAGAAGTCGCTCAATTTCATTGGCCAATGCCTGGGGAGTGGGATCCTTGGCCAGTCTTTCATTCAGGACGAGAACAGCAATTCCGACGAGTACGAATGCAAACAGCCAATTGGCTCTTGGGTAGAACAGGATTGCTAACAGTCGAGCTAAGACTGCGGTCAGGCACCCCAGGCCAGACGCAAATTTTGCTGCTTTGGTCATGTGATTAGGGTTAGTTTGCCACAAAGGTGATAGGCGGGAGTAACTTTACTGATAACCTTGGCGGCGTACAATCAAAAGGTCGCAGGGTGCTGTAAGTACCCCAGAATTCTTGGCCCAAGAAATCGGGGCCATTTGTGTTCTCTAGTGATGTGCGCCAGCATGGCTCGCCCGCGCCGCCTTGCACTCTTCGCATGGACACCACTCCCGCAAGAACTGCCACGAATAAATCCCCAACTCATGCCCATCGTTGAATTGAAATTTAATCGCGTACTTGCCAACGCCCTCTGCTGAAGTTGCTTTGACCGCGGGCTTGAACATGGGCAGCGTTCCAGCCGCAGGCTTGGCAGGCTCTCCGGGCTGCTGGTGCGTTTTGGTCCGGGTCTCATCGCACAGCGCGCAGGGACAAGCATCGCGCAGGAATGGAAACGAATAGTGCGACTGGTGTCCGTCCTTCCATTCGATATCCAGACCAGTGCCAGTGCTTAAGTTCACTTTCACCGATTTCGGGTCCGCTACAGCCATAAATTGAGTATCGCACAGCTGCACGGCTGAGCTCTGAATGCTCACAAGGCTTTGCCATTTTCAGAGAGGAACAAATTTGCATCTCCATCAACTAAGCATATACGTCAGAATAGCTTAGCGAGACATTTACAACCGTGATCTTCATTTCTAATGCCGACAGGCAGAGCTCATTAAGCTTAGCCAGGTCGGGGCGAACAACGAAAACGTAAGGTACTACTTCAAAATTCCTTGACTTGGCTCAGACTATGGCGGAAGATAGCTTCCTCCCCTTTGTAGCTGCATCTCCCATGAATCACCTTTGATCGGCGCGGAAACTGGGCGGTCTCGGATTGATCGAGCTTCCTCCCTAGGCAGGAACCTCGAACCTGAACGAAAACCAAGATGGAGACAAAATTGAAAACCAATAGAACACCTAGACTTCCAGCGTGCGCCTTGGCGGCGATAGCGACTGTAGCTTACCTAATCGCCGGACCGATCATCTCGCGCGCTTCCGCACCACCAGCATTTGGCAATGCAAGCCTCAAAGGCTCTTATAGCGTTTTATTGACCAAGTGGAGATCGGATCCTAGCTCCAGTCCCGAGGCCCTCGTCGGCGTTTTCAATTTTGACGGTGCCGGCAATCTGGCGATTAGCTCTTTCACCGACAACAACAACGGCAACATCACCACCGGCTCGGGCACTGGAGGTTATTCGGTGAATCGCGACGGTACCGGTGTCATGACCGTCGGCCTCAGCAACGGTGACAATGGCACTTTCTCCATTGTGATCAACGCCAAGGGCAAGGGCTTCCAACTGATGCTGACCGAGTGCAATAACGGCTGTGGTAGCAGCATCCTGAGCGGTACGGCGATCGCCACAGGAGGAGCCTCATTTGGCAACGCCAGCTTGAAGGGCGCGCACGAATTCAGCACCACCACCTGGACAACTCAGAATTCAAGCGCCCAGATTGATTTGGGCATTCTGACCTTTGATGGGGCTGGAAACGTGAAGGCTTCCGTCACTCAAGACAGTGCGGGAACGGTCACAACCATAAAGGCAAATGGAACGTACTCCGTCAACTCAGATGGCGGCGGTTCCATCGTACTGACTTCTAAACAGGGCTCGACTACCTTCGCCTTCGCCATCGATTCCGCAGGAAAAGGCCTCCAGCTTATCAAAGCCGTCAGCGGAGATTCAGTGCAGAGCGGCACTACCACTCAGCAGTAGGCCGTCGGGAAGACTAACGCAGAGCGGGTTTCAGAGAATCATCTCCGTTGGTAATGGCCAGACACTACAGGGAAATAGCCTTCTCGCTCTGCGGCATGTTATGAATAGAACGTTGTCGTTCATAACCCTGCATGCTCGATTCCGCCCAGATTGAAGCACCTATGCCGCCTGAGGTCAGCACAACCGAGGATATATCTCTGCTCTCGGGCACGATTGCCGACCGCCACGGATTTGTTACCTCGTCCGACCAGACACGCCTTTTCTATCGCCACTGGCCAGCCACGACGTCTTGGAACGGACGCGTCGTCCTGGTTCTGCATGGTATTGGCTACCACAGCGCTCCCTACAAAATTGTCGCTGATGCGCTGAATTCCAGTGGCACCGAGGTCTATGGATTGGACGCCAGAGGGCACGGTCTCTCGCAGGGCCGCCGTGGATACGTGGGCACTTCTGTTGAAGTCGGAGCAGACGTCGAAAGCATAATCCGCCTGGTGAAAGAACAGCGGCCTACAGCCAGGGTTTTCTTGCTGGGCGACAGCATGGGCGCCGACCTGGCGCTCAACTATGCAAAGCGGAATTCCCGCGAGCTTGCTGGCCTTATTCTCTTGGCCTTAGCCTTGAACCTGGATCTCAGCCAGTTCGTCAGCCGCGAAAGTTTGAGCCTGATGCCTTACTTCGCTCTCGCCCATCGCCAACCCGTGATCAGTCTTGTCGGTAAGCGTCTTGATGAAAGTTCGCGCGACCAGGAGTTCGTCGCGCGGCGTCGCGTCGATCCACTCTCATACAAACACATCAGCTTTGGCTATCTCCTTGACGTGCAGCGTATTGTCTTTGGCTGGCGATGGAAAATTGCGCCTCGCGTGCATGCACCAACGCTCATGATAAAAGGCGGCAAAGACCGGGTGGTGAGCCATCGGGAGTGCATAGCATTTGATCGGCTCTCCGCTTCACCGGACAAATCTCTCAAGATTTTTCCGGATGTGCCGCATACCACGTTGTGGGACCCGGAGACCCCCGAAATTCTAGGACTGATCAGAGACTGGATTCAAGAACACTGAGTGTAGGCGGACATTCCTGTCCGCCGCCTTCGACTTGACATTTGCCGAAGTCAGCTCCACTCCGGTAAAATCTATACTTCGATCAAGTTCTGAACTTCTCTGGAGTTGTCATGGCACAAGTTTGTGATATCTGCGGCAAAGGCCCGCAATTTGGAAATACCATCAGCCACGCGCATAACGTGTCGCGCCGGCGCTGGAATGTCAACCTGCGCCCGGTTCGCGCCAAAGTAAAGGGCGGCGCAAAACGCATGCGCGTCTGCACCTCCTGCTTGCGCAGCGGCAAAGTCGTCAAGGCCTAAAAACAAATAACCACAGAGGACACAAAGATTTTTTGTTTCCGTCTTCCTCTGCAAACCTTTGTGCCCTCTGTGGTTGATGTTTTTCTCTATCTCACGCCAAGCAATTCCACATCAAAGATCAAGGTCGCATTCGGAGGGATCGGACCGCCCGGTGTGCCGCGAGCACCATAGGCGAGTTCCGGTGGGATGCGCAACTGCCGCTTGCCGCCTACCTTCATCCCGATAATGCCTTCATTCCACCCTTGAATGACCGGGGCGCTGCCCAAGGGTTCCACGACAAAGGGCTCGCCGCGGTCCAGAGAGCTGTCGAATTTCTTGCCGTTGGTCAGCCATCCGGTGTAGTGGACCTTGGCGCTTTGGCCCTTGGTTGCAGTGGCTCCCGTACCGACTTTGATGTCCCAATATTGGAGGCCGTCGGCGGTTTTGGTGCCGTCGCCGGTAACCTTGGTGGGCGAATTGTTGTCGGGTTTCTTGCTACTCTGCGCAAAAAGGGCCGCAGCGACGAATGTGAGAATCACAATCAAACATGCACTCTTCAGCATCAATTATTCTCCTGAGGATTCACTTCATTATAAGAGCAAAAATCTAGGCTAATGCAATCACATCAATTTCAACCAGCACATCTTTGGGCAAACGAGATACTTCAACGGTCGATCGGGCTGGCGGGTTCGCACTGAAATAGCGTCCGTAAACTTCATTCATGGCGGCGAAGTCGCCCATGTTCTTGAGGAACACAGTCGAGCGTACCACTTTCTCCAGACCACTTCCCGCGGCACTCAATATCGCGGAAAGGTTCTTGAGCACGCGATCGGTCTGCGCCGAGACGTCTCCGCCGAGCACCTGCTGTGTCCCCGGATCGATGGCCACCTGTCCGGAAACGAAGACGAATCCGTTAGCCCGAATCGCCTGCGAGTACGGCCCAATCGCCTGCGGAGCTTCTTTGGTCGAAATCACATCGCGCATTCATCCTCCGTAAATCGCGGCTCTTATGATTAAACGAACGCAGATGATATCAAATGCCAGCCTTAAGTAGTTTTGGCCACCGGCCAACGACGAACGACGCAAGTCTGACGCCTAAACTTTCTGCAATCTCTGTACGTCGTGCACGCCGGGAATTTTGCGCACGCCGTTGATGATATTTTCCAGATGTTTGAGATCGGCAATGTCCAAAATAACATCGACGTTAGCCTGCGCATTCGCGCTGCGCACCTGGACATCACGGATATTAGTTTTTGCGTCGCTGATCACCGCAGTAATTTGTTTCAACATGCCAAAACGGTCGTCGCAAAAGACAGTAAGCTTTACGGGATAGGAACTCGGCGTTCCTTCGTCGCGAGCCCATTCGACATCGATGCGGCGCTCCGGCTCATAGAGCAGATTCACTACGTTCGGACAATCCAGCGCATGCACGGCGACGCCTTTGCCGCGGGTCACGTAGCCTACCACATCCTCGCCGCGAATCGGATTGCAGCACCGGGCGCGATAAACCAGCAGGTCACCATGGCCTTTCACTCGGATGGCGTTGTTGCCACTGTCCCCACCGAAGACCCGCCGTACGACACTGGCAATTCCGCTGGACTTATCCCCGTCTTCGGCGGCTGGAGCAGCGGAACTGGGCGCCAACCGCGCCAGCACTTGGCGCGCAGAGAATTTGCCATAGCCGATTCCGGCCATCAAATCGTCAATCTGACCCAGTCCATAATCGGACGCGATCTTGCGCAGTTCTTCGTCTTTGATCTCTTTCAGCGCGACCCGATATTTGCGCGCTTCTTTTTCAATCAGCTTGCGGCCAATTTCGACCGCGCGTTCGCGCTGATGAATGTTGAGCCAATGTTTGATTTTGTTGCGTGCGCGTGACGACTTAACTGCAGCCAGCCAATCGCGGCTGGGCTTGTGCCCGGGCTGCGTGATGATCTCGACGATATCGCCGCTATGCAGTTTGTGCCGCAGCGGCACCATGCGTCCGTTCACCTTCGCGCCTACGCAACTGTGGCCCACCTCAGTGTGAATGGTGTAGGCAAAATCGATTGGCGTGGACTCACGCGGCAGCACGACGACTTTGCCTTTGGGCGTGAACGTGTAAACCTCTTCCGGATACAAATCGATTTTGAGGGTAGAAAGAAATTCCGTGGGATCGGACACGTCGCGTTGCCACTCGACCACTTGCCGCAGCCAGGCGAGCCTTTGTTCGTCCTGGGCAGATACCGGTCCGTCCTTGTACTTCCAGTGCGCGGCGATGCCCTCTTCGGCCATGCGGTGCATTTCTTCGGTGCGAATCTGCACTTCGAACGGCGTTCCTTCCTCCGTGATTACCGAAGTATGCAGCGACTGGTAAAAGTTCGGCCGCGGCATGGCAATGAAATCTTTGATTCGCCCGGGAACAGGCCGCCAGACGTTGTGCACGATGCCCAGCACAGCGTAGCAATCCTGCAAAGACGTCGTGACGACCCGCATAGCGTACAGATCGTAAACCTGGTCGACGCTGATTTTCTGGCGAACAAGCTTCTTGTGGATGCTGAACAGGCGCTTGATGCGGCTCTCGACCTCAGCAGTAATGCCCGCTTCTTTCAGTTTGTCGCGGAGAGTTTGTTCAACCCGGGCCAGAAACTGTTCGCCCTGTTTGCGTCGGGCCTCGACCGCGTCGTGCACTTGCTGGTAAGTCAGCGGATCGAGGTAACGAAATCCCAGGTCTTCAAGCTCGCCGCGAATTTTGCCCATGCCAAGACGGTGCGCAATCGGGCCGTAAATTTCCAGCGTTTCCTTGGCAATCTTCTGTTGGCGTTCTGGCGTAAGATGCTCGAGCGTCCGCATGTTGTGCAGGCGGTCAGCCAGCTTAATCAGCACGACGCGAATATCGTCGACCATCGCCAACATCATCTTGCGCAAATTCTCGGCTTGCTGTTCCTCACGCGTGGCAAAGTCAATCTGGCTGATTTTGGTGACACCCTCGACGATGTGCGCAACCTGCTCGCCGAATTCTTTGCGGATGTCAACGATCGTGACAGACGTGTCCTCGACCGAGTCGTGCAGCAACCCGGCCGCAATGGCGACGGCGTCCATCTTCATTTCCGCCAAAACCTGCGCGACTCCGAGAGGATGAACCAGGTAAGGCTCGCCCGAAGCGCGAAGCTGGCCCGCATGATTTTTCTGGGAAAATTCGTAGGCTTTGCGCACCAGTTCCAGGTCGTCGCTGGGGCGGTTGGCACGCATAATGCGCAACAGCTCCCGGAACTTGGTGACCGTCAGGGCGGTGGTCGCGATCTGTTCGCGCAGCGTCGCCATAGGCGATTATAGCCGGGAATCAGAGGTTGCAAGCAATGTCTCCAGGCCTTCGGGCGGCCTTTAGGACGTGGCCTTCCTGTCCCCGCTCGCCGTTGAACTGGTAAAGTGGATTTCATGCCTGTCAAGGTTTTAGTCAGCGGTGCTTCGGGTCTGATCGGCTCCGCGTTGCTGCCGGCATTGCAATTAAGTGGATATGAAGTCACGCGCCTGGTGCGAGGCGGGGCATCCGGCAAGGGTGATATTGCATGGGATACATCTCGCCCACTCGCGCCTGAATCAGTGTCCGGCTTCGATGCGGTTGTACATCTCGCAGGCGAATCCATCGTTGGCCGCTGGACAGACGCCAAGAAGCGCCGCGTTCGTGAAAGCCGGGTGCAGGGCACGCGCAATTTAGCTGAAGCGCTCGCGGCTGCCCCGCAGCGTCCTCACGTTTTCATCTCGGCATCGGCCATTGGATATTACGGCGATCGCGGCGAAGAAATGTTACGTGAAGAAAGTTCCTCCGGAAGCGGCTTTCTTCCCGATGTGTGTCGCGAGTGGGAATCCGCCGCCGAACCCGCCACCAAAGCTGGAATACGCACCGCACAAATGCGCTTCGGCGTGGTCCTGAGTGCGTCGGGCGGAGCGTTGAAAAAGATGCTGCCCCCGTTTCGCATGGGAGTTGGCGGCAACATCGGCAGCGGTCGTCAGTGGATGAGTTGGATTGACATCGATGATGTCGTAGGCGCGATTCAACACGTCATTACGAATGAAACCCTGCGAGGACCGGTCAACGTGATAGGCCCCAATCCTGCGAGGAATGCGGAATTCACCAAGACACTGGCTTCGGTGCTGTCGCGCCCCGCGATTCTCCCGATGCCGGCTTTCGCGGCGCGCCTGGCGTTCGGGCAAATGGCCGACGAGCTTTTGCTGGCCAGCCAACGGGTGGAAGCAGCAAAGCTTTTGTCGAGCGGCTACGTCTTTCATAGACCTGTTTTGCGAACCGCGTTAGAAGCTATCTTGAAGTAAACCGGTCGCGTGTTAACACGGGGTTAATCCGGGTGTTCTTTTAGTTTAAGAAATCCGTGATGATCAAATCGTGGCCTATTTGTTCGCTGCTGTAGCAAATTCTTGCACCCGCTCGCGCACGCTGAGCACATGCTTCGGCAATTTCAAATGGCTGCCAGCCTCGAGAATGGGAATTAGTTTGTCGAAGTCCGGCCCGGAATGCGATCCCGTAATCACAATGCGAATGGGATGAAATAGTTCCTTTCCCTTGACTCCGGTTTCGGCTTTAACTTCATTGATAATTTTCTTGAATTGCTCTGCTGTCAATTGGCCCGCGGAGGCCGATTCGTCCTCCATAATCTTGACGATGAATCTGGCAAATACAGCACTGCTCTGAGGCCAGCCTAAGACTTCGGCGTTATCCGGAGCGGATAAGGCAGCCTTCGCATCGTAGTTGAAGATGAACGACGCCTTCTCCGGGAGTTGGTCCAGGCGATCGACGTAAGGCGCGAGCAGCGCCACAATCTGCGAAAACCAAATTCGCAGATCGTTGCTGAGTTGGAATACCGGCAGCCTCTTGGCGCACGGCCAATCCGCATCGTTGCACTCGACTAATCCAGCTTTAACGAAAAACCATATTCCAATGGAAGCAATATCTTCTACCGGCCACGTCTTGATGTACTGGCGGTTCAGCCAGTACAGTTTTTCCATATCGAAGACAGCGGCAGAAGGCGTGATACGCTCGAGCGAAAATTCCTTCACCAGCTCTTGCAGACTGAAGATTTCTCGCATGCCTCCGCTCGGAGCCCACCCCAGCAAAGCCAGATAATTCACCAACGCTTCCGGCAAAACGCCCATGTCGCGGAAGTTCGCAATCGAAGTAGCGCCATGGCGTTTGGATAACCGTTCGCGATCTGCGCCGAGAATCGTGGACAAGTGCGCAAACTCCGGCACCGGCCAGCCCAGCGCTTCATACAATGCGACTTGCTTGGGCGTGTTAGAGAGATGATCGTCCCCGCGAATTACGTGCGTGATCTTCATCAACGCGTCATCGATGACCACCACGTAGTTGTAGACCGGCATGCCGTTGGATCGCAAAATAATGGGATCGCTGACCACCTCATTCGAGAACTCCACATCGCCGTGCACGATGTCATGAAAGCGAATGGGATGCTCAGGAATCCGCAACCGGATGGCGCAAGCTTCCCCAGCAGTTCGTCGTCGCTTGGCTTCTTCAGGATCAATCGCACGGCACTTGCCGGAATAAATTGGCTGGCGGCCTTCGGCTAAAGCTTTGTCACGTTCTTTCTGCAATTCGTCTTCGCCGCAGAAGCACAAATATGCTTTGTGTTCGTTCACCAGTCGCTCAGCATGTTCGCGATAGAGATCAAGCCGGTCGGATTGGCGGTATGGGGCATACGGACCGCCGATGTCAGGACCTTCGTCCCAATCGAGGCCTAGCCAATGCAAATCCCAAACGAGTTGATCTTCAAAACGAGCTTCGCTGCGCTCGACGTCGGTGTCTTCGATGCGCAACACCATGGTGCCTTTTTGGTGACGCGCAAACAGCCAGTTGAACAGAGCCGTGCGCGCGTTTCCCACATGCAGATGTCCGGTGGGCGAAGGCGCGAAGCGCACGCGAACTGGAGATTCTTGTGTCACCGTTTTGATGTTAACAGGAGAAATGGAAACCCATCATCTGCAGCGACAATGGGCCGCAGAGTCTGAAAGGACGCGGCGTCAGTCGCGCCAGCCATTGAGAGGAACTTGGTCTGTCCACGCACCCCGATCTTAACCCTCGGTCTTCGGTGCGCCATCGCGGCGCATTTCGTTCAGCAACTTTGCCAGTACTTCCGCTCGCGCGTCGCTGTTCAATTCGCGGCGCAACTCTTCCAGCGCCAGCGCAACGATGTGATAGTGATGCGCGCCGCAATATTTAGGATCGGAAGTGATGTCGAGCCACACCTGGTGCATGAGCTCAAGATCCTGGGGACGCATGCGCGGGGCGTGCGGCCCGAGCAGATATTCGTGGATTTTTCCATTAGGCTCGTGTATCTCCAGGATCAACCGCGGTCTGGGTTCGGGCAGACGTTCCCACGCGTCGCCCAAAAGCTTGGCCTGCTCGTCAGGAGTGAGCTTGTTGGAGAGTCCGCACACGATCTTGCTCGAGTCCAGGCGTTGGGCGGTTACTATGATCGCTTCGAAGACATCGGTGGCGGGGACGACGAGAAGAGAAACCGGCTTGCCTTCTTTTTCCGCAACAGCAACGGCAGCGGTAAACAGTTCCTGTTCGTAATGATCGAAAACTTGCGACGTCTCGATAACTGCACTGCCGCTAAAAGAATGCTCGCGATGGTAGAGCCGAGCTGTCATCACGACCAAGTCCTGACGGGTTGTGTCTGTGTTCCTTAAAACATCGCGCAAATAATAAAGATTTCTCGGGTCACGCACTGCAACCAGAATGTTTCCCGGCCTCACACCCAATGCCCCGGATCCCAATTCCTGGTTGCCATAGACCCTGAACTGATCCAGATTCTCCGGCTTGCCATGCCGCTCTTTGGTTACGCGATGCTCGGAATAAGTGAAAAGCGCAAAGAAAACCGCGCTAAAAGTGACTCCGGCGATCGTGGCTTCGGACTTGGTGAAGAGATTTACCAATGCTGTAATCAGCAGCACGGCGGAAATCAGAATCAGGCCCACCGGCAATTCGCGGCCGCCCACGTGCAGATTGCCGGGCACTTTCCACTGGCGATTTCCAGGCTCGGTATAACGCAATACCAGAACCGCCAGCGACTTCAGCGCAAAACTCCAGATCACCCCAAAGGCGTAGAGTCCTGCCAGGACATAAACATTGCCTCGGCTGAGAATTATGGTCAGAAGCTGCAACCCGACAATCAGATTGATCACGCGGTAGCTGGTGCCAAATCTGGTGTGCGGCTTCTGGAACCAGTCAGTAAGTACGCCGTCCTCGGCCACGCGGTTCAAGACGCCATTAGCGCCCACAATTGAAGTATTTTGCGCCCCTGCCAGAATCAGTACACCGACCAGCACTACGAAAGCGTGGAAGATCAGCTTCAACCACATCGGACCGACCAGGTACACCGCAATGCCCCCAATGAGGTTTGCGAAGTACTCGTGACGCACGTGATCCGGAATAATCATTACCGCGAAGAACGAGACCAGCGAGGTGAACAGTAAGCTGTAGATAAAAATCACTAAGCCGGTTTTTTCCAGGTTCTTCAGCTTCGGATGCTCAATCTCGCGGTTCACCTGGGCCAAAGTTTCCTCGCCGCTCATGGCCAGGACGGAGTGTCCGAATCCGACAAAGAGGATGATCATGGTTATGTGACTGAGCCCGGTTCCGTAGAGCCAGCCCAGGGACTCTTTGGTCAACTTCACCGTCCCCGGATGTAGCGGGTTCGGCGGCAACTGAACGGGCACTTTGAAGCAGGTGATCGTGCACCAGATGATCAGAATCACAACCATGACGGTGGTGACGATCATGATCTGCAACGCCTTCTCGCTCGACTCGTGCATGCCCTGAATGTTTTTCCACCAGAAATACAGCACGATCAGAATGGCGAAGACGGCTGAAAAGTGGTCTTCCGAAAAAACCATGGGATGATGAAGATACTTCCCCATATCCTCAATGAAACCGGCCAGGTATTGGCCCGCCGAGACTGCGCTGATTGGGCCGGTGAGCACGTAGTCAAACAGCAACGCCGAGACAGAGAATTTGGCCAGCGTTCCGCCCATTGCCTCTTTGACGACGCGGTAGACGCCGCCGCGCACGAACATGCTGCTGGATTCGATATAGAGCGCCCGGACGCAGTAACTGAACAGCATTACCGCCAGGATGAACCACGGAGCGCTCTTACCGATGACCTTCTCCGCATCACCGCCAGCGTAATAAGCCGACGAAGCGAGGTCGGCAAGCACGATCGCCGAGGCGCGCCAGAAAGAGATAAAGGTCAGCATCACCGTAGTGGCGACGAACACCTTGACTGCGGGACGCCTGACGCTAGGTAAGGATGAAGACATTTA
>Ga0210401_10004750_pt1 | contig 14122 bp, 13 predicted proteins | sample IncBWH32MmetaG_FD_150866 | JGI IMG/M metagenome (GOLD analysis project Ga0210401, IMG submission 150866) | Forest soil microbial communities from Barre Woods Harvard Forest LTER site, Petersham, Massachusetts, United States - Inc-BW-H-32-M | ecosystem: Environmental > Terrestrial > Soil >... | reverse complement strand
CCGTGCCGACATGGTGGTCTACCAGCAGTACGTGAACGACATCATCAATGGCGTGAAGAAGGCCCTGGCGACGGTCGACCCGACCCCGTTCTTCGCCAAGTACGGGAACAACGTGTGGGCTGCGTCCCAGCAGTACCTGGCCGCGGTCGTCGCCTACGCCTCCGGGCCAGTCATCAAGAAGTACCTCGGGGTCCTAGCCGCTGCCGACGTCTACACGGCGAGCACGACGTTCGCCATCCTCGAGTCGATCCGCCTCGACCTCGGCTTCGGCTCGCAGGTCCACCCGTGACGGGAGCAGGAGCGGGCCCCGGCTCCGGGCCGCTCCCGGCCGGGCCGTCAGGCAGTCGCACTGGAAGGACGGCTGCCCGGCCGGCCGGGCCTGGCTCTACGGCCCCACCCACCCGCTGAACTTGCTCTGGGACGCCTTCAGCAGCCACACCAGCCGCTCATGAACGCCGGTCAGACGGCGTCGCCCTTGAGTGAGTAGGCGGCCAGCCGACGGACAGCCAGGGCCAGCGCGCCGACCGTGACGATCGCCCCCATGACCACGGCGGTGACCACGCCCAGGTGCGCGTTCAGGTTGCTGTCCGACGCGATCGAGTTCGCGATGCCCAGCGAGTACTGCTCCACCGACAGGATCCGCGCGCCGCTGACGAAGTTGCCCAGCAGCGATTCCCAGACCAGCAGGTAGAGCAGGCCCACCGCGATGGCCCGCGTGGTCAGCACGGAGATCATCACGAACACCGCGTTGTAGATCACCGACCCGGCCAGCGCACCGACGAACAGCCCCTCGGCCAGCCGGGTCAGCCCGCCGGTGGCGATCACCGCCGCGATGAGCTCGGGCACCGCTACGAAGATCATGGTCAGTACGGTGCCGACGGCGAACTTGCTCAGGATCACCGTGGACCGGCGGACCGGCGTGGCCAGCAGGTGCACCACGCTGCCGTCGTCGATCTCCGCGCCGAGCACGCTGGTCCCGATGATCAGCGCGGTGAGCGGCAGCACCACCGCGAACCCGAAGGCGCCCAGGATCGCGCTGGGCCAGTTTGGCGCGGCCGGGTGCGCGATCTTGAGCAGCGCGGTGACCAGCACCAGCACCACCGCCGGGAGGGCGAACAGGAAGGCACGCTTGCGGCCCATGGTCGCCCGCAGCGTGATCGAGGCGACCGTGCCGGCCTGACCGGAGAACACGTCAGCTGGTCCTTTCAGGAATCGACGAGGTAGGCGAAGACGCTCTCTAGCGACTCGTCCTCGGGCAGCAGGGCGCGGAGCTGCACGCCCTGCTCCCGGGTCAGCCCGGAGATCTGGCGGCTGAACGCCCCGTAGTCGGACGCCTTGACCTGCAGTCCGCGGCCGGTCATCTCGACCCCGGTCACCGCCGGGCTGCCGATCAGCGCCGAGCCGATCCGCCGGTCGTCGGAGGTGTGCAGCAGGAACACGTGTGGCCGGCTGGTCATCAGCCGCCGGATGGCCCGGAAGTCACCGGACGCGGCCAGCCGACCGGCCACGATCACCTGGATGGTGCCGGACAGCCGCTCGACTTCCTCCAGGATGTGCGAGCTGAACAGGATGGTCCGGCCCTCGTCGCCGAGCGTCTCGAGCAGGTCCATCATGTGCAGCCGCTGCCGCGGGTCCATCCCGTTGAACGGCTCGTCGAGCAGCAGCAGCTCGGGATCGTGCACCAGCGCGGCGGCCACTTTGATCCGCTGCCGCATGCCCTTGGAGTAGGTGGATATCTTCCGGTGCTGCGCGTCGGCCATCTCCACGATCCCGATGGCCCGGTCGGCGGCCCGATCCGGGTCGGGCAGCTTGTGCAGCCGCGCGGTGGCCCGGACGAACTCCTGCCCGGTCAGGAAGCTGTACACCGAGGGCCGCTCGGGTACCAGGCCCAGCTGGCGGTAGATGTCCGGGTTCCGCCAGCTGGGCGCGCCGCCGACGGTCAGCTCACCGCGGGACGGCTCCAGGAAGCCGGACATCAGGTGCAGCAGGGTGGACTTGCCGGCCCCGTTCGGGCCGAGCAGCCCGGTGACGCCCGGGCCGACGGTCATCGTGATGTCGTTGATCGCCACCACGTTGCCGTACCAGCGGGACACGTTGCGCAGCTCGATGGTGCTCATGAAATAGCCGCCTTCCGGTAGCGGGCGACCAGCAGGCCGAGCGCTGCCGCGAGCAGGAGCAGGAACATCACTCCGTATAGCGGGCCGTAGCCGCCCGGCGGCGGGATCGGCCCGCGCGACCTGCCGCCCAGCCACTGGCGCACCCCGTCCAGCGTGGTGAACGGGCTGACCAGGCCAGACAGCCGCGCCCCCGCGGTGGCTGGGCCGAGTCCCCCGGTCACGGGTCCGCGCCCACCACTGACGGAGTCGAGCAGGCCGGCCAGTATCCAGGTGAGGAAGAAATAGATGGCGATGGACCCGGTGGCGTACGCTCGCCGCCCGCTGAGTGAGGCCAGCGCCAGCCCGATCGAGGCCAGCAGCACCGCCCACAGCAGCCCGATGAGCAGGCCCGGGATCAGCGCCCGGGTCTGGTCCCAGATGGCGCTGGGGCCGCCCGCCTGCGCGATCGTGCCCAGGTAGAGCAGCAGCAGCGGGATCTCGATCAGCGCCAGGCAGGCCAGGATGAACGCGGTCAGCTTGGCCAGCGGGTAGTCGAGCCGGCGCAGCGGCCGGCAGAAGTACAGCGGCAGCACGTGGCTGCGCAGGTCACGAGAGACCAGCTCGGGGGCTTGCGCCGCGACGAAGATGATCATTATCAGCACGCGGAGCTGGAAGATGTAGGTGTCGTAGGGCACCACCCGATGGCCGCCCTGGGCCACCGCCACCGCATTGGCCACCGCAGGCAGGCACATCACCGCGAACGCGATGACCGGGATGATCTTGGCCTTGGCGCCCCGGCCGATGCCGACCGAGGACCGCAGGCTGTACCAGACGAGGGCGCGGACGATGGCCGGGCGGCCCAGCCGCGGCCCGGTGTAGCGCCGGTAGCCGATGTCGTGGATGACCCCGCCGGCCCCGGCCAGCGCGCCGTTCTCCGCGGTCATGCCGTCTCCTCCCGGAACAGTTCCTCCACCCGCCGCCGGCGCTGCTCCAGACGGTGCAGCGGCAGCCCGAGGTCCGCGACCGTGTCGCGGACCTCGTCGTAGGTGGCGGCCGAGGCGATCTGCACCAGCAGGGCGCGCTCCTCCTGCCGCGGCCGCAGGCCGCGCGCGGCCAGCTCGGCGGCCAGCTCCGCGATGCCCTCGTCCACCTCGACCAGCAGCACCTGGCTGACCTGGGTGAAGCTGGTCATCGAGTCGGCGCGGAGCAGCCGACCCCCGTCGATCACCACCAGCATGTCGCAGATCTGCTCGACCTCCCCGAGCAGGTGCGAGGACACCAGCATGGAGATGCCGAACTCGGACCCGATCCGGGCCACCAGGTCCAGCATCGCCGACCGGCCCGCCGGGTCGAGTCCGTTGGTCGGCTCGTCCAGCAGCATCAGCCGCGGGTCCCCCACCAGGGCCTGGGCCAGCTTGGCCCGCTGTTTCATGCCGGTGGAATAGGTGCCGATCTGCCGGTACCGCTCCTCGTACAGGCCGACGTGCCGGAGCGATTCGGCGGCCCGCTCCTTGGCGGCGGTGGGCGGCAGGCCAGACATCCGGCCCAGGTGGGTGACGAACTCGGTCGCGGTCACGTCGGGTGGCAGGCAGTCGTGCTCCGGCATGTACCCGGTGAGCGCCCGGATCTGCTGCCCCTCGCGGACGCAGTCCAGGCCCAGCACGGCCGCCTGCCCACTGCTGGGTGGCAGCAGGCCGAGCAGGATCTTGATGAGCGTGGACTTGCCCGCGCCGTTCGCGCCGACCAGCCCGGTGATACCCGGCTCCACCTGGAGGGTCAGCCCGTCCAGCGCGGTCACCGCGCCTGGGTAGCGCTTGCTGAGCGCCGTCGTCTCGATGACAGCCGCGCCAGCCCGTGGGCCGGGGCCCGGTGTGCCGGGCGGCCCGGCACGGAGCGGCAGTTGAGCGGTCACGATGTCTCCCGACCTCGGTCTGGCACTGCAGCGTCGCAGTGCGGCTCCAAGCATGCCGGCCGGCCGGCCGCCGCGTCATCATCCTCAGGACTGGCTTTAGGGCTCCCCCCGGGGCGCTAGCAGCCAGGCTGCGAGGCGGGTGTCCGCCCGGCGGCGTACGACTGTGGGCGGACGTCCGGGGCTTGCCTGCGGCGTTACGGTGGGCAGGTGAGCGCAGAACCCGCGTCCCCGCCGTTCCGGCGGCTCCGCCGCCTCCGGACGGTGCTGGACTGGACCGCCGCCGCCGTGTGCGCGGTCATCATCTTCGGCGTGCTGATGCACGCCGCCGGGCCGCATCCCGGGTTCGGGGTGGGGCGGGGCGTGGCGGCCTGGCCGCTGGTGCTGCTGATCGCCCTCGGCCTGGCCTTCCCGGTCACGATCAGGCGCCGGGCGCCGCTCCGCGCGCTGGCCATCGTGCTGGCCGGCTGCGTGGTGCTGCTGGTCCTCGGCGCGTCGCTGACCGCCGGCCCGACCGTGCCGCTGTGCCTGGTGCTCTACGTGGTCGCTACCACCTGCCGCTGGCCGGTGGCGATGGCCGGCCTGGCCGGCGCGCTGGCCTTGCTGATCGTGCAGGGCATCATCTCGCACTTCACCGGGATCGGCCCGGGCGACTCGGTGGGCGCGGCCCTGGTCCTGGTCATCGTCTGGACCGTCGGCTACGCGGTGCAGCAGCGCCGCACCTACCTGGCGCACCTGCGCGACCGGGCGGCCAGCGACGCGGTCACCCGGGAACGGCTGCGCATCGCCCGGGAACTGCACGACGTGGTCGCGCACAGCATGACCGTGGTCACGGTGCAGGCCGGGTTCGGCGAGTACGTGTTCGACAGCCAGCCGGCCGAGGCCCGCGCGGCGCTGGGCGCCATCCAGGCGGTGGGCCGGGAAGCGCTGGGCGAGATGCAGCGACTGCTGTGCGTGCTACGCCAGCCCGAGACCGATACCGCGGTTGGGGCCCCGGCCGCGCCGGACGGGGCGGTGACCGGGCCGGCCGCGGCGGCGGCCACGGCCGAGGCGGCGGAGCATGGCCCGGACCACGACACCGGGCCGGCCCGCGGCGGCCGGCCGCGGACCGCGGCCCCGCTGGCGCCCGCGCCGGGACTGGCCAGCCTGGACCGGCTGGTGCAGCGCACCGCCGGGGCCGGGGTCACCGTCACCGTCGAGCGCACCGGCAGCGTCCGCGCGCTGCCCGCCGGCCTCGATCTGTCCGCGTTCCGCATCGTGCAGGAAGCGCTGACCAATGTGGTCAAGCACTCCGGGGCGGACCGCTGCCAGGTGTGGCTCGACTACCGGCCCAGCGACCTGCTCATCGAGGTCACCGATCACGGCGCGGCCGCGCCGGTCGCGGTGGGCACGGCGGCCGGGGCGGGTGTGGCGACGATGAACGGCGCTCCGGTCAAGGCCGCCCTGGCGGCAGGCAGCGGACCGATCGGCACCGGGCCGATCGGCACTGGTCAGCGGGCCGGGCACGGCATCGTCGGCATGCGGGAACGGGTCAGCTTGTGCGGCGGCCAGTTCAGCGCGGCGCCGCGTCCTGGTGGCGGTTTCGTGGTCCGGGCGAGGCTGCCGCTAGATTCTCGTTCATGACGCTGCGCGTATTGGTCGTGGACGACCAGGCCCTGGTGCGGGCGGGGTTCCGCGGCATCGTCGCGGCGACTCCCGGCTTCGAAGTGGTCGGCGAGGCGGGCACCGGGGCGGCAGCGGTCGAGCAGGCCCGCCGGCACGTCCCGGACGTGGTGCTGATGGACGTCCGGATGCCGGAGATGGACGGCATCGAGGCCACCCGGCAGATCACCCGGTCCGCCGCGACCAGCGGGGTGCGGGTGCTCATCCTGACCACCTTCGACCTGGACGAGTACGTGTACTCGGCGCTGCGCGCCGGGGCCAGCGGTTTCCTGCTGAAGAGCATCTCGCCGGCCGAACTGCTGACCGCGATCCAGGTCATTGCGGCCGGGGACTCGCTGCTCGCGCCGTCCGTCACCCGGCGGCTGGTCGAGGAGTTCGCCCGGCGGCCACCGACGGCACCCGCCGCCCAGCCCGCGGCGGGCGTGCTGGACGGGATCACCGCCCGGGAGCGGGAGGTGCTCGCCCTGGTCGCCAGCGGCCTGTCCAACACCGAGATCGCCCGTCGCCTGGACATCAGCCCGGCCACCACGAAGACGCATGTCGGGCACCTGCTCACCAAGCTCGACGCGCGCGACCGCGTCCATCTGGTCATCCTGGCCTACCAGGCGGGCCTGGCCGCGCCCATCCCATGACCGCGGGAGAGCCGGGGGTCCAGCGCGGCCGCCCGCCCGGGCTGACCCTTGTCCTCGTCGGGCTGCTGCTGGTCGGGGTACTGGTCGGGCTGCGCGGTGGCTTCATCCCACCCGCCCTGCGCGGCCCGCTGCGGCACGACGGGATCGGGGTCGGCACCGCCCTGGAAGCCGTGCTGGCCATCCTGCTCGCCGCCCTCCTGGTCCGGCAGCGGCGGCAGCCGGCCGCCGACTTCGCCACCCGGCGGTTGCGCACCGTGCTCCGGGCTGTGCTGCTGGCCGGGCTGGTCACGATCCCGATCGCGCTGCTGGCCGACCGCCCGCTGCGTGGCCGGCTGCCGACCCGGCCCGGCACCGGCCCGCGGCTGCCTGCCGCCCCGTCGCTGCGGCCGACGCGCGTGCCGCGGCCGGCGCCCATCCACCTGCCGCTGGCCGCCCTGCTCTACACGCTGCTCGGCATCGTGCTGCTGGCCGCCATCGTGGCCTGCGTCCTGCTGCTGCGGCGGCGGCGCCCGGCGGACCGGGACACGCTGCCCCCGGACGAAGCCACGCTGGCCGACGGTGAGCGGACCGAGCTGCACGCCGCGGTCCAGTCCGGGCAGCGCGCGCTGGCCGGGCTGGGCGACGCCCGGGCGGCGATCATCGCCTGCTACCTGGCCATGGAACGGAGCCTGGCCGCGGCCGGAGCGGGCCGGACGGAGGCCGACACGCCAGCCGAGTTCCTGGACCGGGCCGCGGCGGCCGGCCTGGTCCGCACCGCCGCGGCCGGGCAGCTGACCGGGCTGTTCTACGAGGCGCGGTTCTCCCGGCACCAGCTGACCAGCACCGAGCGCACCGCGGCCGAGCACGCGCTCCGCCAGCTCGACGCCGACCTGGCCGAGCCAAAGGAGCGCGGCGCCGACTGGACTGAGGAGCGAGGAACGAGCGACGAGGTAAGGAGGTGCCAGTGAAGAGGGCTGGGGAGGTGGGCGGGGCTCCGGAGGCTCAAAGCGAGCTAGCCATCGCGGGCTGTGCGGTTGCGGCGGCCGCGGTGGCCGGGTACGCGCTGGCCGGTCCCCCGGCCATCGCGCTGGTCGCTATGGTCAGCGCGGTGGCCGGGCTGGTCCTGCTGCGCTTCCTGGTGCCGCCGCCGCCCGCCGCGCCGCCCGGCGAGGACCTGAGCGGACCCGACCCGGCCGTGCCCCCGCCAGTGCTGTCCACGTTCACCGGCACCTGGCGGCGGCAGTCCCGGCTGTCCGACGCGCAGTCCGCGCGGGCCGCCTACGAGGGGGGACTGCGCCCGCAGCTCGAGCACCTGCTGGCTTCCCGGCTGGCCGAGCGGCGCGGCATCAGCCTGTACGACGACCCGGCGGCGGCCCGGGACGCGTTCAGCGGGGGCCAGCCCGGCTACGACGGCCTGTGGACCTGGATCGACCCGGCCCGGCCGGCCGTCACGGAAATCGACCAGCCTGGCATCCCGTTCCGCACCCTGGCCCGCATCATCGACCGACTGGAGCGGCTGTGACTGGTAGCGCCCTGACCCCCGACGAGACCGCGCAGCGCTGCGCCCGGGTGCTGGCCGAGGTGCAGCAAACCGTGGTCGGCCACCGGCGCGCCCTGGAACTGGTGATGACCGGCATCCTGGCCGGCGGGCACATCCTGCTCGAAGACCTGCCCGGGCTGGGCAAGACGCTGATCGCCCGGACGTTCGCCCGGGTGCTCGGCCTGGACTTCGCCCGGATTCAGTTCACCCCGGACCTGCTGCCGTCCGACGTGGTCGGCGCGCCCATGTACGACCAGCGCACCGGGGAGATGCGGTTCCGGCCCGGGCCGGTGTTCACCCAGCTGCTGCTGGCCGACGAGATCAACCGGACGCCGCCCAAGACGCAGGCCGCGCTGCTGGAGGCGATGGGTGAAGGGCAGGTCAGCATGGACGGGCAGACCCGCCCGCTGCCGCAGCCGTTCGTCGTGCTGGCCACCGACAACCCGATCGAATACGAAGGCACCTATGAGCTGCCGGAAGCCCAGCTCGACCGGTTCCTGCTCCGGCTCCGGCTGGGCTACCTGGACAGCTCCGACGAGGCCGCGATGCTGCAGCGGCGGCTGGACCGGCGGGCCGAGAACGCCACCATCGAGCAGGTCACCGACGCGGCCGAACTGCTGGCCATGCGGGCCTCCCTGGAAGACGTCACGGTGTCCCCCGACGTGATCGACTACGTGGTGTCCCTGGTCCGGGCCACCCGGGAGCACCGGCAGATCCAGGTCGGCGCCAGCCCGCGCGGCGGGCTGGCGCTGATCCAGCTGGCCCGCGGCCAGGCCCTGCTCCAGCTACGCGACTATGTGATCCCGGACGACGTGAAGAGCGTCGCGGTGCCGGCCCTGGCCCACCGGATCACCCTGCGACCCGAACTGTGGGTGCGCCAGGTCCGGCCGGACGACGTGATCAGCGGGGTGCTCGGCTCGGTCCGCACGCCGCGGACCGACCCGTCGGCCAGCTCGGCCAGCCATGCCTGACCACCCGCCGGGCGGGACGGCACCGGCCACTGCTCTGGCGTTGAGCTGGAATGTTTCTGGTCACGCCCGCCGGCTGCTGACGCTGGCCGTGGCCGGCCTGGCCATCGCGGTGGGAACCGGCCGCCCGGAGTTCGCCGGCCTGGCCGCCCCGGCACTGCTGCTGCTGGCCGCCGGGCGCCGGGGCCGGCCCGGGCAGGTGCAGGTGACCGCCGGGCTGACCGCCACCCGGCTGGTCGAGGGCGAGCGCGCGGCGGTGACGCTGGCCGTGCGCGGCGCGGACGGGTACACGGTGCACCTGGCGCTCCGCCCGGCGCACCACATCGTGCCGCTGCCTGGCCTGGGCGGGCAGCGGCCCGGGCACGCCGCAGGCCGGGACGCCACGCTGCCGTTCACGGTGCGCCGGTGGGGGCGGCGGCGCACCGGCTCGGCCGAGATCATCCTGCGCGACCGCTGGCGGCTGGCCGAGGGCCGGGCGGTGCTCGGCCTGCCCGGGCTGGACTGCTATCCCCGGCCCGCCGTGCAGCGGACCCGGGTGGTGCTCAGCCGGCTGCCGCAGCGGCTCGGCGAGCACACCGCGCGGGCCGCCGGGGAGGGCGCCGAGTTCGGCGGCGTCCGGGAGTACGTGCCCGGCGACCGGCAGCGCAGCAGCAACTGGCCGGCCACCACCCGGCGCGGCCGCCTCCAGGTCAACACGTTCCAGGCGGAACGCGCCCAGGACGTGATCATTCTGGTCGACGCGGCGTGGGACGAGGGCGAGCCCGGGGACAGCGTGGTGGACCGGGCGCTGCGCGGCGCGGCCGCGGCCGCCCGCGCCTACCTGGGCGCCCGGGACCGGGTTGGCTTCATCAGCTACCGGTCCCAGGCCCGCTGGCTGGTGCCCGGCCTGGGCCAGCGGCACTACTACCGGATCGCCGAGGCCATGCTGACCGCGGAGCGGGACCGGTCCTACGACACCGGCTTCTCCCGGCTGCCCCGGGCCGCGCTGCCGCCGGGCGCGCTGATCCTGGTGTTCAGCCCGCTGGCCGACCCGCGGCTCGTCGAGACCCTGCGTGACCTGCGGCAGCGCGGCTTCGCGGTGCTGATCGTCGATGTGCAGGCCGGGGAGCCCTGGCTGGGCCGGGGCCGGACCGCGCGGCTGGCCCACCGGCTGTGGCGGCTGGAGCACCAGGCGATCCGGTTCTCCCTGCGTGAGCTGGGCGTCCCGGTCGTGCAGTGGGACGGCCAGCAGAACCTGGACCTGCCGCTGGCCCCGTACACCAGGCGGGCCCTGGTGACCCGCCGGTGACCGCGGAACGGCCGGCCGGGCGGGCGGCATCCTGGCGGGACTGGCGGGACTGGCGGGCCTGGTGGCGGCACAGCACGGCCCGCCTGGTGGTGGCGGCCGCCCTGCTCGGCGCGGCCTGCCTGATCTGGGCCGCGACGCCGCCCGGCACGGCCGGCGCGGCCGGGCCCGCGCTGGTCGTGCTGGCCGCCTGCTGCCTGGCGGGCGGCACCGCCCGGCTGGCCCTGGCCGGCCTGCGGCGGCCGGACACCGAGGGCTACCCGGGGCCGGTGGCCCGGCTGGGCGCCTGGAGCCTGGACACGCTGCGCCGGGTGCCCTGGGCCGAGGCCAGCACGCTGGCCGTGCTCGCGCTCGAGGCGCTGCACCCGGCCCGGCCGTGGCACACCGCGCTGCTCGGCGCGGCGCTCACCGGGTACCTGTTCGCGGTGCACCTGGCCGAGTCGAGCAGTGGGCGCGGTGAGTCTGCGGCCATCCTGCGCAGCCAGGCGCCGGTGCTGGCCGCGGGCCTGGGGCTGCTCGTGCTGGCCGCGGGCTCGGCACTGCTGCCCAGCGCCGGGACCGGTCCAGCCGGTGCCGGGCTGCGCGCGGCGGCGGCCATCGCCGCGCTGCTCGCCTGCGCGCTCGCCCTGCCCGTCTGAGCCCTCGCCCGGGTGGGCGTCAGCGGCCGATCGCGTAACCCTGCATGCCGCGCGCGTTGGCCGCCGCGTACAGCAGGCCGCCGTCCCGGGCCACCGCGCTGACCCGGCCCAGCGACCACGGGGCGCGCACCGTGACCAGATGCCCGCGGGCCCGCAACTCCTCGATCACCTGCTCACCAACCCGGCTCTCCACGTCGATCTCCCGCGGCGCGGCCTGGCGCGGGTAAAACGACGACGGGAAGTGCCGGGTATGGAACGCGGGCGCGTCGATCGCCTCCTGCAGGTTCATCCCGAACACCACGTGGTTGAGGAAGAAGGCCAGCGTCCACTGGTCCTGCTGGTCCCCGCCGGGCGTGCCGAACGCCAGATACGGCTCCCCGCCGCGCAGCGCCAGGCTGGGCGTCAGCGTGGTCCGCGGCCGCTTGCCCGGGGCCAGCGTGTTGGGCAGCCCTTCGGTCAGGGTGAACATCTGGGCCCGGGTGCCGAGGCAGAAGCCGAGGCCGGGGATGACCGGCGAGCTCTGCAGCCAGCCGCCGCTCGGCGTGACCGACACCAGGTTGCCGAACCGGTCGGCCACATCGAGGTGGCAGGTATCGCCGGTGGTCGGCCTCGCCATGGCCCGGACACCCGGCCCGGTCACCTCCCAGCCCGGCGCGGTGCCCGCCCCGGACTCTTCCGCGGTGGGCTCGGCGGCGACGGTAGTCGTCCCGCCCGGCAGCCGCACCGCGCCGGTGGCGTAACCGGGCAGCCGCGGCGGCCGGCCGTCCGGGCTGCCCGGCCGCAGCTCGCCGGACGCCTCGCTGCCGACCATCGGCCGGCGCTGGGCCGCGTAGCCCGGGGACAGCAGCGCGTCCAGTGGGACGTCCGCGAACCGGGGGTCGCCGTACCAGGCCTCCCGGTCGGCGAACGCGAGTTTGGCGCACTCGATCACCGCGTGCCGGTAGTCAGCGCTGCCCGGCGCCAGGCTGGCCAGGCCGAGCCCGTCCAGCAGGGCCAGTTGCTGCAGGAACACCGGGCCCTGCCCCCACGGCCCGGTCTTGCACACGGTCAGGCCCATGAAGTCGAGGGTGACCGGCTGTTCCACCCGGGCCTGCCAGCCGGCCAGGTCGGCCCCGCTGAGCAGCGCCCGGTGCGGCTGCCCGGTCAGGTCCATCACCTCGGCACCGGCCAGGTAGGCGTCGATGGCCTCGGCCACGAAGCCCTGGTAGTAGGCCCGCCGCGCCGCCTCGATCTGCTGGTCCCGGCCCGCCCCGGCCGCCTCGGCCTCGTCCAGGATCCGCTGGTAGGTCGCGGCCAGCGCCGGGTTGGCGAACCGGGACCCGGGCGCGGGCACGCCGCCGCCCAGGTAGACCTCGGCCGAGCTGGCCCAGTGCTGGCGGAACAGCTGCTCGGCCGAGCCGATGGTCGCGCTCGCCCCGGCCGTCATCGGGTAGCCGTCCCGGGCGTACCCGATCGCGTACTGCATGACCGCGCGCAGCGGCAGCCGGCCGTACCGCTGCAGGAGCAGCAGCCAGGTCCCGAACGCGGCGGGCACGCAGGCCGGCAGCAGGCCGTTCCCCGGGATCAGCTCAAGACCCATAGCACCGAACGCCGGTACCGTCGCACTGCCGCCAGCCGGCCCCTGGCCGTCCAGCACGAAAACCTCGCCCTCCCCGGTGCAGCCGATGATCGGCACCTCGCCGCCCAGCCCGTTCATGTGCGGCTCGACGACCTGGAGCACCAGGCCGGCCGCGACCGCGGCGTCGAACGCGGTGCCGCCGGCTTCGAGCACGGCCATGCCCGCGGCCGAGGCCAGCCAGTGCGTCGACGCCACCATGCCGAACGTGCCCGCGAGCTGCGGCCGGGTGGTAAACGAGGAGCCTCGCGGAAGCATGTAACACTCCTGGGGATGCGGCATGATGGCCGGGCCGGGGTACCCGGGCCGCTGCCATCATCGGCCGCCCCCGCCCGGCCCGGCAACTCCACGCAACCGCGGCAGCGGGGCGTGCGTCGTAAGAGTCAGACACCCACGGGGCGCACCCCAGCGCCCCACCTGCATAGAGGGGTTAACTGGATCATGAGATCCTCCGCCCGTGTAGCCCGGCGGGCCGGCACGGCCGCCATCCTGCTCGGCACCGCCGTGCTGGCCGCCGGGTGTGCGTCCGGCAATGGCGGCACGGCCGCGAGCGCGCCGTCCTCGTCCAGCGCGGCCACCACGCCGGCGCCGTCGCCCAGCTCAAGCGCTCCCCCGGCCAGCAGCCCGGCCGCCACGCCTGCGGACTCGCCCGGCACGGCCGCCTGCGCCACCGGCAACCTGAAGGCCAGCATCATCGCGTCGCGCGGCGGCGCGGCGGCCGGCAGCACCTACTACCCGGTGAACCTGACCAACTCGGGCAGCAGCCCGTGTTCCCTGTTCGGCTACCCGGGGGTCTCCTGGGTCAGCGGCCCTTCCGGCAGCCAGATCGGCCAGCCGGCGACCCGCAACCCGGTGGTGACCCCGGCCACCGTGGTGCTGGCCCCGGGCCAGGTCGCGCACGTCACGCTCCAGGTGGTGGACGCGCAGAACTACGACAAGTCCACCTGCCAGCCGGTGACCGCGCACTGGCTGAAGATCTTCCCGCCGGGCCAGTTCACCGCGCTGTACGTCAAGTTCTCCGCGCTGACCTGTTCGGCCAAGCTGCCCAGCAAGCTGGGCAGCCCGCTCACCGTGGACGCGGTCAAGGCCGGCCAGGGCAAGGCCGGCGGGGGTCTGTGACCGGGGCTGGCCGGGCGGGGTAGCGTCGTGGCTCATGGATGAACTCCCCGCCCGGGTCCGGGCTGTCTGCGATCTGGACGTGGCCGAGGTCCGCGAGTTCGCCGGGCGCCACGAGTACGACGGCCGGGTCCAGGATTTGTCCCCGGCCGGCGTGCGGGACGGCCTGGCCCGGCTGGACCAGGCCCGCCAGGCCGGGCCGCCGCAGCCGGACCCGCACGACGAGGCCCACCTGGCCGCGTTCGAGGCCCGCGCCCAGGTCGCCTACCGGGACCTGGAACTGCACCGGCGGAACCCGCTGCTCCACCTGGCCGAGCTGGACCTGGCCGGTTATGACCGGGAGTACGCCCCGGCGGAGCAGCGGGCCGCGGCGCGGCTGCGCCAGCTGGCCGCCTGGCCGCAGGCGGTGGACGCCGCGCTGGCTTCGCTGGATCAAGTCAGCCAGCCGGTGGCCGACGCGCTGCTGAGCGGGATCCGCGGGCTGGCCGCGGGTATCCCGGCCGATGCGCCGACGCCGGTGGCCGCGGCCGCGCTGGCCGCACACCAGCGGCTGGTGCAGCACGTGGCCAGGCTGGCTGCCCAGGGTGACCCGGACCCGGCGCTGGGCGCGGCCGGGCTGGCCGCGCTGATGGGCAGCGCCGAGGGCATCGTGCTGGACCTGGACCGGCTGGCCGAGCGGGCC
>Ga0210401_10004743_pt1 | contig 14137 bp, 11 predicted proteins | sample IncBWH32MmetaG_FD_150866 | JGI IMG/M metagenome (GOLD analysis project Ga0210401, IMG submission 150866) | Forest soil microbial communities from Barre Woods Harvard Forest LTER site, Petersham, Massachusetts, United States - Inc-BW-H-32-M | ecosystem: Environmental > Terrestrial > Soil >... | reverse complement strand
GCCGTCGTTCCCTTCTCGCACCGTTCCCGCCCGTTCCGTGAGCTCGTTTGCGGCACCAGCTCCCGTGAGCATGGAGCCAAACACCGTCGCGATGCCAGGCGCGCTTTCCCTGGGAGCAGCGGCGACCGCAGCCGCGCCCGCGATGAAGCCGGTGGACGCTGTAGCGGCACCGGCGCGCGAGACGAAAACGGAAACAGCGGCGATCGGAATCAGCGCCGAGCAAGTGACAGAAATTAAGGCCGCCCTGCAAGCGCAGCAAAAATTTGTTGCCGAAGTTCTAGAACACGCCGCGCGATGGGAGTTGGAAGGAAGCGAATTGCGCATTTGTTTCCGTCCGGACAAAAGCACGTTCGCGGGATTAATGGAAGGGCGGGAGACGCTGGAGAAGATCCGTGGCGTATCGAGCAAGGTACTAGGGCGCGCGGTTCGCGTCTGTGCTAGACTCGAAAGTGGTGGAGCGAAGGAGGAAAATTCTTCGCGACCGGCATCGAATGGTGGAATGAGCACGCAGGAACTCCGGGCTCAGTTTGAAAACGATCCGATGGTGAAGTCCATGCTGCAACGCTTTGGGGGAAGAATTTCAGAAGTGAAGCGGCAAACGGAGGAGTAAGGTCACATCGCGAGGTGCGGCCTTAAAGAACATGGAAGTAAACGCGCTCCAACAGATGCTCTCGAGACTTCGGCAGGTGCAGGAAGATCTGCAGCGGCAGGTAAACTCGGTGGCGGTGGAAGCTTCGGCCGGCGGCGGAATGGTGACGGTTAATATGAACGGCCAGAAGCAAGTGCTGGAAGTGAAGATTGAGAAGGAAGTGTTTGCCGGCAAGGATCACGAAATGCTGCAGGATCTGGTGCGAGCCGCCGTGAATGAAGCGTCGCGACGCGTGGACGAAGAACTGGCCAACCAGATGAAAAGCATGGCCGGTGGCCTGCCCGGATTGCAGGGACTGAAGATTCCCGGATTGTTCTGAATTTTCGCAAATCCTATCTGAAGCTAAATCTGAAATTACTGGTAAAAGCGACGCCGTAGACCTCTGTCCTTGTCATTCGTGTGCATGGTGCACGCAGGAATTTGCGCGGATGAGTGCGCTTGTGTTACACAAGGGACATGCCTGATTTTGCCGCTCCTGTTGAACGACTCATCGATGAATTGAAACATCTGCCCGGAATCGGGCAGAAAACCGCGCAACGCTTGGCGTTTCATTTGCTGCGTGCCACGTCGGAAGAAGCTCTCTCGCTCGCCGAGGCGATCCGCGACGCCAAAGAGAAGATTCGCACCTGCACCACCTGCTATAACATCACCGACACGGATCCGTGTCTGTATTGCGTGGGACCAACCCGGAATAAGCAGACGATTTGCGTGGTCGAAGAACCGCATAACATTTTGGCGATCGAAAAAACCAGGACCTATGGCGGCATGTACCACGTGCTGGGCGGCGCGCTTTCGCCGCTGCAAGGGCGGGGGCCGGACCAACTGCACATCAAGAGCCTGATCGAGCGGTTGAAAGGCGGCACGGTGGAGGAAATCATCATCGCCACGAATCCGACGGCCGAAGGCGAGGCCACCGCGGTCTATCTGTCAAAATTACTGAAGCCGTTGGGTGTGCGCGTGACGCGCATCGGCGTCGGAATCCCGGTGGGCGCGGATTTGGAGTACGCGGACGAAGTAACCATGCTGAAAGCAATGGAAGGCCGGCGAGAATTGTAGAAAAATTTAGAGCGGCGAAGTTGCCGCCGAAAGTTTCACAAGAAAGCCTCGGAGAACGTTGCCGGGTCTTTTTTTGCAGGGAAAATAGGGATGGGACTGATGGGACCACGGAGCTAGTACGTACAGAATGATTCTACCTCTAGGCAAGCACCCCAATTCGGGATACAGTTCTGTTCCCGTGGTGGAAGTCCCCGCCAAAACGCTGCTGTTTCCACGGTAGCGGTTAGGAGGTGCGCTATGCCCGGGTTGGCGCACTACATGGCTCAGTATGACCATGAACACAGTTCAGTCTGGAACAAAGTACTGCACGGAATCGGCATTCCGCTGATTTTTGCAGGGGTTATTCTCCTCGCGCTGCTCCGGTGGCGGTGGGGAATCGGTTGTTTTCTCGGTGGTTGGGTGCTGCTTTTTTTGGGCCACCGCATTGAGGGAAACAATCCGGCCTTTTTCCAGGGTCCTGTGTATCTGATGGTCGGACCGATTTGGGTGGCGAAAGAGATTTGGACGTTTGTGACGGGAAAGCGCCTCCCGGAAGGTCAAGTCAGCGAGCCAGCGAAAAAGTCCTGATGCGCGCAATTATGCGACTTGGACAGAATCCCAGGAAATTATGCCGAGAGAAAACGAAGGTCCAGAACTGTCTCCGCACGCGGCCGATGATCCGGCAGATACGATGAACGGAACTGCGGTCAGCGCCAGTTCCGATTTACGCAAGCGCCGCAGCACGCGCATCGTGCAGGCTGTGCCGCTGAATGTGACCGGCGTCGATGCGTTGGGACGGCCGTTCAACGAGCGAACCTCCACGCTGATTATTAACTGCCACGGATGCCGCTACCAATCCAAGCACTATGTTCTGAAAAATATGTGGGTGAACCTGGAAGTGCCGCACCCGGAGCCGGGGCAATCGCCCAGACGCGTAAGAGGCAAGGTGGCTTGGATCCAACGGCCACGCACCGTTCGGCAATTGTTTCAGGTTGCGCTCGAATTGGAGACGGCCGGCAATGCCTGGGGCATCGCGTTTCCGCCCGAAGATTGGTTTGCGTTTCCGCCCGAAGGGGAATCGCCGCTGGGCGGAGCACTTTCGCCTGAAATTCCGAGCGCACTACTGAGCGCAACTGGCGGAGACTTGCCGGCGGCGCCTGGCGAAAGCGAAGTTCCCAGCGGGGCGCCCGACAATTTGCGCGTCTTCCCTGCCCCGGCGAGCGCCACGGACGCTTCCATGCAACTGGCGCGGCAAGTGGCCAGGTTACTCGGCGAAGCGAAACAACAGATTCAAGCGGCGGCCAGGGAATCGGCGGTGCAAGCGGTGTCTGCGGAACGCCGAGTCACGTTCGAACAGTGGGATCAGAAGTATGCAGCGTTTCGCGAAGAAGTTGCGCGGGAAACGGCGCACGCTGTCGAAACCATCCAGGGTGAGTCAGCCACTTGCGCGCGCGTCGCACACGAAGCGGCCGCGGAAGCGCTGAAGATCGAATTGCCCAGATGGCTGGCGCCGCAACTGGAACAGTTGACACACGAATTGACGGCGCATCTGGCGCGAGAAGGCGCGCTGCAGCGAGACCAACACGAAAAGCAATTGTCGAGCGCGCAAGACGCATTGCAAACGCTGTGCAATCAGGCAGAAGAAGCGGCGGCGAGGCTGCGGACGACGGCAGAAGTGGCGGAATCGCAGGTTGCCGACAGGATTGAGGCGACCGCTCGGCGCGCGGAAGAAGAAGCGCGCAAGCGGGAAGAATCGGCGGGAAATCAACACGCGGCATTGACCGCGGGAATGCGGGAGATCCAGGAACGCGTAACTGGCTCTCTGGCAGAAGCGCAGAATTCGCTGCACGAGCAATTAGCGCGGGAGTTGGAGCCTGCAAAGGCCAGCCTGCTCGGCGACGCGGAAGCTTCTCTGCGCGAGCAGCACCAGAAAGCTGCGCAGGAGCTGCAGGAAAGAGCGCGCAATCTTCATCAGGAAATCCTCGAAGCAGGACAGAAGCAGAGTGCCGCGGTTCAAGCGGCGTTCGAAGCCCAGTCGAAGCAACTGGAAGACACACTGGCGAGGGCCAACCAGGCAAGCGAACGTTTGGAACAATTCGCGGGCCGCGTCGAAGAGGTGCAGCAGCAAGCCATCGCCGGATTTCAATCTCAATTGGACGACGTGCTCACATTGCACCGCAATGAGTTGCACCGCCAGTCGGGTAATCTGTTTGAGGAAATCCACGAGCGCATTCAGAGCAGCTTCGAGGCGGCCAACAGCCGGGCGCTGGAGAAATTTGAAGAACAAGTTGCCTCGTTAGTGAATCCGCACGTGTGTCAAGCCGAGGAGGCGGTGCACCGCCTGGCCGGGGGACGGTCGCTGCTGGATGCCGCGATGACCATGCAGCAAGACCGCATTCGAGCGTCGGCGGATGACGCGTTTGCCGAGTCGATGGCGCGGTTCCGCGAAAACCTGGGAAGCGTGGAGCAGTTGTTGAGCGAATCTGCCCAGACCATTACGAACCGGAACCTGGAAGAACTGGAGAATCGGACCGCGGATTCGAAGCACCACGCTCTAGAGGAAATGTTCAAGTCGGCGGAGTGGTACGAGAAGAAGGCCCAGACCCAGCTGCAAAACATAACCGAAAAGCTCGTGGATCAGTCGGGAACTCACCTGCGAGAAAAGGCCGCGGAACTCTCCAGCTTGTTCGCCACGGAGCTGAGCCAGTCCAGCCAGGCTTACATTGGGCAAACGCATCAGAAAATCGACGAGACCGTGCACGATGCCTTTGAACGAGTACGACTGCTCTTTGCTGAGGCTGCGGACACCACCTCAGCGGCGTTTACAGATGAGATTCAGCGAACCGCCCGGCAGGAACTGGAAGGATTCACGGCGCTGATGACCAAATCCGTGGAACTGTCGCGCGAACGCTTGGACACCACGCGAGAAGAGATCACCCAGCGTGTCTCCGCCGAGCAGGAAGAATTCCTGCGGCGATTCCGCGCCGGGGTCACCGGGGCTGTCGAGAAAAGCCTGAATGAAGCGCAGGAAGAGGTCAGGACGAGTTTCGCGTCCCTGCTGGAATCCTGGAAAACGATGAGCGAAGCAAAACGAGGAGAATTACGCGAGACGTTTGGGAAAATCAGCGACGAATCCGCAGCGGGCTACCGGGACCGGCTGGAAAATATATCGAATTCATGGATGGTGGCAACCGTGGCGACACTCGATCATCAATCTCGAGACGTAATTGCGAAGATCGCGGCAACGGCGGAAGAACGATTGCGCGAAGCTTCGTCGGAGGTGTTCTCCCGTTTCGGGGACACCCTGCGCGAAAGGTTGCAGCAAATTGCCATGGGATTCGACACCGGAAAGAACCCGCCGAAGTCGTAACCCTGTACATCGCTCTCTACGGTTTCCTCAAGCCGTTTGTTTTCCGAAGTTACTTGGGCAATGCTATGCTCACGTTCAGATGCAATGGCTACTGCAAAATATTCGCGTGCGCGTAGGCTTTGCACTTAAGAATCCGCGTTATGCCCTGTCGACGCTCTACGGCGAATTGACGTTTAGTGACGAGCGGTTTCTTGCCGGGATGTGCGGCGTTCTCCTCGCGCCATTCGGGGATTCCTGGATGAATCCAGCAATACTCCTGAATTTGCTGCGCATATTGCCAACGTCGCTGAAGAGTTCCGCGCACTTTCCAGCGTTCAGCGCCGACCTCTAGGCAAAAAAGGTCTTAAACCGGTACGCGGCAATCCGTGCTCAAAAGATGAGGGTCCTGGCTGGTTCCAGAGTGGCTCCGTTCGCCATGGACTATTCTATCTCGGAGACTCCCGCAAACTTCTACCATCCCTATCTTCATTCACGACAGCCTTCACACCTGTGAACACATGATTTGGGAGTATAGAGAGGCCTATCCGTACTTACGGCCCGGAGGCCTGCTTTTCTCCGATGATGCGCTTTGCCACAATGCATTCGCGGACTTTTCCCGCGAAATTCATGCATCTCAATCTCGCATCTTGCACCGCGTTGGTTTTCTCCGCAAAGACTGAGCGTAGTTCGGAGACTGCCTGCCCGCTGTTTACCGGAAGACCCGCCAAAGTCGTAACCGTATAAGCTCCATCCAGCGTTGGCGCCGAGGAGCCGTAGCCTTGTATAATTCAGCGGATTGCCTATGGCGAACCGGGCTTACCTGCGCGTCTGGACGCGCGATTTCAATGAACAAACGATGATCGTGCAATTCGCGCGATTTCTCGCCACCGCTCCGGTTACGGAATCGGGCCCGGGATTCGAGCGTTTGATCGTGCAACCCATCGATAGCACCGAAACACCCATTGCCGAGTGGGATCTGAAGACCGGCAGGTTTGGTCCCGCCGAGGTGGCCGCGCTCGCGGCGCAGAACCTGGCCCCAGATACCGCATACATCGTGGACGCGAAGTGGGATCTTTGGAACTTCGACATTGAAACGTTGAAGTGGAAGCGGGAGCCCTCGACGCTGGAACTGCTTTGCCAGGGACCGCTTCATGATGACGGCATCGCCGCAAGCACCGGCAACTTCGTGGCAGACCTGGGATTTGAGCACCTCTTCACCGGCCACGCGGGATTGCTGGCGCCGGGCGCGGCAAAAAATCCCTTTGAAACCTCGGATCATCCGCTGGAAAAGACCTTCCGAAGCTGGATGAGCAGCGGTGAAAATCTGAAGCAATATCACGCAAAGACCCGGGAGAACATCCAAAAACTGTTCAGCTGGGTGGAAGCGATCGAAGCGGCGTTGCCGGTGGAACGAAGCGAATTGCTGAGCGAGGGAGAAGAGAATTTTGAGGCGCGGCTCGATGCCATTCTGGCGCAAAGGTAATCGGCCGGCGCGATTGCCGGGCTCGCGCCGGTCGCGTATCGGCCGCACGCCGCATTTTGGCCAGCGGGCGTTGTGGGCGTTGGGCCTGCTAACTATGATCGCAACCGCCGAGACTGTAGCTCACCCCTTCAGGGGTGAGGCTCGACAGAAGCCCACGCCCAAAACGACAGCGACGAAGAAAGCGAACGAATTGACGTTAGCAGGATTGCGCCCGGGACGCGACAGCGTGACGCGCGCGGCACAATTTAACCGACAGTTTCGCGATGGCAAGGAGCGGCAAGCGGACCAATCGGTATGGGTCGATGGGTGCAGGGGCCTAAAGCTGACGATCGACAGCGGCAAAGAGAAAAGTATTGAGGTGATTCGTGTGGGCTTCTATTCGGGACCCAATCGCGATTGCGCAGAGCAGGTCCCAAGTCCATGGAGAACGGGAAAGGGATTGCGGCCTGGAGACCCATCAGCAAGTGTCATCCAGCTCTACGGCGAGCCGGATTCGCGGAGTCCTAGCACGAAGGACGGCCAGCCATTAGAATTGTGGTATTACGCCTTTGACTGGGCCGGCCCTGACGTACCCCAGGTGATGGAAGTGGTTTGCACCAGAGAGAAGGACGGGCAGGTCGGGCGAGTGGTAGAAATAACCCTGGCCGCGCCGAGCTTGTAAAGAAACGACTTGTGGTCGAATTTCGTAGTTACACTCGTGCGCGGCGTACGTCTATTTGAGAAAGGACCTGAATGTTCCGCTCCCTTTTTGCTGCAGTGGTGCTCGTCCTGATGCTGGTTGGCTGCGGGTCAGAACCACCCAAGCCCGCCGCGGAAGCCGAGAAAAAGCCCGAGGCGGAGAAGAAGCCCGAAGCGGCGGCGATTCCCGAAGAGGTTCAGGATGTCGCGAAGAAACTGCTGGGAAGCGATGCCCAAGTGCTGCTATATGGCGACCTGGCGAAAAATGGCAAGCAAGAATTGCTGGCGGCGAACGTGGTCCCCAATACGCCGAAAAGTGTGGTAGCCGGAACGGTAGTGACACGTGCCGTGGTTGCGGAAAATGATGATGGCAAGTGGGTGGAGCTGGTGCGTGCCGACGAGCACCTGAAAAACTCCAAGGGCTATCTGGCGTTGACACCGCTGCAGGCCGTAACAGGCTGGAAGCTGCAGTATGAAGAAAGCCCGGAGAAAGGCATGTCGCTCTACTTCACGCCGGTGAAAGCGGGCTCGAGCGAACGAACTCTGCCCATCGCTGTTCGCTGGAATCCGGCGACGAAGCGCTACCAGTCGATGGATCCTTCCTACCAACATTTCCTGGGCGAAGCGGCAACGCTCGATAATGCGAGGTCCACTTTGCGATGAACACGGCGGCAACAGCCCCGCAAAAAGGAGCGACGAACCAGTCGAAGAAATCGACTTGGCAGAATCTCCGCGGGCTGGTGCCGTATCTGGCGCGGTATAAGGGAGCGATCGCGCTGGGGCTCCTCACCCTGGCGCTGATGGGCCTCATCGGCAACATCGTGCCGCTGGCGACGGGCATCATCACCGACACGTTAGCGGGAAGTCCACGGCCATTTTCCCATCCGATGCATGGCGTCGCGGAAGCGGTGGGATCTGACTGGCTGGGCGGTTTGGTGCCCTACTACGAACCGAACAGCCGGCGAACGATCGCTTTTTATTGCCTGGTAATGGTGGTGTGCATTGCGCTGAAAGGCGTGATGTCGTTCGCCACGCGGTGGATTCTGATCGGAATTTCCCGCGACATCGAATTTGATATTCGCAGCGATTTGCTGGACAAGCTGCTGGTGATGGAACCGGAATTTTACGTGCGCAACCGCACGGGCGAATTGATGTCGCGCGCAACGAACGACCTGAACGCGGTGCGCATGGTGCTGGGCCCGGGAATTATGTACAGCGGCACCACCATTGTGACAATGGTGCTGGCGATCGCCTTGATGGTGCGGTTGTCGCCCTCGCTCACGCTGTGGGTGATGCTGCCAGTGCCCGCCGTGACCGTGGCCGTGTGGTACTTCGGACAAGTAATTCACCGGCTGTACGAAAAAATTCAGGAATCGCTGGCAACGCTCTCGGCGAGGGTGCAAGAGAATTTGTCGGGGGTGCGGGTAATCCGCGCGTACGCGCAGGAAAGCGCGGAGATGAAGGGATTCGACGGGCCCAACCGTGAGTATGTTGCGCGAAACGTGCAACTGATCCGCACGTGGAGCATGTTCATGCCCTCGCTGCAGGCCATGATCGGCACCACCTTCCTGATTGTGCTGTGGCAAGGTGGTTACCGATTCCTGCATGGACAAATGTCGCTGGGCGCGCTGATTACCTTCAATACCTACCTGGGATTTCTGGTATGGCCCATGATTGCGCTGGGCTGGGTGACAAACATTTTTCAACGCGGCGCGGCTTCCATGGGCCGCTTGAACTATATTTTGGCCGCGAAGCCGCAGATCGATGACCGCGGCGCAAAGCTTGCCAAGGGAACAAGAATTGAAGGCGACATCGAGTTCCGAAATTTGACGTTCACTTATTCCACTACTATTTCCGGCAACGGAGCCGGCGGCGGCAACGGACATGGCAAGGAAGCCCGCCCGGTTCTGAAAAACATCAACCTGAAGATACCCGCAGGATCGACCCTGGCGATTGTGGGACCGACGGGAAGCGGCAAGACAACGCTGGCAGCGTTGATCGCGCGGCTTTGGGAGGCTCCCGAAGGCGAAATTCTGATCGACGGGCATCCCATCCGCGAGTGGCCGCTGGAAACATTGCGGCGAGCGATCGGCTACGTGCCGCAGGACACCTACCTGTTCAGCGAAACTGTTGGAGAAAACATCTCGTTTGGATTGCCCAACCACGAACCGGCACGCGTGAGTGAAGCGGCAGACATCGCCGATCTGCATGGCGATGTGGAAGCGTTTGCAAAGAAATACGAAACCATGGTGGGAGAGCGCGGAATCACGTTGTCTGGCGGACAGAAGCAGCGGTCGGCGATCGCACGCGCGGTGGTGCGCGACCCAAGGATTCTGATTCTGGACGATTCCCTTTCCGCCGTAGATACACAGACGGAAGAAAGGATTCTGGGGCGCCTGCGCGGCGTGATGCACGGACGGACAACAATTCTGATCGCGCACCGCACGTCGACGGTGCGGGATGCGGATCAGATCGTGGTGCTGAAGGACGGGGAAATCATCGAGCATGGCACCCACGATGAGTTGCTGGAACGCGCGGGATACTACGCCGATTTGTACCAGAAACAGTTGCTGGAAGAAGAACTCGAGCGCGCATGAGCACCGGTCACGAAGAAGAGGCACTCGGTAAAGCGTACGACTCGCGGCTGATGAAACGGCTGCTGGAATACCTGCGGCCTTACCGCTGGCGGGTGATTCTCGCGCTGGCTCTGGTGGCGATAGTCACGCCGCTGGAACTGGCGCCGCCGATTCTATTCCAACGTGTCATTGATCGATTTTTGGTGCCTGGCGCTAGCGGCAGGATTCCCATGACCACAGCCTGGCACGGCGTCATTCTGATCAGCGTCGTCTACCTGGGCGTGCTGATTTTCGATTTTCTCGCGCAATACATTCAGATCCGCATCATGCAGCGCGTCGGGCAACAGACCATGTACGACATGCGTACGGAAATTTTCGGGCATCTGCAGCGCCTTCCGATGAATTATTTCGACCGGAATCCCGTAGGCCGGTTGATGACACGCGTGACAACCGACGTGGACGCGCTGAATGATCTGTTCGCCGCCGGCGTCGTGACGATGATCAATGATTTTTTCCTGCTGGCGGTGATGGCCTGCTTGTTGTTCTGGATTGACAAAAGATTGGCGCTGGACACCATGTTGGTGTTGCCGTTCATCCTGGTGGTGACCCTGATCTTCCGCAAATACGTGCGCGAAGCAAACCGGCAAATCCGCACAGCCATCGCGCGAATCAATTCCTTCCTGCAGGAATATATTTCCGGGATGAGTGTGGTGCAGTTGTTCAACCGCGAAATGAAAGCGCGCGAAGAGTTTTCGAAACGTAACAAGGACAACATGCTGGCGTGGCGCGACGCGATTCTGGCGTACGCGCTGTTCTATCCGGCAGTGGAGTTCCTGAGTTTTGCAACCATCGCGCTCATCTACTGGTCCGGCGGAAACCGGATTTTGAGCCACGCCCTGTCACTCGGCGTTCTGATCGAGTTCACCATGTTCGCGCAACGCTTTTTCCGGCCCATCCAGGACTTGAGCGAGAAATTCAACATCCTGCAGTCGGCGATGGCCGCTTCCGAACGAATCTTCAAGCTGCTGGACGAGCCCATCACCATCGACACTAATCCGAATGCGCAGATCCAGGTTGCACCGCACGGGGAAATCGAGTTCCGCAACGTGTGGTTCTCTTACCGCAACGTGGGAGAACCGAAGGACGAAGACTGGGTGCTGCGCGATGTTTCGTTCCGCGTCGAACCGGGGCAGAACTTCGCGATCGTGGGCCACACGGGAGCGGGGAAAACCACGTTGATCTCGTTGCTGCTGCGCTTTTATGACATTCAGCGAGGGCAGATTCTGCTGGACGGCGTGGACATACGGCTGCTCAACATGCAAGAACTGCGCAAGAACTTCGGCATCGTGCTGCAGGATCCTTTTCTCTTCACCGGAACGCTGGAATCGAACGTGCGTCTGGGAACGCCGGGGATCACGGCCGAAGCAGTCGAACACGCCTTGCAAGAAGTTGGCCTGGGCGACTATTTGAAAGGGCTCCCAGAAGGCTTGGCGAGCGAAGTGAACGAGCGCGGGTCGACGTTATCTGTGGGACAGCGGCAACTGATCAGTTTTGCGCGAGCGCTGGCGCACAATCCGCGATTCCTCATCCTGGACGAAGCGACGTCAAGCGTCGACACGAAGACGGAGTCGCAGATCCGCGAAGCGCTGGACCGCTTGCTGTCAGGACGAACGGCGCTGGTAATTGCCCACCGCCTGAGCACCATTCAACACGCGGACCGCATCCTGGTATTCCATAAAGGACGTCTGCGGGAACAGGGTGCTCACCAGGATTTGCTGGCGCAACGGGGAATTTATTATCGCTTGTACCAGTTGCAGTATAAGGAGCAGGAACTGCACGACGCCAACGGAAATCACCGTGCCGCAGGAACGACGCCTTTCCCGACGCCGTTGCCAGCCAGTGACTAGCCGTCCACCTCACAATGCCATCCATTCCTATTCTTCTTTCAGCCGGGGAAACTTCCGGAGACATGTATGCTGCGCGTCTGGCCAAAGCGTTGCAGGCTTGCCTGGACGTTCAAATCTTCGGGATGGGCGGGCCGCAAATGCGGGACGCCGGTGTGGAAATCATCACCGATTATTCCGAAGTAGCAGTCGTAGGCATCACGGAAATTGTGAAGCACCTCCCTTCCTTGCGAAAAGCAATGGAACGCATGGTTCTGGAAGCGGAGAGACGAAAACCGGCGCTGGCGATTTTGACGGACTTCCCTGGGTTTCATCTGCGGCTGGCGCGCAAACTGCAGCCGCGCGGAATTCGCAATGTGTATTACATCTGCCCGCAATTCTGGGCCTGGAGGCCATGGCGGGCCAAGTTGATCCGGCGCCGGTTCGTGAAGGCACTGTGTATCTTGCCGTTTGAAGAAAAGTTCTTTCGCGACGCCGGGGTTGCCGCCGATTTTATCGGGCATCCGCTAGTAGGAGCGGTTGAGGCAACGAAAGACCGGAAGCAGTTTTGCGAGGCGCACGGACTCGATGCTGCGCGAACCGTGGTAACAATTTTGCCCGGAAGCCGAGCCGGGGAGTTGGCCCACCATCTACCGGTTTTGCAGGAGACGTGCGCGCGAATCAACGGGAAAAAGCCGGCGCAATTCGTGGTGGCGGCGGCTCATCCCAAGATCGCGGGACAAATCAAGAGCGGGTGGCCGGGCGGGTTGACGCTGCGCATTGTCGAAGGGGAAACGTACAACGCACTGGCCGCCGCAGACGCTGCAATTGTGTCTAGCGGGACCGCGACGGTAGAAGCGGCTCTGTTGAATGTGCCCATGGTGGTTGTGTACCGGGTGTCGCCGCTGACAGCGACGTTGGCGAAGCCACTCGTGCGGACGCCGTATTTTGCGATGGTCAACCTGATCGCCGAGAGGGAAGTTGTTCGGGAACTGGTACAGGACGATTTCACCCCAGAAAAAGTGGCCGGGGAGACGCTGCAGCTTCTGCAAGAACCAAACGCGCGAGCGACCCAACGCGAGGGATTGGAAGAGGTGAGAAGGCGGCTAGGGCCCCCGGGTGCAGTGAAACGGGCGGCAGCGCTGATTGCCGGTTTGCTGGGAGAAGACGTTGGCAACGCTTCATGAGCCATTGTTATCCTATATATAGTTCCCACGATGGTGCTCCCGAAAGGAATGCGATGAGGCGACGTGGAAAGGTATGGGCTGGGCTGGCGCCGGCCGTCCTGCTGTTGACGGCTCTTGCCGGGGTACGGACAACGGCGCAGGAGCCGCGAGCCCCCAGCTTCCTGGCCGAGAAATACGAAGTTTCGACGTATGTCGATACGGCATCGCAAGGTATCAACGCGATCGCGAAGGTGGAATTCCGGGCACAGGAAGTGTCGCAAAACGTGCGCGTGGAGCTGCATGAAAATCTGGATGTGAAGGAAGTGAAGGGACCGGACGGAAAGCAACTGCAGTTTCAGCGAGAAAACGACAACCCGCTGTTCGTATATGTCACGTTGCCCCAGCCCGTCGGCGCGGGGAAAACCGTGTCTCTGACGTTCACCTACGGCGGATTCCTGGCCAACGAAGAGAACAGCCCAGTGCCGAACGTGCGCGTGGCGTCAGTGGGAAAAGACTGGGTGTATTTGCTGCTGCCTTCGCGGTGGTTTCCCTTGACCAATTATCCCTCGAACCGATATACGGGGACGTTCAAGCTCAATGTGCCGGATACCATGGCGGTGGCAGGCACCGGGAAAGCGGAGTCCCCTCAACCAATGAAGCCGAAGTCGTCGGCCGAGGGAAACCGGCTGATGTACACGTTTCATTGCGACCAGGCTGAGGCGAGCGGGTCGTTCGTGGCTGGTCCGCTGCAGTTGAACCCAAAACAAGCGGAGGGAATCGACGTGGCGGTCTATGCGCCGCGCGAGTATTCGGGAAGGGCGCAGGAGTTCGCCAACGTGGTGGCGCATCAGGAGATCGTCTTTTCGGATTTGTTCGGGTCGCTGCCCGATCCCAACATGACGGTGATTCAATTGCCGAACGGAACGCTGCGGGATTTCGCGGCGCCCGGAGTGATCATGCTGAGCCAGCGCGCATGGGATCCGAAGTTTAGCGATCGGGAAATGAGCCGGCTGACTGCGACGCAATGGTGGGGCATCCAAGTGCTGCCCGCGTCTGCCGGCGATGTTTGGATCACCGATGGACTGGCGCGATACTGCGAGGAGTTGTATGCGGAACAGGCGTTTGGAAAAGAGGCGGGCCTGAAAACGATTGATGATTTCGCCGTAGGCGCGCTGATGTACGAGGGCTCGGTGCCGGTGGCGCAAGCGGCGCGGTTGGCTCCCTATTCGAGCGAGTACCGATCGGTGGTGCTAAACAAGGGCGCGATGCTGTTTCATATGCTGCGGGTGCAGATGGGGGATGTCCCGTTTAGGTCGTT
>Ga0210401_10004741_pt1 | contig 14139 bp, 16 predicted proteins | sample IncBWH32MmetaG_FD_150866 | JGI IMG/M metagenome (GOLD analysis project Ga0210401, IMG submission 150866) | Forest soil microbial communities from Barre Woods Harvard Forest LTER site, Petersham, Massachusetts, United States - Inc-BW-H-32-M | ecosystem: Environmental > Terrestrial > Soil >... | reverse complement strand
TCGCCTTCGAGGACCGTCGTCGCTGCCGCTCCACCCATAGCCGCTTGAACGACCGAGTTGACGTCGCCGGAATTGAGCCCGTAACGAGCGGCCTTGGCTCGGTCCACCTTGATATTCAAGTTGGGCTGCCCGAGAACCGGGAAGATTCCGAGATCGGCAATGCCGCGCACCTGACTCATGCGGTCGCGGATCTGCTCGGCAAGACTTGTCAGCGTTTCCAAATTAGGCCCGACGATCTTCACCGAATTGACGCCCTTCACACCCGATATGCCTTCTTCGATGTTGTCCTCAATATACTGGGAGAAATTGAAGTTGACGCCTGGCATCTCATTGTTGAACTCGGTTTGAATCTGGTCGGTCAACTTGTCTTTGGTCATGCCGCTGGGCCACTCGTCAAAAGCCTGGAGTGGTGCGAATAACTCGACATTAGAAAATGGCGAAGCGTCGCTGCCGTCATCGGGCCGGCCATGCTGCGAGACCACGGTAATGACTTCGGGGTGTCTCAGGAGAATTTCGCGCATTTTTTTGGCGGCTGCCTCGCCATCTTCCAGCGATAGCGTGATCGGCATCGAGGCGCGAATCCAGAAGTTGCCTTCTTCCAGGTGTGGCAGGAATTCGCTTCCGAGCCGCAGCCCCAACACAGCGGCTCCGGCAAGAAACAAAACTCCGATTGCGACGGTGATGGCACGGTGCGTAAGCGCTAAGCGCAGCGCGGGATTGTAGACCTTGTGCAAAATGCGCACCACGAACGTCGCTGATTCCTTGACATCTTTCGGTAGCAGCAACGACGCGATCACTGGCGTGACGGTAAACGTTGCAAGCAAGGCTCCGGCGAGCGCGTAGCCATACGTGCGCGCCATGGGGCCGAAAATCTGCCCCTCAACCCCTTGCATCGTGAACAGTGGCACGAATCCTGCCACCGTGATGAGCGCCGAGAACAGCACCGCTTTGTCCACCTGCATCGCGCTAATCAGAATCAGCCGCAGACGATCCGTCCATCCGTGCGCTTCTGTTGGCTGCTCTAGATCTCGCGTCGGGTCCGGCCCCCAATATCCACCGGCAAGATGCGCAAGCAGCCCCGGTCTGCCTTCCAAGGGCGCCTGGAAGTTTCGAAATATATTTTCAACCAGGATTACCGCCGAATCGACGATGATCCCGAAGTCTACGGCCCCGACGGAAAGCAGATTCGCGCTTTCCCCTTGAAGCACCAGCAGGATGATGGCGAAGAGCAGCGCGAAAGGGATGTTGAATCCAACGATCATCGCGCTGCGAAGATCACCGAGAAAAATCCACTGGATCAAGAAAACCAGCAAGCATCCGAAAATTAAGTTGTGCAGAACGGTGTGCGTGGTGACGGCGATGAGCGAGGAACGATCGTAAAAAGGAACTACCTTTACACCCGATGGAAGACTCCCGTCGTGATTCAGCTTGTCAATTGCGGCTTTCACTTGTGGAATCATGTCGGCGGTTTTTTCCGTGCGCCGCATCACCACGATCGCTCCCACGACATCATCCTGCCGGTCGCGGCCCAGAATCCCTAGTCTGGGCCTGTAGCCGACCGACACCCTGCCAACATCCTTGACCAACACCGGAACACCGTTGACTTGATTCAGCACCACGTGTTCGATGTCGCGAACCTGGTAACCTTGCGTCAAATCATCGTTACCGCCATCGTCAATCAATCCGACGCCGCGGATATTGATGGACTGTTGACCGATCCGGATTTCGCGCCCGCCCACATTCACGTTCGCATTGCCCAAGGCCGAGAGAATCTGCGGCACGGTGACGCTGTAGGCTTCCAGCTTGTGAGCGTCCACCTCTACCTGAAATTCCTTGGTTGGGCCGCCCCAACTATTCACTGCCGCGATTCCAGGAATTGTTAGCAGGCGGCGTGCGACGATCCAGTCCTGGACTGTACGCAGATTCGTGATTCCGAAGTGTGCTGGGCCCACGACCTGATAGCGATAGATCTCTCCAGTTGAACTATTCGCTTGAATTGCGGGAACCTGACCGCCCGGCAAGCTGACATTCTGCTGCATCGCGATGGATGCCTGGCTGTAAGCGAAGTAGTAGTCCACTCCATATTTGAAAGTCACGCGAACGAAGGACAACCCATAGAACGACGTAGAACGGATCACGTCGATGCCCGGCGTGGAGTAGAGGGCAATCTCCATCGGAAGCGTGTAGTAACGTTCCATCTCCTCCGCAGAGAGGCCTGGCGCCTGTGCCGTGATTTCCAGGATCACCGGCGTTGGGTTTGGATATGCCTCGATGTTGAGTCGCTCGAACGCAACAACGCCAGCGCCGATGAACAGCAGCAAACCCATCAACACAATCGGACGGCGGCTGAGACAAAACGCGACTAAAGACTTGAACATGGCTCGTCGTCTTTCGGGAAATCGGGGCTGGGCATTCGATCTAATCCGTTGGCGGAGCCTGCAGCATGTTGCTCAGGAACACGGCCCCGTCGCTCACGGCGAGTTCTCCCGGTTGCAGACCGGCGAGAATCTGAACCCGGCCGTCGGTTCGCAGGCCTGTCTTGACGACTTTTTGCACAAAATGGCGGCCATCGCTCGTCACCCAAGCGGTCATGGTTCCATCGGCTTCGCGCACCACGCCGTTCGCCGGTATGGCGGTGGCTTCTACCGGGTCGTGGACTCGTATCACAAAGTTAGCGAGCATTCCGGGCCGCAGCTCATCGCGGGCATCCGCTATTTCGGAGCGGGTCGTTACTCGATGAGTATTCGGATCGACCGCCGAGTAAATCTTCGAAACTTTTCCTTTGAACTCGCGGCCAGGGTAGGCCATCACCTCCACTTGGACCGGCTGTCCCAAGTGAAGAAGTGCAATGTCGCTTTCAACCACATCCGCGAGCATCCATTTGAGCGAGACGTCGGACACGGTGTAAGGCGCAGGATCGTTTCCCGGCTGCACGAAAAATCCAGGCTGTGCGTTCTTCGATGTGACCTTGCCCGCGATTGGGCTGCGCACCACCAGCGCAGGATCGATCTTGCGCGACGCAATCATTTGATCAATCTCTGCGTCCGTCTTACCAAAGACGCGCACTGCGTCCCGCGCGGCCTTCAGCGCGCCCTCCGCGGTTTGTTGATCCGAGGTCGCTTGTTCGAGCTCGCGCTGGGACACCCCGTTTGCTCCATTAAGGCTCTTGGCCCGCTCCAGTTCTTTGTTGGTCAGCTCGAAAGTCGCCGCCGCGCCGATCAGGGTTGACTCAGCCTGAATGAGATCAGGACTCTTGATTGTGTACAGGGGTTGCTCCTTCTGAACCTGCGCGCCCAGCTCCACAAGAACGTTAAGAATGGTTCCCTGGTAAAGCGGGAAAACCTGGACCGACAGGTTGCCATCAAAATCAATGTTGCCGACCGCCTCTTCCTCAACGGGAAACAAGTACGTGCCGACCGGCTCGATCTTGATTGCGCTAAGCTGGCTCGATGACAGGTCCAGCGTCGGTTCGGACGAGGAAGCACTGGAGTTTGTGGCCGGCTGCGCGGTGTCGTCGCGGGTGCCGATTGACCATGACTGCGCGCAGATTCCAGCAGTCCCGTTAGGATAAAGATCACAGCAGCCATGATAAACACCACGGCAGTTCTCTTGCGGATGTGAGCTGGATATTTCATCGTATTCATTCGGCCTTAAGGATTTTTTGACGGAGCGTTCTTTGGGCGAGATTGGTCCAATTTGCTTACTCCCTCAGTTCTCGATTGACTGCTGCTGATTGCCACCCCGCGATACTGCTTGCGCGCTGTGAGGATGGGCAATCCTGTCTTTTGGGTCACAGCTATGTCTTTCGGGCTGGGTCAGACTATCTTCGGGCCGATTTGCCTATCTTTCGGCCATCGCTATCACATCGGGATGGTCTGCGTGAGGGACTTGCGGCAATATGCAAGTTGGCAGGTATGGAACCTTCTTTGATCTATCGGCGCGAGAATCGCCTGCGATTTTTGATCGCAGCGGCGATTTTGGTCGTGGTTATCGCCACGATCGATTGGCTCACAAAACCGTACATCTCCATCGGATTTCTGTATCTATTTCCCATCATGCTGATCGCGGGATTCCTGCCGCGCTGGCAGATCGTTGCGGTCGCGCTTGTTTGCGCGGTTCTTCAGGAGCTGTTCAGCGAACTTCCGTCAGGCGAAGCAATCACAAGATTGCTGATGGCTTCTGCCGGATTCGTCGGAACCGGACTTTTTGTTTCCGAGATTATTCGCAGCCGCCAGATGGCCCTGGAACACGCCGAGGAAGTGGAAACCCACAGCAATTTACGTCAGGAGGCCGAGGAACAACTTCGCATCCTTGTGGACAGCAGTCCTGCCGCCATCGTCACCATTGACGCTTCGGGCAAGATCCTGCTGGCCAACGAGGGCGCTCAAAGTCTGTTTGCGCTGGGAGATGCTTCCATTGGGGGCCAATCGATCGCCGAATTCCTGCCGGCACTGCAGAGCGCGGTGCAGACGCAGGGGTCGCGGCAATTTCACACGGAACTTCGCTGCCGCGGCAAACGGAAAAATGGAGAAGCATTCCTCGCGGCCGTCTGGTTTCGAGCTATCCGACGAGTCAAGGACCTCGGTTGGCGGCCATCGTCGTCGATCTTTCCGAAGACTTGCGCGATCGGGAGGATTTGAGCCTTGATTACCTGCTGAAAAATACAAAAATATTAATGGGGGCCGTCGCGCACGAAATTCGCAATATCTGCGGCGCCGTCTTAGCAGTGTACAAGAACCTGTCTCGCCTTTCGTCATTGAAGGACAACGAAGATTTTCGCGCTCTGGGGACCTTAATCGAGGGCTTGGAAAAACTCTCCGAGATGGAGCTTCTGCCATCGCGCGACCACGTCTCCGCTGCGGTTGAACTAACCAGTTTGCTTGATGAGCTGCGCGTGCTGATCGAACCTGCGTATCGCGAGGCAGGCGCCGGAATTGTGTGGCGCTTGCAAGACGATCTCCCGCTCGTCACCGGAGACCGCTATGGATTGCAGCAGGTGTTCCTCAATCTTGCTCGCAATAGCCAACGCGCCATGGAATCAACGGAAAAGAAACAGCTCACCATCAGCAGTGACCTCGAATCCAACGCGGTGGTGATCCGCTTTGAGGACACCGGCACCGGAATTTCGTCACCCTACGAACTGTTCAAGCCGTTCCAGCGAGGGGCCAATGCGGCCGGCTTGGGACTATATGTCTCGCGCGCGATTCTACGAAGCGCCGGAGGGGATCTGCAATTCGAGCCCCGTAAAGAAGGCTGCTGTTTTGCAGTCAGTCTGACCAGAACTCGTTACAAGGAAGATGGCGCTGATGAGTAAGACTTCGGCAAAGAATATCCGCTTGCTGCTCATTGATGACCACGCATTATTCCGTGAGAGCGTCTCCAGGCTGCTTCAGGCCGAACCCGGCTTCGAGGTGATTGCGGAGTGCAGTTCTGGTGCCGAAGGCATGCGAATCATAGAGTCGCGGGAAGTAGACATCGTGCTGCTCGATGTTGACCTCGGCCAGGAAAGAGGAACGGATTTCCTCGAAACCCTTCACACCACGCGCTTCAAAGGAAAGGTACTACTCGTAACCGCAGGCGTAAACGAGAATGAAATCCCCGGTCTCATCCGGCAAGGGATTTCTGGAATCTTCTTGAAACACGGTGCCCCATCGCTGTTGGTGCAGGGAATTCGCGAGGTGATAAGCGGAAAAGCATTGTTCGAGAAGGATTTGCTGCAAAGGGCGTTCGCAAGCGCCGAAGGGATTGGCGCACAACGCAGCAGCGTTCGGTTCACGGAACGGGAGCGACGGGTGCTTTCGTTTGTCTTTGAGGGTCTGGCGAATAAGCAGATTGGAGATCGTTTGCAGATTTCAGAGAGCGCTGTTAAAGCGTGCCTGCAACAACTTTTCGCCAAGACGGGAGTGAGAACGCGCAGTCAATTGGTGCGCATTGCATTGGAGAAGTATCGCGACCAGCTGTAGCGCTGGACGTAAACCAGCGCCTGCGTGGACGGTAAACAGCTTGGAGCTGTGTAGAGCCAAAATCTCGTCCGCGTAGAAAATGCTGCGATTCCTGTTGTGCCTCGGATCGAATAGAGAGGCTGGACGCGGGTAAGTGTTGTTTTTAGAAACGCGAAGGTTCTCTTTAGGCGAGGAGCTGGGCACATCCGGCATACCTATATAAGGATCGGTAAAAAGTTGGTCTGGGTCAGGCAGCCCGATCGCAACGATGATGCAGCCCGCCCAGTCGATCCTGAGAAAGAACGCCCCCGGAGGCGGTGAAGCGTATTCTGTAGTCCGGGGTTCCCTTCCGCAACCCAAGATGCGTGCGGTCTTCGTGGTAGTAGCGGACGTATTCAGAGAGCAAACCTTACCGGACTGATCCGCCCGTTGTTCGGGTTGGTCAAGCACTTCAGCCGCTGCTTCTTTCATGTGCGTGTATAGGAAATGGCGATGGAAGAATTCGAGCGGAATTCGAGAGTCGCAAGGTCTGATCTCATGAGTCGGCCAGCATATCAAGCTGCATTGGGTTTATCGTCAGACTGCGGCTAGAGTCACGTGCCTTGGATTGTAGGTGTGGCGCAGTGGCTCCGCTTGAGGTAGATTTTCTTGCGGAGGATTTATGGACATTCTGGCGGCGATCAAGCGCGAAGAACGAAAACTCGAAAAACAGTTAGGCAAGCTGAATCACCAGTTGAACGGGGTGCGTGCGGCGGCAAAAGCTTTAGGCCACTCCGCCGAACGCGAAGTGGTCGGCGTGAAGAAGCGCGTTTTGTCGGCTGCTGGCAGAGCGGCGATTGTCAAAGGGGCTAAGAAGCGGTGGGCCAAGGTTAGAAAGCAGGCGAAGAAGGTGGCGAGTTAGGGCTTTGGTTTGAGGATGGCTCTTATTTCCAACCATCCGTAGATCTTCGATCTCCCGTCATGGTAAGCAAATAGTTGAGTTCGTACATCACATCCAGGGTTTCGCAACCAAGGCAGTGAATCTTACGCTCGCGAGCGGCATGAAATGAAATGGTCCGGATGCTCTTACCGGCGGTGTTTGTAAAGCAGCACGCCACGAGAAAGACGAGCCGAGACCGTTCTTCCGGTAGAGTGCTTGCTCGACTGGAATCGAATGCATTTTTCGGAGGGTTTGTCCAAACTTGGGCAGAGTACATTTACTTTTTGTAGCCCAATTGGTAGCCCAACAAGCAGAGGGTTTTGCACTGTAACGAGACGCCGATTCAATGACTCAGGTGAGTTGAAGGCGTGCTTGCAAAGCATCGGACTTGATTCCATCCGCCCCATCCATTACTGCCAACCACTAACGTTTCCATCTGCCAGGCGTTGCTATCGAATGTCACTCGCATGGCACGAACAGGATAATGCACGTCGCGGATTTCCAGTCCGAGCAGTCGTTGCGTAGGGTCCGGTGCCAAATGGGCCATGTTGGCTCATCTAGTCGATTCTCATATAGTCGTATTATTACACATCATTAGTTTGCTTATCTCGTTCTGATTGAGAATAGTGACTGTCTAAATTCTCATCCATACTTAAAAACACACATAAATAATGTGCTATAATAATCCAGAATGAGAATGCCATGAAGCCCACTGTTCCCTTTACCCAATACGCTCAGTCGAACCCCTTGTTCACAGTTAACGAGGCTCGTGATCTTTACGGAAAGACTGACCGCAGCCGTTCCTTCCAGAACATGCTTCATCGCCTCAAGCAGCAGCACCGCGTACGGCTCGTTGCGAACGGGGTCTATTCCGGGGCTTTAGCCCCCGTGCCACTCAACCGTTATCGGGTGCCTCGCGCCCTGCGGGGCGACGCCGTCGTTGCACTTCACTCTGCCCTCGAACTGCACGGTGTCGCGAATCAAACCTTTCAGACTCTCTACTATTTTTCGCGGCGCGCGCGTAAGGACGTCGTCTTTGAGGGCGTTACGTACCATCGGGTCGCGCCTCCCCGAACCCGCGTCGCCACTGCGGATGAGCGCCTCCAAACCGAGCTCGTTGCCGACAACGTGCTCGTCACACGGCGCGAGCGCGCCTTTGTGGATTGCCTGCTCTTTCTCGACTACAGCGGGGGAGTCGAAGAGCTCGACAAAACCCTCGCCATGTTTCCCTCGTTTGATTTTCAGTCGGCTCTTGCTTATCTCAAGCTACTTCATCGCCCATGGCTCTATTCCCGCTTGGGATTCCTCCTGGACCGTCACGCCGAAAAGCTCTTCTTCCGCGGCCCGGCACGCGATCAATTCCTGCGAAAGCTTCCGCCGGGTGTAGCGTACCTTGCCGAGAAACGACCGGGGAGCCAATGGGTACCCACCTGGAGACTCATGGTGCCCGCCACACTTTCTCCATCGAACACAGAATCGGTGCGATCGTGAAATTCGACGCCGCACAAATCGCAAAGCTCGCGCGCGATACCCGCTTTCCGGCCGACAACCTGGAGAAGGTCCTTCGGCTGCGCGAACTCCTTATTGAACTTCACAAACACCCTTTTCTACAAGGTCGGTTGGTTCTGAAGGGCGGCACGGCCATCAACCTTTTTTGTCTTGGCCTGGCTCGCCTTTCCGCTGATATCGACTTGAATTACATTGGACAGATCGATCGCGAGCCGGCGCTCCGCGAACGCCCCGACATCGTTCGCGCGGTCGAACAAATCGCCACAGGTCTCGGGTACAAATTGCAGAACGGAGTCGACGACCATGCTCTGCGCGAGTGGTATCTCAACTACGTAAACCACAACAGAACGGGGGATCGCATCCAGATCGAAATCAATTTCCTGATGCGCGCCTGCGCTCTCGCTCCGCGCATTCTTCCCGCTTCCCCTCTCGACGGCGCGCCGTCCTGCGAATATCTCGTCCTCGAAACCGCAGAGCTATTTGGCGGAAAGATCAAAGCCATGATCGACCGTCGCCACCCGCGCGACCTCTACCACCTATATCGCTTTACCAACGCTCAAGTCCGGCACAACGCTGAGCTACTTCGCAAACTAGCGGTATTTTTTGCAAGCGCCATGGATCGCGATTTTCGCACCTACACAATGCATCGACGAACGGGGACCAGCTCGGAAGAGTTGGAACGGCTTCTCTATCCGTTGCTGAGAGCTGACGATCGCCCGACCGCGCCCGAAATGCTCCAAGTTGTCTCGCCCCTTCTCGCGGCAGTTCTCGACCACGATCGAGAAGCTCCCTACCTTGAAGCCATGGCCGCTGGCCACTACCAGCCCGACCTCCTGTTCCCCGAGCACCCGGAAATCGTCGAACGCATCCACCAACATCCCGCGCTTCGCTGGAAGGCCCAAAACGTTTCACGCCACCTCTCACGGTCCCCCGAGCGATCTTGAGACCGCGTTTTTTCGGCGCCATTGTCGCGGGCTTCCCGCGATTCCGAGATCGTCTCGCTCAGTATCCTCGGTCGAGAGCCGAAGATTTCTAGCGCATTGTAGGCTTTGGCTTCGTCTTGCCAAAGTCTGTCGTTGACGCAAATGCTCCCAATGCTCCAAAAAATTGCAGCACAAAACCAGAGGCCGAAATTGCAGCCTAAGTTCCAGAAAGGAGAGAAGTAAAGGATTGGTGGACGTGACCGGGATCGAACCGGTGACCCCCTGCTTGCAAAGCATCGGACTCGATTCCATCCGCTCCATCCATTACTAGCAACTACTAACGTTACCAACAAATCGGGGAACCTGCTTTTCGCTGAAAGGTAACTCGAATCTCTTGAAAACGATGCATTTTTGCACAGTCGGTGCACAGCCGACACAGAAATCCCAGGAGTGAGCCCCTCGTTGAGACAAAGATGTGCATCACACTATCCGTCGATGAATGTAATCGCCGCCGCTGCATAATCCGCCCTTGGTTTGGTGCGGAGTCCCTCTTCGAACTTCGCAGGCGAACAGTAGCCTAGCGCTGAGTGCAGCCGACTCTGGTTGTAGTACCGGTCGATGAATTCCTCCAGCCGCTTTTGCAAATCCTCGAAATCACGGTACCTGGTCGCATAGCTCTCTTCACGCTTGAGCGTTTTGAGAAAGCTTTCGCACGTAGCGTCGTCGTACGGATTGGCGGGCCTGCTCATACTAGGAAGCATCCCGTGCTTCCACAGTGTTTGCATGTATTCTTTGCTTGCGTACTGCACTCCCTGATCGGAATGGTGCACGACCCCGGACGGCGGCCTCCGGCTATCAATCGCTCGCTCCAACGCACAAACTGCAAGTTGGGCCTTGAGGCTTTGGCCGAGCGCCCAGCCGATGACTCTCCGAGAAAAGGCGTCCAGCACCACCGCGAGATACACACATTCGCAAGCGAGCCGGATGTAAGTTAAATCAGCGATCCAGAGCTGATTTGGCCCTAACAGCGTCATTCGGTTCGCGAGGTTGAGATAAATTCGCACGACACGGGCGGCTCACTCCTTGCCCGCGGCCTTCAACGCCGTCCACGGCACATTTGGAACAACATGCCCGGTTCCATCCAGCAATCTGATATTTGCGGTCTTTATGAGTGCGTTGACAAAAACAACTTCAAAAACGCCTTCGTGCTGAGTATCTCTCACGCGCTCACCTTTCTTAGGAGTGGTGACTTTGGATTCAGTTAACCGTTTATCCTTGGTTAAGTACGTAACCAATAATGAGTTCCCAAAGGAACGTGAATGTTGAACCGTCGATTTTCCCGCGATAAGTCAGAAAAGCTGCTACACCGACGATGAGCGCAACCAATGACAGGGCAATCCAGGACATTATTGTTTGAAAACGCATCTCGTTGGCTTGATTTTAAGGGTGACGCATCCTCGCCGCGGCGAGGGTGTAGGTCTTCGCCGAGGCGTTGTAGTCAACCGAGCCTGCGCGAAGAACCTTGCCGATGTCCTGATGGCCCTCGAATTTGCCAATCGGCGATTGTGGGCCGGATTCCATTCGCGCAATGCGAATCAGCGGAAGCGCGCAAACCAGCGCGAGCAGTGGTGCGATGCGTTTCGTGTGCATCGAGGGATCTCCATTCTGTGCCATGGATCTGTCACCCGAATATATCGCAAATCACCTTCGCGAATCGCGCTGCAGCGCGATTCCCCCTGAGAACCCGCAGCCCCGGTTCGAAGGGTAGGCCCCGCAGCGCGATTTTGGCTTTACTGGTCGGGGCGCTGCTTGCTGCGCCCCAGCTCGCCAGGGCGTCAAGATTTTCGAAGACCGTCGTTGCACTTGCATTTGGTTTTGTGAATTGCGCCACAGCTCAAATCATCCTGAGATCCCGCAGCGCGGGATCGAAGGGCAGCGCCGGTTGCCCGGACCGGAAGCCGAACTAAGAGTTCGATGGGACAGTTGTAGAGACGCTGTGTCTAAAACGGCACCCTCGCCCGCGGCGAGAGTGCGGCACCTTGAAAGCCTAAGTCTGACGTCTCGGAGGCGCGGAAGGATGTGCCACCGCCGGCACGCCGGCATTGATTTATCAGGATGCCGGCGGTGTGCGAGGGTCGGTCACCCGCCGCAATTCTCGTGAGTCACAGCGAACAGTTCGCGCAGTCAATGCGGCGCGGACCATGGCCCCGACCTGCCGGAAGAAAATGTGTGCAGTATTGAACAGACGGAAAAATTCGCCATTTGGTAGAAACAGAGGGTCTTGGGGGATTCTGTTCTTTATTAAACAACCAGCAAACTTAGGGTCTCGTATATCTCTGGCGCGACTACTAGCAATTTAGAACGCCTCGTAACCCGGTGAAGGAGAGACGCATGCGCAAACTAAAGGTTGTTCAAATTGGGATCCTGGCGTTTCTCTTGGCCATCGTAATTGCCGGGTGCGGCGACCCCGACAAAAATAATGCGACGAACCCCAGTTTTATCCCGCCCACGGTGGTGACGGCGTCTGTACTTCCGGCAAGCGGATCTTCAGGGCTCTGCCCCAACACCGTTGTCACCGCAATATTCACTAAGGCGATGAATCCTGCGACGATCAACACCACGACTTTTACTTTGACCTCGAGCGGGGGGAGCGTTACGGGGGTAGTTACCTACGATCCCACATCCGATACTGCAACCCTTACACCTGCATCCCCTGGCCTCGAGGTGAATACCGTTTATACCGCCACGATCACCACCGGGGCAGCTGACACGTTTGGCAATCCGCTGGCAGCCAATTTCAGTTGGATGTTCACGACCGGGGCCGCGGCGTGCGCGGGGCCGCCGGCTGTGCCGCTGCTTACGGCTGGAAACTTCAAGGTTCTGGCTGGCTCCACGGTGACCAACACCGGCCTCACTACAATTACGGGCGGAGACCTTGGACTCAGTCCGGGTACCTCCGTCACGGGATTCCCGCCGGGAGTGCTCATCGCTCCTGCAGTTATGCACGTGGCCGATCCCACCGCGGCGCAGGCACAGCTCGATTTGACGGCGGCCTATAACTACGCTGCCGGTATCGTGTTACCTGCGCCGCAAGTTCTGCCCGGAGATCTAACGGGCCTTACACTTGCAGAGGGCACTTACAAAACCTCGAGCTCGACCGGGATTTTAACGGTAGGAGGTATCCTCACTCTGACCGGAAATTCCAGCTCTGTGTTTGTCTTTCAGATCGGTTCCACACTGACCACTCTGTCCACCACGCAGGTAGTTCTCACGGGCGGTGTCTTGCCCAGCAATGTGTTCTGGCAAGTGGGAAGCTCGGCCACCCTTGGAACGAACTCAATTTTCGTGGGCAACATTATGGCCCTTGCATCAATCACGTTGAATACTGGCGCAACCCTGCAAGGCAGGGCGCTGGCGCGAAATGGCGCGGTCACGCTGGACGACAATACGATCTTTGATCCTTAAACTGAGGCATCCGGGATCGGGATGAGCTTGAGGCTGGTTCACTACGGTTCAGGCTGTAAGAACGGGGTTTCGCGTTATTCGCGCTAGGAGGAATATTCGCATGCCATCTCTATCAAAGAGCGATCTGAGCCGTGTGTTGGCAATGCTGGCGCCCATGATCGTTGCCCTGTGTTTGTTCGGCACCCCCGCCGCAGCGCAGGACCAGCCTGCTCCCAAGTGGGAGATCTTCGGCGGATATTCTTTCCTGTATCCCAACGCGACTGTACACGGTGTCCTTCTACAGGGATTGCTTCCCCTGAGCAGCAACCTGGAATCGAATCCGCGCGGCGGTGGCGTCGGCGTTACCTATAATTTCAACCGCTGGGTGGGATTCACACTCGATGGCAGCGAGCAGTTGGCCAGCGGTGAAACTGGGGTCGCCAGCAGAATTGATGACAACGCTTTCTGGAACGTCTCCGCGGGCCCGAAGTTCACCTACCACGCTAAACATTTTTCCCCTTTTGCAGAGGTGCTTTTGGGCGACCATGATCTTTCACCTGATGCCTTCCACCATGTCAACAAATTGGGGTTCATGGCGGGAGCGGGCCTTGACCTGAACTTGAGCAGGCACTTCGCTCTCCGGTTGATCCGGGCCGACTATGTATTCTCGAATTATCGCTATGGTCCCTCGAGTGTGACTCCGGCCACTGACCTCCGGGGCGTAAGGGTGGAGACTGGAATCGTTATCCTGTTGGGCGGTGGAGAGCCTCCCGTGCCACCCAGCGCGGCTTGCTCGCTGCAGCCGAGCGAAGTCTTTGCCGGGGAGGATGTGGTCGTGACTGCCAGTGGATCGAATTTTAATCCCAAGAGCACGGTCAGATACAGCTGGAGCGGCATTCAGGTGAAGGTTTCCGGGACTGATGCTTCCGCGCGGATCGACACGACCGGCTTGCAGCCCGGCTCCTACGGGGCCACCGCCAGTTTGAGTGATGGTAGCAAAAACGGTGTTGCCTCCTGTAGTGCCAAGTTCATCGTGAAGCAGCCCCGGCCGCCGGTGATCGCATGCTCGTCAAATCCGCCAAGTGTGCAGACAGGCGGGACCTCAACCATCAGCTCGATCGCCAGCAGCCCGGATCGACGCGGGCTGACTTACAGCTACGCCGCAAGCGCCGGCGACATCTCCGGCAACACTGCCACGGCTACGCTGACTACACAGGGCGCGCAACCAGGCGCCATCACGGTCACTTGCAACGTAAGCGATGACCGCAATCCACCGCTCACGGCCTCATCCACAACAAGCGTGACCGTGGAAGCTCCGCCGGCTCCTGCCCCTGAGATCGCGCAGTTGGAGGTCAAGCTTGCCCTGCATAGTATTTACTTTCCGACCGCTCGTCCCACCGTC
>Ga0210401_10004740_pt1 | contig 14141 bp, 17 predicted proteins | sample IncBWH32MmetaG_FD_150866 | JGI IMG/M metagenome (GOLD analysis project Ga0210401, IMG submission 150866) | Forest soil microbial communities from Barre Woods Harvard Forest LTER site, Petersham, Massachusetts, United States - Inc-BW-H-32-M | ecosystem: Environmental > Terrestrial > Soil >... | reverse complement strand
GTTTACCCGGGGAAAACGATTCGCGCCGCACTCATCTTCACCGAGGTGCCGCTGGTGATCGAGCTTCCGCATACGGTCCTGGATGCTGCGCTGGCCAGGGCGCTGGCACGCTGAATCGGCGAAAAAAGCCCTGCGATTACAGGCAGGGTCACAGCCCGGTGAAGTTCCCTTGACGCTTGCGGAGTCCGTTCATACGTTTCGTGGCCCTGCCAGATTCCCACCGGAAACAGCGAGGTTCTTTCCATGGTCGACAAAACAACCGATGCAACATTCGATCAGGACGTGCTGAAGGCCTCAGGGCCGGTGGTCGTTGATTTCTGGGCCGAGTGGTGCGGCCCCTGCCGCATGATCGCGCCGGCGCTGGAAGAGATTTCCAAGTCGCTCAACGGCAAGGTCAAGATCGTCAAGCTCAACGTCGACGAAAATCCCAACACCGCAGCCAAGTTCGGCATCATGTCGATCCCGACCCTGATGCTGTTCAAGGACGGCCAGCTCGCTTCCCGCCAGGTCGGCGCCGCGCCGAAGGCGAAGCTCGAGCAGTGGATCACCGCTGCGGTGTGATTGTGCGCGCCGGGCGTGAAGGCGCGTTTTCATCAGTGCTAAACCTCGGCCGGCTCGCTCATGTGGCGGGCCGGCGGCAGCGTGCCCCGTTCTTCGCTTGTTAGACCAGTGTCGGAGCGACGCCACTCATTTTTTGCTCTCCGCCAATCGCAGTCTTGATTCGCCATAGCTAACTTTCGCCACGGCTTGGCTCGCCATGGCCGCCGCCAGTCGGCGCGAAGCAGCCGGGATTTTGCGGCGCGCCGGTACGCGGATTTTCAGCGCCGGATTCCAGCCCTAGATTATTGGGCCCAGCGTCGCCGAGACGCCAGAAACGAAGCGGGAACTAGCTCACTGATCAACGCCCGCAATGGCGCGGGCGAAATCCTGCGCCGAGAACGGCGCCAGATCATCGACGCTCTCGCCGACGCCGATGAAATGCACCGGCACTTTGAACTTTGCGGCGATGGCCACAAGGATGCCGCCGCGCGCGGTGCCGTCGAGCTTGGTCATCACAAGCCCGGTGACGCCGACCACCTTCCTGAAAACCTCCACCTGCGACAGCGCATTCTGGCCGACGGTCGCATCGAGTACGAGCAGCACTGCGTGTGGTGCCGACGCATCGACCTTTTTCATCACGCGCACGACCTTGTGCAGCTCATCCATCAATTCGCTGCGGTTCTGCAAGCGGCCGGCCGTGTCGATCAACAACACATCGACGCCGCGTTCCTTGGCGGCGCGCACCGCATCGAAAACGAGGCCGGCGGCATCGGCGCCGGCTTCGCGCGCGATCACCTCGGCCCCGCTGCGTTCGCCCCAGATCTTGAGCTGATCGATTGCGGCGGCGCGAAAGGTGTCGCCGGCCGCCAGCATCACCTTGCGGCCTTCAGCGCGGTATTTCGACGCGAGCTTGCCGATGGTCGTGGTCTTGCCGGAGCCGTTGACGCCGGCAACCAGGATCACGAACGGCTTGTGCGCCGGATCGATCGCCAGCGGCTGCGCGACGGGATCGAGTACCTTCTCCACCTCGGCGGCAACCACCGCATTCACTTCCGCGGGCGAAATCGCCTTGTCGTGGCGGCCTTCGGCCAGCGCATCGCCGATGCGATCCGCCGTATCGAGCCCGAGATCCGCGCGCACCAGCACGTCCTTGATGTCGGAGATCGTCTCGGCGTCGAGCTTGCGCTTGGTGACGAGGTCGGAAATCGCGCTGCCCAGCGCCGACGACGTGCGCTTGAGCCCGCCTGTCAGGCGCCGCCAAAAGCCGCCCTTTGTTTCGTTCGCAGTTTCACTCATATCGATGCCGCTGCCGCCTCTGTGGCGCCCGTGATAGCGGTTTCGGTAAAGTAGGCAACATGACCCCGGAACAGATGGTGTCGCGCCTCCTCTACCGCGATGGGCTCATGCTGGTGATCGACAAGCCGGCGGGCTTTGCCGTGCACCGCGGCCCAAAGGGCGGCGAAAGCCTGGAGGATCATTTCGACGCCCTGCGCTTCGGGCTGCCGCGGTCGCCGGCGCTCGCGCATCGGCTCGATCGCGACACCTCCGGTTGCCTGGTGCTCGGCCGCCACCGCAAGGCGCTGGCGCTGCTCGGCCGGCTGTTCAAATCCGGCGCGGTTGAGAAGACCTATTGGGCAGTAGTCAAAGGCGCGCCCGCCACCGATGAGGGAACCATCGAATTTCCGCTGGGCCGCCTCGACGAAACGCGCGGTTGGTGGATGAAGCACGATCCCAACGGCCAGCCGGCGGTGACGAGGTGGAAAGTGCTGGGCCCCTTTTCCCCTCCCGCTGCTGGGGAAGGGAAAACAAGTTGGCTCGCGCTCGAACCTCTCACCGGGCGGACACATCAATTGCGCGTGCATTGCGCCGAGATGGGCTGGCCGATTGTCGGCGACGCGATTTACGGCAACGCGCCGCGCAGCGGCGGGCCTGTTCTCCATCTGCATGCTCGCGAGGTCGTGGTGCCGCTCTACAAGAACCGCGCGGCCGTCCGCGTGGTCGCGCCGGTGCCGCCGCACATGCGTGCAGCGCTCGGCCAGTGTGGGTGGAAACGGGAAGAGTCCGAACTTCAAGAGCCGTCATTGCGGGGCCCGAGCGAAAGCGAGGGAGCCCGGAATCCATAACCACGACCGGTGAGCATCCTGCGCAAATCGTGAATATGGATTCCGGACAGCCGCTTTGGCGGGAATGACTTAAGCCGCGATCAATTGCTTGCCGTCGTGGCCGGCGATTGTCACGTCCACGATCGCGCCGGGCTCGGCCACAGCAGCGAGCGAAACTTGCGTGAAGTGCTCGGTACGGCCTTGCGCTTCCGCTTCGACCAGCACCTGCCGCGTTGCGCCGACTTCAGCATCGAGATGCTGCCGCAACGCGCGGGCGCCGTGCTCGCGCAGACGCGCGGCACGCTCCTTCACGATCGCCCGCTCAAGCTGCGGCATGCGCGCCGCCGGCGTTCCGGGCCGCGGGGAAAACGGAAACACATGCAGATGCGTCAGGCCGCATTCGTCGACCAGCGCAAGCGAGTTCAAGAACATCGCTTCCGTCTCGGTCGGAAAGCCGGCGATGATATCGGCGCCGAACACGATGTCCGGGCGCAGCCGGCGCAAGTCGCGGCAGAATGCAATCGCGTCCTTGCGCAAATGCCGGCGCTTCATGCGCTTGAGGATCAGATCGTCGCCCGCTTGCAGCGACAGATGCAGATGCGGCATCAGCCGCGCATCGCTCGCAAAAGCGTCGATCAGGTCGCGATCAGCCTCGACCGAATCGATCGAGGACAAGCGCAGCCGCTTGAGCTCCGGCACGTGCTTGAGGATCTGCTTGACCAGCGCGCCGAGCTTGGGCGCACCGGGCAGATCGGCGCCATAGCTCGTGATGTCGACGCCGGTGAGCACGACTTCGCCATAGCCGTTGGCGGCGAGGCGCTGCACGTCGGCGACGACCGCGCCCATAGGAACCGAGCGCGAGTTGCCCCGGCCGTAAGGAATGATGCAGAAGGTGCAGCGGTGATCGCAGCCATTTTGCACCTGGACAAAGGCGCGGGCGCGGCCGGCAAAGGCCTCGATCAAATGCGGCGCGGTTTCCTTGACCGCCATGATGTCGTTGACCAGGGCCTTCGGCGCGTCGGCAATGCCAAAATCGGCGCGGGTGCGCACCCACGCTTCGCGGCTGAGCTTCTCGCTGTTGCCGAGCACGCGATCGGCCTCCGCCATCGCCGCAAAGGTCTGCGGCTCGGTCTGCGCCGCACAGCCGGTGACCACGATCTTCGCCGACGGCCGCTCGCGGCGCAGCGCGCGGATGGTTTGCCGCGCCTGGCGCACGGCTTCGGCGGTGACCGCGCAAGTGTTGACCACGACCGTATCGCTCAAGCCGGCGCGCTCCGCCTCGCGGCGGATCACTTCCGACTCGGCGGCGTTGAGCCTGCAACCGAAGGTGACGACCTCGACGCTCATGGAATTACTCAAGCGCCGGCGGCGGCGAACAGCGCCGCATCGAACCGGCCGCGATGCTCGAATTCGACCGGTCCGGTCATCAGCACATGGTCGTCGCTCTCGCGCCATTCGATGGCAAGATCGCCGCCCGGCAGCGAGACCGTGACCTTCCGGCCGGTGCGGGAGAGCCGTGCGGCGGCGACGGCAGCGGCGCATGCCGCCGAGCCGCAAGCCTTGGTGAGTCCGGCGCCGCGCTCCCAGGTGCGGATCACGATACGATCACGCGCGGGCGTTGCGGCGAGCGTAATGTTGGCCCGCTCGGGAAAGAGCTTGTTGTGTTCCAGTTCCGGTCCGATCCGGCGCAGATCGTAGGCGTTCGGATCGTCGACCCAGAAAATCGCGTGCGGGTTGCCCATGCTCACGGCCGACGGCGCGCGCAGGAGCGGCGCGCTGGGCGGTGCGAATTGCAGATCGATCGCGCGCGTGTCCGGCATCGGCTTTGCCAGCGGAATCTCATCCCAGCGAAAGCGCGGCGCGCCCATGTCGACCGTGAACAGCCCGTCGGCGGTGCGCCAGCAGGCAATCACCCCGGCTGACGTTTCGAAACTCAGTTGCGCCTTGCCGGTCTCGGCGCTGACGAGGGAGGCGACACAGCGCATGCCGTTGCCGCACGCGCCTGCCTCCGAGCCATCATTGTTGTAAATCCGGACCAGGGCGTCGCTGCCGCTTCGCCCCGGATAGAGCGCCATGAGCTGGTCGTACGGCTCCTGCCGGGCTGCCGCGCGCGCCTCGTCTGCCGCGATCGGCTGAGCGCCTTGTTGAGCGTCGTGTTGCGTACCTTGGCGCAGATCGACGACCACGATCTCGTTGCCGAGACCGTTCATCTTGATGAAGTCGCGATTGGCCAGCGCGCCCATGATAATGCCCGAATGTGCCGGACTTATATGAGGACTTGCATTGTCTAGGCTAGTAGGACGATGGATTGGGGGGGCGGCAGTCATAGCGGCTGTGCTAATCGTTACCTGGGGAGAATCCGGATGTTCTTACGCCTTGCGCTCGCTGCCACCCTGGCCGCTGCCATTTTTGCCGCCGCCGAACAGCAGCCGGCCTGGGCCGAAAGCCCCGCGCCATCAGCGCCGGCAAAGCCCGATGCCGCTCAGCCAGCAGCACCGGCCCAGGCCAGCGACCCGTTCGGCGAGGATGCAACGCTGACGGCCAAACCGATCGTCTATCTCAAGGGCACCGGAACCTGGGACAACGCCTTCGAGACGATCACCAACTCCTTCAAGACCCTCAAAACCTATGTCACCAGGGAAGGTCTCAAGGTCGACGGCCAGGCGATGACGATCTTTACCGCCACCGACGATACCGGCTTCCAGTTCCAAGCAGCCATTCCGGTTGCCGACCCACCGAGAACGCCGCCCAAGGGCGAGATCGCGGTCGGCACTTCGCCGGAAGGCCATGCGCTGAAATTCGTCCACCGTGGATCGTATGACGGCCTGGATAATACCTACGAGGCCATCACCAACTATCTGGACGACCATAAGCTCGAAGCGAAAGACATGTTCATCGAGCAATATCTGACCGATCCGCTGACGGCTAACGAAGATCACCTGGTCGTCAACGTGTATGTCTTGGTCAAGTAATGCGCCCGGCAGTCCGCTAGCTAGAGTTCCAGAACCTGCCCCGGGCGCAACGCGCCGAAACGCTCGGCCGGAACGTCCGCTTCCCGCAACGCATCGGCCAGCGCAAGAAGCGGCGCATCGATCGGCTCGTCGGTGAGCTGAAACGTGCCGTAGTGATGGCCGAGCGCGCGCTCGGCGCCGCAGTCGACGAACGCCTTTACGGACTCCGCCGGGTTCATGTGCTGGTCGGCCATGAACCAGCGCGGCTCGTATGCGCCGATCGGCAAAAGTGCGAGCTTGAACGGGCCGTAGCGCTTTCCCGCATCGCGGAAATACCCGCCTTCGCCGTAGCTGGAATCGCCGACGAAATAAATGCGGCCGGCAGGCGCTTCGATCACGAACGAGGCCCACAGCGACATGTTGCGGTCGGACAGATTACGCGCCGACCAATGCCGCGTCGGAACGAGCGTCACCGCTGTGTCGGGGCCGATCTCCACGCGATCGTGCCAATCATGAGCCTCGGCCGCGATCGCCTTATCGTGCGCGAGCATGATCGCATCGTTGCCGAGCGGTGCGATAACGCGCGGGCGGTGAGCGGCGGCAAGCCGCGACAGCGTTGCGACATCAAGATGGTCGTAATGCGCATGCGAGACCAGGACGACATCGATCGGCGGCAAGTCCGCAAAGGCGATGCCGGGATCGTTCACCCGTTTCGGCCCGACCCGCCGAAAGGGCGAGGCGCGCACCGACCAGACCGGATCGAGCAGAATGTTGAGGTCTGCGATTTGGAGGAGAAAGCTCGCATGCCCGACATAGGAAATCCGGCAGGCGGCGCCGTCGACCCGAGGCGGCGGCCGGTCGGCATGGGGCGAAGGCGCCCAGGCCGGCCATTTTGCCCTGGTGCCGCGCCAGAAGCGATCGATCAGCCAGCGGTTCAGCTCCCGGCGGCTCCTTGGCGGCACGCCTTGGGGGTCGAAAAAACGCTCGCCGTTGAAGTGATCGGAGACCGGACCGGAGTAATAGCGGGACATTTACCGCGTATTATATCGTTCGCCGCCGCTCCCGCGCGGGCATAACGCCACGGTTGACGCCAAGCCCCGCTGGACCTATTTTCCGGCCGCTCTCGCAAGAGACTGGAGATTGATGACCGCCGACCGGTCCATGAGGCCGGAGGCAACCGCCCGACAGCGCGATGCGCCCTCGGGCGTTTTGGCGTTTTCTGCTCTTTCGTGCTCGTTTCCGTCATTCCGGGGCCGAGCGCAGCGAGGAACCCGGAATCCATAGCCACTGTTCGGTGAATATGGATTCCGGGCTCGCCGTTTTCGCGGCGCCCCGGAATGACAAGGAAGCGACTGCATGTTCGAAAGCCTTTCCGAGCGTTTAAATGCGGTCCTCGACCGCCTGACCCGGCGCGGCGCGCTGTCGGAAGGCGACGTTGACGCGGCGCTGCAGGAAGTGCGGCGCGCGTTGATCGAAGCCGACGTGGCGCTCGATGTCGCCCGCACCTTCACCGACGAGGTGAAGAAGCGCGCTGTCGGCGTCGAAGTCATCAAGTCGGTCACCCCCGGCCAGATGGTCGTGAAGATCGTGCACGACCAGTTGGTCGAGACCCTGGGCTCGAGCGCGCAACCGATCGACCTCAACGCTGCGCCGCCGGTGGCGATCATGATGGTTGGCCTGCAGGGTTCAGGCAAAACCACGACCACGGCGAAATTGGCCAAGCGTCTTTCGGAAACACTGAAGCGCAAGACGCTGATGGCCTCGCTCGATATCCGCCGCCCGGCCGCCATGGAGCAGCTCGCCGTGCTCGGCCGCCAGGTCGGCGTCGATACGTTGCCGATCGTCGCCGGACAAGCGCCCGTGCAGATCGCAAACCGTGCGCTGCAAGCCGGCCGTCTGGGCGGCTATGACGTGGTGCTGCTCGACACCGCCGGCCGCATCACGCTCGATGAAGCGATGATGAACGAGGCGGCCGAGGTGCGTCGCGCGGCCGCCCCGCATGAAGTTCTTTTGGTCGCCGATGCATTGACCGGCCAGGACGCCGTCAATCTCGCCCGCAGCTTCGATGAGCGCGTCGGGCTCACCGGCATCGTGCTCACCCGCGTCGATGGCGACGGACGCGGCGGCGCCGCACTGTCGATGCGATCGGTCACCGGCAAGCCGATCAAGCTGATCGGCACCGGCGAAAAGCTCGATGCGCTCGAGGACTTCGATCCCGCCCGCATCGCCGGCCGCATTCTGGGCATGGGCGACATCATCGCGCTGGTCGAGAAGGCCGCCGCCACCATCGACGCCGAGAAGGCCGCGCGCGTCGCCGAGAAGATGCGCAAGGGCGCGTTCGATCTCGCCGATCTGCGCGAGCAGCTCACGCAGATGCAGAATCTCGGCGGCATGAGCGGCCTGATGACCATGCTGCCCGGCATGGGCAAGATCAAAAATCAACTCGCCGAGCGCAACCTCGACGAAAAAGTGCTCAAGCGGCAGATGGCGATCATCGACTCGATGACGCCGGCCGAGCGGCGCAATCCCGACATTCTCAAAGCGAGCCGCAAGCGGCGCATCGCCGCCGGGTCCGGCACCAAGCCCGAGGACATCAACCGCCTCCTCAAAATGCATCGCACCATGGCCGACGTGATGAAGGCGATGGGTACCAAGCGCGGACCGATGGCGGGCATTGCCAACATGCTCGGCCTTGGCGGTCTGGCCGGCGGCATGCCGAGCCAGGAGCAGATCGCCAAGCTAGCAGAGAAGATGCCGGGCGGCTTGCCCGGCGCAGGCGGCGGCTTGCCGCCGAATTTCCCCGGCTTGCCCGGTGGTCTGCCGGGCGGAGGACTTCCGGGCGGGCTTCCGGGTGTTGGCCCAAAGCTGCCGGGCGGCTTGCCGCCGGGATTTCCCGGGTTCGGAAAAAAGAAATGATCTCCACCCACCCGCATGAGCGCTTTTCCGCGGTCGTTTCACTCGAACCTGGTGCGACCAGCGCGTTCGCGCATGCGGTTGGCGATACCAACCCGGTGCATCACGACGCCGAGTATGCCGCCGCATCCCGCTTTGGCCGGTTGCTCGCGAGCGGACCGCAAACGACGGCGCATCTTTTGGCGCTGACCGCGTCGCATTTTTCCAAGCGCGGCGCGATGCTCGGACTGGAATTCTGGGTCCGGTTTCGGCGGCCGGCCTATGCCGACGAAACGATCACGCTGGAATGGCTCGTCGTTTCGGTAAAGAAAAATTCTGGCCTCGACGGTGAGATCATCGATTTGCGCGGCCGCATCCGCAAGGAAAACGGCGAAACCGCCGTGGGTGCCAAAGGCCGCGTGCTTGTCACCGAGAAACACTGAAGCATGATCCCGAAAAGTGGAGACCGGTTTTCGGAAAATGTCGTGCTCAAACAAACGCTGTGAAAAGTCTAACAGAAGGAACTGAGTAGATGCTGACCATCCGCATGGCCCGCGCCGGAACGAAAAAGCGGCCGTTCTATCACATTGTCGTCGCCGACAGCCGCAGCCCCCGCGACGGGCGTTTCATCGAGCGCATCGGCTATTTCAATCCGCTTTTGCCCAAGGACAAAACCGATCGGCTGAAGCTCGATCTCGACAAGGTCAAGAGCTGGATGACCAAGGGCGCGCAGCCTTCGGATCGCGTGATGCGCTTCCTCGACGCCGCCGGCGTTGCCAAGCGCGAGAAGCGCAACAATCCGGAAAAGGCGATCCCGCGCAAAGAGCGCAAGGCGCAGGCCGAGGCCGCCAAAGCGGCCGCCGGTGCTGCTCCCGCCGCCGGCGCCGCGCCGGCCGCTTAAGAGCCTGAACGGTGACGGGCGGCGCGCGGGTTTGTCTCGGGCAAATCGGCGCCGCGCACGGCGTGCGCGGCGAAGTTCGGCTCCGCTCGTTCACATCCGATCCGGCGGCGATTGCCGACTACGGCCCGCTCGAAACCGAAGACGGGCGGGTGTTGGAGATCGAAGCGCTGCGTCCGGCCAAGGATCATTTCGTGGCGCGGCTCTCCGGCATCGGCGATCGCGATGCGGCGAGCGCGTTGACCAACACGAAGCTTTATGTGCCGCGCGAGCGGCTGCCGCGGACGGAAGATCCGGATGAGTTCTATCATGCCGATCTGATCGGCCTTGCGGCCGTCGACCGCGCTGGAAAGACTCTCGGGACCGTTGTCGCGATCCATAACTTCGGCGCCGGCGACCTGATCGAGGTGCGGCCGCAGGCCGGCGGCAGCACCGAATTGGTGCCGTTCGACACCACGCATGTGCCCGAGGTCGACGTCGCCTCGGGAAAGATCGTCGTTCATCCGCCGGACGGATTGTTCGAGGCGAATTGACCGCAGCAGAGGCTGCCGCCGCCATGGTTATCCGCTTCTTCTCCCAGTCGGAAACGCACCGCGAGTTTTCCAATTTCGCGCCGTTCGGCATCGATCTCGACGGCGCGTGGTGGCCGACGGTCGAGAACTACTATCAGGCACAGAAATTCACCGACGCGGATTTGCGGCAATCGATTCGGCAAGCTGAAAGGCCGATTATCGCCAAGACTCTTGCCGACGAGAACAAGGCCGCGATCCGGCCCGACTGGGACGCGGTCAAGGACGAGGTGATGTATCGCGCGGTGCGGCGCAAATTCGAACTTCATCCCGCGCTCAAGGCGCTGCTGCTTGCGACCGGCGCGGAGGACATTGCCGAAGCCAATCCCGCCGACAGCTATTGGGGCGTCGGCGGCGACGGAACGGGCTTGAACAAGCTCGGCAAGATCATGACCCGCATCCGCGAGGAATTGCGGGCGGCGGCGAACTGACCATGTGGCGGGCAAGCGTCCTCACCATCTTTCCCGAAATTTTTCCCGGGCCTTTGGGCGCGAGTCTTGCCGGCAAGGCGCTGGCGTCCGGCACATGGTCGCTCGAAGTGACCGATATCCGGAGCTTCGCAACCGACAAGCACCGGAGCGTCGACGATACACCTGCTGGCGGCGGGCCCGGCATGGTGATGAAAGCCGACGTGCTCGGCCGGGCGATCGACGCCGTGGCAACCGATCAGCGCGCGCGGCTCCTCCTGTCGCCCAGGGGTTTCCCGTTAACCCAAAGCCGGGTGGAAGATCTCGCCGCCGGAACGGGCGTCGTGCTGGTCTGCGGCCGGTTCGAGGGGATCGACGAGCGGGTCATCGCCGGCCGCGGCCTGGAGGAAGTCTCGGTCGGTGACTACGTGCTGTCCGGCGGCGAAATCGCCGCCATGGCGTTGATCGACGCGTGCGTGCGGCTCTTGCCCGGGGTGATGGGCGCTGCCGCTTCGGGCACCGAAGAGAGCTTTGCGGACGGCCTACTGGAGTACCCCCAATATACCCGCCCGCAGGTGTGGGAGGGGCGACCGATCCCGGAGGTCCTTCTCTCCGGCGATCACGCCAAAATCGCCGCGTGGCGGCGGTCGGAGGCCGAAAGGCTGACGAAGGCGCGCCGGCCCGACCTGTGGGAGCGCTATTCCGCGGCACGGAGAGGGCCCGCAAAGTCGCGATAACCATGCGTGACCGGCGCGTGACAAATCCCGTCCGGTAGCGTAGAAGCTGCGCCAACCCGATTAGCCCTGGCCGGCCACCGCGCCCTTTCAGCGCGCCGCCGATGGAGAATTCGCCATGAACCTGCTCAAGCAAATCGAAAACGAACAAATGGCGAAGCTGTCGGCCGGAAAGGAAATCCCCGATTTCCAGCCGGGCGATACGGTCGTTGTCAACGTCAAGATCGTCGAAGGCGAACGCAGCCGCGTGCAGGCCTATGAGGGCGTTTGCATCGGCCGCGCCGGCGCAGGCCTGAACGAGAACTTCACCGTGCGGAAGATCTCCTACGGCGAAGGCGTCGAGCGTGTCTTCCCGCTCTATTCGCCGATGATCGACTCGATCAAGGTGGTGCGCCGCGGCCAGGTGCGCCGTGCGAAGCTCTATTATCTGCGCGGACGCCGCGGCAAGTCGGCGCGCATCATCGAGCGGCAGGATCACAGCGCGCAGGGCGAAGCCGCAAAGGCTGCCGGCAAAGCGGCGGAGTAACGCGCCGCTTTCTTCTCGTCGAGCGCGACGCTATTCGAGCTCGACAGTCTTGAAGTCCGCCGGCAAGATGATTTCGAGCACTTCGCAATCGTCCGAATAGTCGAGCACCTTATGCTCGATGCGCGGCGGCTGGATCCAGCAGCTTCCGGTGCGCATCACGATGGCGCCCTGCCCGTCGAACTCACTCTTGATCCAGCCCTTGAGCACATAGACCATCTGGAAATCGACTTCGTGATAATGCAGCTTGGAGACTTCCTCGGCGCGGCACGGCGGGACGAAGCGGATGACGTGCGCCTGCACCATGCCGCCGGTCGCGTGGCTGATGCCGAGGTCGCGATACGCCGCATAGCTGCGTAAGCCGGTTTGGAAGTCCTCGTCGCGAAAGTGGCTGGCCGTGAACCTCTGCTTCGGCCGCGCCTTTGGTTTGGCTTTCGACAGCGGCCGCGTGCGGCCCCGGCTCGGTCGCGATCGGCTCGCGGCTCGCACCGACGATTTTGGCTTGGCTTTAGCTTTTGCAGTCGTTGCTTTGGCTTTTGCAGTCTTTGCTTTGGGCATGAGCGCCTCCCTTATGCCGCCAAGCCTAGACTAGCGCAAGCGCGGGACCGGCGACAGAATGCCCGCTCTTTTCCTTGCGCGCTCAAGGCGCTAAAGGACGGTTTCGACACCATATAAAGTTCCGCCGCCAGCGGACGGCGAGGAGTTCTTCGGCATGGCCAAGCCCAGCACGCTCTACGACAAGATCTGGACCGACCATCTGGTCGACGAGGAACCGGGCGGCACCTGCCTGATCTATATCGACCGGCATCTCGTGCATGAGGTGACGAGCCCGCAGGCGTTCGAAGGCTTGCGCCTCTCCGGCCGCAAGGTGCACGCGCCGGACAAGACGCTGTGCGTGGTCGATCACAACGTGCCGACGACCGATCGGCGGTTGAAGAATCCGGATCCCGAGAGCGAGCAGCAGATCGCCTATCTCGCCGAGAACGCCAAGCATTTCGGCCTCGAATATTTCGACGAGTTCGATAAGCGCCAGGGCATCGTTCACATCATCGGGCCGGAGCAAGGCTTCACGCTGCCGGGCACCACCATCGTGTGCGGCGACAGCCATACCGGCACGCACGGCGCGTTCGGCGCGCTCGCCTACGGCATCGGCACCTCCGAGGTGGAGCATGTGCTCGCCACCCAGACGCTGATCCAGAAGAAATCGAAGAACATGCGCGCGGTGGTCGACGGCAAGCTGCCGGAAGGCGTCACCGCCAAGGACATCATCCTCGCCATCATCGGCGAGATCGGCACCGCCGGCGGCACCGGCTATGCGCTGGAATATGCCGGCGAAGCGATCCGTACGCTGTCGATGGAAGGCCGCATGACCATCTGCAACATGTCGGTCGAGGCCGGCGCCAAGGCGGGCTTCATGGCGCCCGACGAGAAGGCCTACGCGTATCTCAAGGATCGCCCCAAGGCCCCCAAGGGCACGGCCTGGGACGATGCCATGCGCTATTGGCAGACGCTGCGCTCCGACGACGGCGCGCATTTCGACCGCGAGATCAGGCTCGATGCGGCAAAGCTGCCGCCGCTCGTGACCTGGGGCACGAGCCCGGAACAAGTCGTGTCGGTGACCGGGCGGGTGCCGCGCCTCGATGACATCACCGACGCGCACAAGCGCGAAGCGGCCGAGCGCTCTCTCGCCTATATGGGCCTAAAGGGCGGCGAGAAGATTGCCGACATCGCCGTCGATCGCGTGTTCATCGGTTCCTGCACCAACGGCCGCATCGAGGATTTGCGCGCCGCCGCGCGCGTCGTCGACGGCAAGAAGGTGCATGCGACCGTCAGCGCCATGATCGTGCCCGGCTCCGGCCTGGTGAAAGAGCAGGCCGAGGCCGAAGGTCTCGACAAGATCTTCCTCAATGCCGGCTTCGAGTGGCGCGAGCCCGGCTGCTCCATGTGCCTGGCGATGAATCCTGACAAGCTTTCGCCCGGCCAGCGTTGCGCCTCCACCTCGAACCGCAATTTCGAAGGCCGGCAGGGCTACAAAGGCCGCACGCATCTGGTGTCGCCGGCCATGGCCGCCGCCGCCGCGATCGCCGGGCATTTCGTCGACGTGCGCGAGTGGAGGTAACGTCATTGCAGGGCGCGCCAAAAGACGCGAGCCCGGAATGGCAGGCTATCCCCGCTGCCACCAGCAGTGTTTTTCCGGAAACAGCACCGTCCCGCTCGGCCGGTATTGAATCACGTACCGGCTCGCACAGCGCCGATAGATCGGCCGCGGATTGATGTCGATGCGAGGCCGCGCGGTCGGCGGGATGATGGCCGAAGGCCCGGCGCCCGTCGGTGTCGGCATTTGCGCGGCGGCCGGCCATGCGGCGGCGAAGGCCGAAAAACCGGCGGCGCAGGTGAGGGCGATCAGGCATACACGTGACATCGCCGCCATCCTAGCCCACCCGCCCACGTTCGCGTAGAGCGAATCCGAGCGAACACCGCCAATCCGCGCTAGACTTGCACCATGACCGATGTCACATCCGATG
>Ga0210401_10004739_pt1 | contig 14142 bp, 13 predicted proteins | sample IncBWH32MmetaG_FD_150866 | JGI IMG/M metagenome (GOLD analysis project Ga0210401, IMG submission 150866) | Forest soil microbial communities from Barre Woods Harvard Forest LTER site, Petersham, Massachusetts, United States - Inc-BW-H-32-M | ecosystem: Environmental > Terrestrial > Soil >... | reverse complement strand
GTAACTTCCACCGCAACCACCGGGCGCCCTTCCGGATGAATATGGAAGAGACCGCGGCCTCGCAGGATGAAACGCACTTCGTCCTCATCATGCCAATGTTCTCGATTGAACTTTGTCAGCATGGCTTCCAGCCCCGGAGTCTCCGGCTGAATGTCGATCACATCCGCAGTCGTGTAGCCGCCCTTTTCCTTCAGCTTAGAAATCTCAGAGCCATATGCAATGAGCAATTCTTCGGGTGAGGCATTGCCAGGAACCCTTTGCAAATCCCATCTCTCATAATCGATATGGATCTGTGCCAAATAGTCACGAATCTGGTCGTCCTCGCGCAGTACAGCATTCTCTTCCGGAATTTCAATGACTGCCATATCGATACCTCCTTCGGTTCCTCACCGCCGATCTCCTCGAATCAGTTGACTCTGGCCGATTACTTCTAACAGGAACTCCAGAATCTCAACATGACGCTGAGCCTCGTTCACACTGAGGCCCCACGTATACAGGCCGTGACCGCGCAGAAGCACCCCATGCGCATCAGGATGTTCGAGGAGGACGCTGTCTAGCCTGGCGGATAAGGCCCCATAGTCCTGCGAATTCTCGAGAATCGGCAGCCATTCAGTGTGCTCATGAGTGTTGATGCCGGAGAGCCCCTTGAGCATTTCATAGCCGGTAATCGCGATTCCGCCCTGCGGAGCGTACACGTTGGACAGCACGGTTGCCCAGGAGGAATGCACGTGGAGCACCGATCCAGCCTTCTTCCGCCGGACGATCACGTTGTGCAGCGCACTTTCCGCAGAAGCACGCCCGTTGCCGCTTAGAACGCGCCCGTCGCCATCTACTTCGACGAAGCCTGTAGGCGCCAGTTTCCCCTTGTCCTCTCCGCTCGACGTGATGACCAGCCGCAGGGGCTCAAAGTCTAGCGTCGCACTCAAATTGCCCGAGGTGCCCAGCAACCAGCCTCGCTGCGCCAGCGAAGCACCCGCCTCCGTGAGTTGTTTGATCACTTCTGCTGCTTCAGTCATGGCCAGCTTCCTGCGTAACGATCATTTTAGCGAAGGGCCTGCAGCCGTAGCAGAACAGGCCCGCTGGGATCGGGAGCGGAAAACGTTCGGCCGTATCGGCTGTTGCGGCGGCGCGGCTACTGGCTCCGTTTGCTCTACGACATTGGAGCAAACGACCCGGCGACCATGACGGCCGTGGCCGTGGGACTGGCCGCGATTGCGAGCCTGTTATCTGCCGGCGCGCAAAGCGATGCGGGTCGACCCATCGGAGGCGCTGCGGTACGAGTGAACAACGAATCTGATGCGATGCTTCAGAGAGCTGACCAAGGCCAAATGGCCGCCGTCAGTCTTCAGTACGGGTTAGTTGGGAATCGCTCCCGGGAATTAATGGGTTCAGCGAGTGTCAACAGGGCAATGCGCTCATCGAGAAGGTACCGGTTCATGGTCCGGGGTGGATTGTCGGTCGTCCGGAATGCAGCAGTCCATGTGGTTGGGCGAGATTAATGACGACGAGTCGGCTCCTGCTTACTAATAGTCCTTTCACATGGACGACTAACCGGCTATCCGGAAAGGTGAAACCGAACCTCCCGAAAAGTCGGCTTTGCGGTAACTTCCGCCATCGGGGAATGGGACTGGCAAGTTACGGCAATCCTCGTTTTGCGGGAAACGAATCGGCATGCTCAACTCATGCAGGAGCGGAACGCGCTGTGCACCCGACGAAGATGTCCTTTATGGCTTGGCCTATACCCCTAACACCGTTCCTGCTGACTCCGGGAGTAGCGCGACACTGTTGAGCTTGTACGGAGTTCAATGGGCGGATTGGCGATGCCTTGATAGCGGCTGTCACGCCCTTATACTGACCAAAAAATGACTGGGGAAACGCACTTTCCGCGAACGCCGATGTGCGGTCAAGCGCAAGAATAAAAGGCTCCGGCGCATCCCCGTTCTCCCCATCGCCCTCATTAGCCCACTTGGAAAAGCTCGATGCCGCGTGCTTTTCCGAGATTGCTTGAGTACTTTTTCTCCGCCCCGTTGTTCCAATGTTCATGTACGCCAAGGCTGCGGCATCGGATGCCGTCGCGTTCGGGATCGTAGAACGTCTTTGAAGGCGGATCATGAGCCAACGCGGATTCGCGCAGATAGTTGTCGCCATTCGCAATATCCGGAAGATCGGGCCATTCCGAAGTCAGAAAATCGAAGCCAACGGAATCGATCGCTACGCCGTCAAGTGACATAAAGATGCTGTTCGGCCAGGCATCGTTGAAGGGCGCCATCTTCCATTTACGGTGAGGCGGACCATCCACATTATCGTTTCCATATAGTCCGTCGATGATAAAGAGGGCGGTTTTCTCGCCTAGGTCCTTATGGCCAAGGAAATCCGTAAATACCGAGTAGCTTGCCGACCCGTCAACGTTGTGACGAAAACCGTCGTGCGCATTCTTCCGCCAGTCGGTATAGATACTCGTAGCACCGAACAGATTCTTTGCGCAAAGCGTCACTCCAGAGCTGACATGTGCTCGTAACACCGCAGCATCGATGAGGTAAGAGGCCTCAACCACCGTTGTATCCAGTCCCTTGGCATTGCGGCTTGGAACCGAGAAAGGGATCGCGTCGGGTTTGAACTCGGCCTTCAATCGTCCGTCGCCGCCGATATGGTCCACGAACACCACGGCGGGAAATTCACGGTGAATCTTGTCGTAAAGATAGCTCGGGATGAACCGGCTGGAGTCGAAGACGGTGATCGACGATTGCGGCACTCGTCCCGGCCCAGTCAACTGTCGGACGAGCGAAAGGATCAGATGAGGCGACGAGTTCAGACGGTCGATCGTGCCATGGTCCGTTGTGTTGTTCAGGTTCGCCTTGATGGCCACTTTCTCGCCTGCCCTGTATCCGGCGTTGCCACGACCATGAGTGCGATTGAAATATTTAAAGATGGCGCTCCACGCCTGGGCATCACTTTTTTGATCTGTAAGACCCCGGATAGAGCGGGAAACCATGCGATCAATCGCAGCCTGGTTGTTATTAGCGTCTGTCCACCAGGAACCTGTCCCATTCCAGGTCACAGCCGAAGGATCATGCGCCCAGGTGACTCGACCGGGAACTACACCGCGGGGAATACCTAGTGGGGTAAGTGTGGATGCGAACAGTGAGGAACGCAACGTGGTCGCAGCTGCAAGGGACAGGGTGAATTGCCGACGATTCATTTCCATGTTGTCTTACTCCTCCGAATTACAGTTGCTTCCCGGGTCGGTTTCCCTGAGGGGGCAGACGGCTGGTGCGCCTAATGGGAAGCCCGACGTAATCCTCATGTGGGGGCCCATTCGCCTCGGACGGAATGGTCAAGGTCGCCTGCGCCTGCTGAGTCGATTCATCTGGATCGCTCTCCTGCCGGAGTCATCGCGCGCTCCTCATTTTCGGCCTCCAGTATAGACGGCGTTTCCGTCGGTACACCGCACACCGTCCCAAGGGAAGGGATGAAATTCGTCCCTCCACTGGCCGTTCCGGTTCCTTTGTAAAGACCCGTTGAACCTGCAGGATCATGTAGTTTTTCTGTGGACGAGGTGGGGATAACATCGCCGTGTACTCAGGTAGATTCTGTTGCCTGGAGAGTTAGGACTCTCGAGAGGGAGCGGGGTATTCGCAGAATGCAAGACAATCCCACACTGAATCGAGAACAGATCGACCGGATTCGATCTGTGGCGCAACTGCGTTCCGTGAGTAGGGGAGATGTTCTCTATGAACCCTCTTGTCTCGATGTTCCTCTCTTTGTTGTCCTGGACGGGACAGTCTCGATCAGCAGAACCGGTGCGGATGAGAGGGTCCTGGCGGTTCGCGAGGCAGGACAGTTCACAGGAGAAATGTCTGTCGTTTCCGGCAACCGATCGCTGCTTACAGGAGGGTGACTGAGGATGGTGCCGTCCTTGAACTCACTCGGGAAAAGTGCTCTCGCCTTTGCCGCGTGCCGACTGCTGATGATTCAGCTCGGAGAAGGCAATTTCGTCACGTATCGGGCATTGGCCGCGAATTGGGTGGGTTCAGGAATCGAGGCGTTTCTCGAACCGCGGGCCTCTCGAATGTTCTCTTGCCACGCCTAAGCGAATCGAACAAGGAGACCGCTCATGAGCAAACACGCTACTATCTCCCCCGAGGAAGCTGCGGATCGTCTCGCCATCCGGGAGCTGGTCGAGGCCTACGCACACTGCGCCGATCGCCGGGATGCGAAAGGTCAGATGTCGCTCTTTACCCGAGACACTCATTTCGCGGTGTACATGAACGCGAAGGATCCGACGCCCTCACAGGATCTGCATTCGCGCGAGGCGCTCGCTCCAGTTTTCGCGGACCTGAACAAGTATGACGCCACCACGCACTTCGTCGGCCAGTGCACAATCTACACGCTGACAGGCACCCGAGCCATAGGGGAAACCTACTGCCTGGCGCATCACGTCAGGGTCGACGGCGAAAGACGACGCTTGATGCTCGCCTCGCTCCGCTACCACGACACATTTGTGAAAATGGATGGCATCTGGCTGTTTGCGGAGCGCCTGCTCTACGTGGATTGGGTCGAGGAGCGCGCATTATCATGACAGCCACTAGGCACATGGGCCCGATGAGTGCCTTTGCGGCGACAGGGGGCCTTGGATGAATATTCCGAGGGCGAGCAGGAAGCGCCTGGCAATCGTTGGCGCGACAGGAATGGTCGGTGGATACGCCCTTCGCTACGCGCTCGATGACCTTGCCATCGGGAGTGTAATGGCGATCGGGCGGAGGGAACTCGGCATCTCGCACCCCAAGCTGAAAGAGGTTCTTCATCACGACTTTGCGGACTGCTCCGCACTCGCGGAGGTGCTCGCAGGTCAGGATGCAGCCGTCTTTTGCCTCGGAACGTATACCGGGGCGGTCTCAGAGGCAGAACTCCGCACGATCACGGTGGACTATACGGTCGAGTTCGCGCGAGTTCTCCGCGGCAGCAGCCCCGAGGCTGCATTCTCCTTCTTGAGCGGCAGTGGTGCGGACCCGACCGGACGTAGCCGAATGGCTTTCGCTCGGTACAAGGGAGAGGCTGAGAAGGTACTCCTCGCGTCGGGGTTCCCGCACCTTTACATCTTCCGGCCCGCGTACATCTACCCCGTGGAGCCGCGGAAGGAACCCAATTTCAGCTACCGCCTGTTGCGCTGGATTTACCCCATGTTTCGCACACTGTTCCCGAACCAGGTCATTCGCGCAGACGACTTGGCGCGCGCTATGGTGGATGTCGTCGCGCTCGGAACGGCGGGAGGTCCGATTTTCGAAAATCGTGACATCCGAGCTCTGATACAGTCGCTTGATTCGCGACGGGGTGCCCCAGCGAAAGGGCGCAAATGACCCAACGCCGATCCCGCAAGCAGCCCAGCGAAGCACATGACATCTTGAATGCTCGGGGTGCTGAGCGAACGGATGCACTTGCTAAGGCCAATGAAGAGTTGAAAGCAGCGCAGGCAGAGTTGCAAAGACGATGGCAGTACCTGGCAGAAGCTCAGAGGCTGAGTCATTCGGGAACATTCGGATGGAAGGTTAGTAGTGGCGAACTCATTTGGTCGGACGAGACTTACAGAATTCTGGGCTTCACACGAGAAACGAATCCCACGCTCGATCTGGTCTTCGACAGAATTCACCCCGACGATCGGGACTATATGCAAGAGATCAAGGATCGTGCTGCGCGGAACGGCATGGACTTGGATGTCGAGCATCGAATTCTCCTGCCCGATGGGGCCATCAAGTACCTGCACGCGGTTGCCCATGCGGGACGAGACAGCTCCGGAAATCTCGAGTACATGGGCGTAGTTACCGACACGACCGACCGCAAACGGGCCGACGAAGAGCGCCAGGCACTCTCTCGCAAATTGGAAGAGAGTAACGCCAGGCTTGAAGAAGCACAGCGCGTCGCCCACCTGGGCTACTGGATATGGAATCTTGAGACAAATCGAGTGGTCTTTTCGAACGAAACCTGCCGCATCTATGGGATTAAGACGCAGGAAGATCCCATTGATCTAGCGGCAATACGAGAGCTGATCCACCCTGAAGACCGAGGGTACGTGTTCGAGAACGCAGAGCGAGCGGTTCGTGACGGGGTACACATCGAAACGGAACACCGCCTCATTCGTCCCAGCGGTGAGATACGCATCGTTTACAGTCGCGGCGATTTGACTAGAGACGCATCGGGGCGACCCTACGAAATGTTCGGTACGTGCCAGGACATCACAGAGCGAAAGCAGGCAGAGGAAGAACTCAAAGTCCTGTACCGCGATTTGCAAGAAAGCAAGGCCTCGCTCGAAGAAGCCCAACGCGTTGCCCACGTAGGCTCCTGGGTATGGGATCTTGAGAAGAATCACGTGACCTGTTCGGACGAATATTATCGCATCTTTGGGCTGGTCCCAAGGAAAGGTCCCATTGACATTGCGACAGTGCGCGAAATGATCCACCCTGACGATCGTGAATATGTTTTTCGGATCGCAGAAGAGGCCATTCATTCTGGCGAGCGCGCCGAGTGTGAACACCGGATTCTTCGCCCCAACGGGGAAATGCGTATCGTACACAGCCTGGGCGATCTAAAGAAGGACGCATCGGGGCGACCCTACCAAATGTTCGGTGTAAGCCAGGACATTACCGACCGCACACGAGCAGAACAGGCCCTAAAGCGAAGCCAGTTCTATCTCAGCGAAGGAGAGCGCATCGCTCATATAGGGAGCTGGGCATTTAACGAGTCAGGTCATTATTGGTCTGACGAGCTGTACAAAATTCACGGCCTAGACCCGCAGAACGGAGCACCTACGGTCGAACAGTACCTGGCCCTCATCCATCCACAAGACCGAGCCTCCATGGCCGAAACCATCAGAATCATGCAAGAGCAACACCGTGGCCACGACCTGATCGAGCGAATTGTTCGACCCGACGGGCAGGTGCGCTACGTTCGCGCCGTGGCTGTTCCCGTCGTTGAAGAAGGAGTTTTCAAAGGATTTATCGGCACCACTATGGACGTCACCGAGCAGGAGCTGTTGACACAGGAGTTGCGCCGGCAGCAAGCATACCTCGCGGAAGCGCAAAGCCTGACCCACAGTGGCAGTTGGGCGTGCAATCTGGTCACACGGGAGATATTCCACTCATCGGATGAAAATGCTCGCCTCTACGGCTTCAATCCCAGCCAAGGCCCGATTCCATTCGACCGCTATTACAGTACGATTCTTCCAGAAGACGAACGAGCTATCAAGGCAAAGCTTGAGAATGCGATCAGCGCAGGTACGGATTACGACGTCGAATTTCGGATTCGTCGTACCGATGGCGCCATCAGATTTCTGCGTGGCATCGGACATCATAACCCCTCTCAGGAGATCGGTGAGTACGTCGGCATCACGATGGACATAACCGACCGAAGGAATGCGGAAAGGGAGCGCGAAAGGTTGCGCCAGTTAGAGGCTGATCTCGCACACATCAACCGCGTCAACATGATGGGAGAACTGGCCGCCGCGCTGGCGCACGAAATCAAGCAACCGATCGCCGCCTCGATCACTAGCGCGAACGCCCTTTTGCGATGGTTGGGGCATGATCCACCTGACCTTGAAAGAGCGCGGGCAGCAGCGGTCAGGATTGAGCAAGATGGCCATCGTGCAGCCGACGTTATCAACAGCTTGCAGTCTTTCTACAGAACGGGAACACCTGCAGAACGTCACATCCTCGATGTGAAGGAGATAATTAGAGAGATGACTGTTCTGCTGAGGGTCGAAGCGGATCGGCACGCCATCACGATCCATCCCGAACTCGAAGCCGATACGCCTAAAATCCTGGCAAACCGGGTGCAACTTCAACAGGTCTTCATGAACCTGATGCTGAACGCGATCGAGGCCATGAAAGATGCCGGTGGCGAATTGACGATCAGATCGCAAGTGAATCCCGAAGGTCGTCTAATTGTTTCCATCAGCGATACTGGCATAGGATTGCCGGCGGAAAGCACCGAACAGATTTTTGACCCTTTTCATACGACCAAACCTCAGGGGACGGGTATGGGGCTGACCATTACCCGCTCGATCGTGGAATCTTACGGAGGGCGGGTGTGGGCCACCGCCAATCACAGCGCGGGTGCCACCTTCCATTTCACTCTCCCTGGCAAAACCGAGGCTCATGTATGAAGCCCGCGGCCGTGCCCACGGTGTTCATCATCGATGATGATCGCGGCATGCGTCAGGCAGTTCAGGATCTCGTCGAGTCAGTTGGCCTCCGCGCCGAGTCGTTTGCAACCGGTCAAGAATTTCTGAGCAGACAACCCATCTCTGACCCGAGTTGCCTGGTTCTGGATGTAAGACTTCCTCAGATGGGTGGACTCGATTTCCAGCGCCGGTTAACCGAGATCGGTATGCAGATACCTATCATCTTTATTACGGCGCACGGAGACGTTCCTATGTCCGTCAGGGCGCTGAAATCGGGCGCCGTGGAATTTCTGACGAAGCCTTTTCGGGACCAGGACCTGTTGGATGCGATTCAGCAGGCTCTCCAGCGTGACCGTGTGGAGCGAGAACAGCAGGCGGAGGTCCACGAACTGAATGGGCGATATCGGGCATTGACCGCGCGAGAGCGGGAGGTTATGGCGCTCGTAGTCTCTGGAATGCTAAACAAGCAGATTGCCTCAGAAATCGGAGCCAGCGAAGCCACTGTAAAAATCCATCGAGGCAACTTGATGCAGAAGATGCGGGCCGGATCGCTCATTGATTTGGTTCGTATGGCCGACAAACTTAGAACTCGTTCTTCCTCAAAAGCATCTAGTTAATCTCTGAGGACATTGCTATTACGCTCCTCCCAGCGTTCTAATCGACTACCACCTGAGTAGTAGTTTTTTCGACTTCGATCCGATTGCGCCGTCTTTATTCAGAGCGCTACCTTTTGGCCCATGAAGATCGAGCACAACCCAAACCTTCTGGCAATCCTCGATGATGACAAGTCGGTTCAGAACGCACTGCAAGATCTGATCGAATCGGAGGGGATGTCCACGCTCTGCTACGACTCCGCAGAGCAGTTCCTGGATTCTGAAGACAGACACAAGGCCGCTTGCCTGATTGCCGACATTCGCATGCCAGGAATGTCTGGTATTGAAGTGCAAGCGAAGCTTAAGGCCGAGCGATGCCGAATACCGATCATCTTCATCACTGCCCGGGGCGACATTCCATCGACAGTGAGTGCGATGAAGGGAGGAGCGATTGACTTCTTTACCAAACCGGTTGATGGAGCTGCGCTACTCAATTCGATTGAAAGGGCGTTGCAGCAGGCTCGGGCGAATCGCCAAGAGGCGATCGAATATGCAAGGTTGGTCGCCAAATACGAGTCTCTGACACCCAGGGAGCGAGAGGTGTTGCCACTGTTGGTTTGCGGTCTGTTAAACAAACAGGTGGCATTTGAGTTGGGAATCACGGAGTACACCGTTCAATTTCATCGTGGGCGAATTATGCGAAAGATGGAAGCGGACTCTTTTGCTGCGTTAGTCCGAATGGCGGCCAACCTGAGCTTTAATAACCGACAGCCCCCACAGATACAATCTGCGGTCGCTTCTTAGCGGCACATAGCTATCGATTGGACGTACTTTGGTCTTCCTAGGGATGCTCGGGGCATCCCACCAGGATTGTTAATCAAGAGCGACAAGTGGAATTGGAAGCAACGGCTCGCGACATTGGAGTGCGGGCCGGTAAGGCGCTGCCTCCTGCAATATCTCACCATAGCCCGTGAGAGTACAGAAGTAGTTGCGACTACTTTCCCTTGAAACACAAGAACCTGGTGCGACTGGGTAACTCTGACGTACGCGACGTCTCCGCTCGCGTGGGGGGCCTTTCTGCCTCCAGAACAAAGGTTTCCAATTACTTCACGAAACCAAGAACCCCCAATGTCGGGGGTGGGTGCGCGCCGAATGAGTGAGATGTTCGTCGAAACTGCCCGCGCCCACTTTTTCATCACCAAGGTGAGGACAGAGGCATACGCCTGAACCAGACGCTCTGAAACCTCGGCGATCAACTCCGACTACGCTAGGAGATGGAGTGCATTGAGATAGTGTGGAACGGCACAAACACAAAGACGACGATCAATTAGAGGAAACGCAGCCGCAACATAAGACCTATTTTTGGAATCACGGGTTCCGCGGCCTGGTGAAGCGAATGTGGCTACCACCACACTCTGTCCCCTTCTGTCGCGGGGAGAACAGATGGAATACCCCACCTATCGCGATGATAGAGCGAAAGGATGGGGCACCCGCTTGGTTGGCTGGATTACTTCGCGAGCGTGATGGTGCCGAAGAGACCGTTGGCATAGTTACTCGGACCGGCAGTGAAGAAGAGCTGATTGGCAGGTCCGTTGGCCGCGGCGCCCTGCCCGAACTGAATGGCCCATACCTCGTCTATCTCGATGGGATGGCCAGTAGCGTCTCTAAGCGGCCCCAGGAATGCGCCCGTCTCGGGATTGAAGGCGTTGATCCGGCCCCGAGAGGTGTTGTTACTGATGAGAATCGCGTTGCTCAAGGGGCCGAAGTTACCGGGAGCCTGCGCAATGCCCCAGGGCGAATGAAGGGGGCCATGGACCGCGAAATGTTTGACTAGGTTGCCGGCGGTATCGAAGATGTCGACGAATCCGCCCTGGGCTTTATTGAGGGCCGTAAAGGTCACCCAGATCTGACCATTGATGGCTTGAATCCCATAGGGAGTAAAGCCTTGTGGAATATCTGGATCGCTGAAGGACTTTACGAAGTTGAAGGAGCTATCGAATATGTCGATTCTGCGGTTTGCGCTGTCATCGGCAGCATACAAGAAGGCCTGCTTTGAATCGTTGACTGCGATGGCCAGGCCCGTATAAACGGCGCCAACGTTGGATCTGTCAGCCGGGGTGGTGGTGGCAACACTAAGGTGAGTTGTCGGGTCAATGGGGTCAACGGCTGGAGTCCAAGCGACGATCGTGCCGTCAAGGGTGGCAAAGATAAAAACAGCTTGACCTGACCTGCCGTTTTCCGTGAACGTAAAGTCACTCGGGTTCGGGCTAATGTTTCCGACGACACCGGTCGGAGTGCCGAGGGTCCCCGTCGGGGCCGAAGGTGAAGCGGGAATCGACACGAAGAGCTGATCCTGCGCACCACCCCCGGTATACAGGGTTGAGAATCCAGTGCCGTTGTCGCTTACCCAGAACGGACTGGTGGGGAGTGAGACGAGACCCCAGCCGTTCACCAGATGTTGATCTTGAAGTGGCGCCGCTCCCACCTGATTCGATACCAAATCTGTACGTTGGTATTGAGCCTGGGCCGGCGGCGCGAACATCGAGAGGCATAGGAACGCGGCAACCGCAGATGCACCGCTGAATAAGGAAGGACGGAACTTGGATCGCACGCTGTGCACTGGATACATCGCTTGCTCCTTGGTGAGAATGAGATTGCTGGGTGGCACAGGGATCGTGTGCACGGGCCACAGTTCCACCTTCTAAGAAACGCGCAATGCGCGGATATTTTCTGTCGTCCGGCGCTTCCGTTGTTGACTTCGCTGCCACTCTGGCGCGTCCTGTACCCCAGCGCTGCCAACAGCACTAAGACGCAAGAAGAGAAGCTTCCTCCCATGGGGATAACCATGAGCGTGCCTCCAAGAAAGACATCAGTCGCCGACGCGCGTGTGGAACGCAGGCTGACTGATTGGTCTCAAATCCTCAGAGCGGTGACGGAAACGGTCGAGACCTAGGGCCTGGGGTGAGAAAGTCCTGTGCACATGCAAACTGGGTGGCGCGAAGATTATTCCCACCGCGAAACAATAAATATTTTTGGCTGGAACGAGATCGAGCGATCAGGGCTGCGGCGATCTAATTTGATAGAAAAATACGGACGCCGTGTAACATTCGGGACTCGCCCGCACTCAAACTGAAGCGCTCAACGGAAAGAGATCGACACTTTGCAACCGTTGCGCGACCGCACATTTGAGAAGGAGCTATTTGATGAAAATCGGTGTTCGTAACACGTCTCTTTTGTTGGCAATGAGCATAATCATTCCAGCCCTGTACGCCTCCGAACGGCCAGCCGCGCTACCCACAGAGCGTGTATACGCAATGACAAACGACGCCACCAAGAACGAAGTTTTCGCATTTGCTCTGGGCCACGATGGGACCTTCCATTCCACCGGCAGCTTTGCGACCGGCGGACGAGGCAGCGGCGGCATCACAGATCCTTTGGAGTCCCAAGGAGCGCTCACTATTAGTCAGGATCACTCTCTTCTTTTTGCGGTAAATGCCGGTAGCGGGACGGTCTCCAGCTTCCGAATCGAACGCGACCGCTTGGTATGGGCAGATCAACAGCCGACTGATGGTGCTGAGCCAGTAGCCGTGGCGCAGCACGGGCAATTCGTCTATGTCCTGAATCAAGGGGGCTTTGGCGGCGTCGCAGTCTTTTCCGTTAACGGTGACGGTCATCTGAAGAAGGTTCCGAACTCTACGGCCCTGCTTTCCGCCACCGGCCTAGAAGGCTCGTCGATCGCAGTTAGCCCGGACGGGCAACTCCTCGCTGTGGTTGAACGCCTTGCGGGTACGATTGACATATTCCATATTCTTCCCAACGGCACTCTTTCGGCGATTACCTCAACGGCCGACCCCAATCCCGGAGGGTTCTCTGCGATTTTTTCGCGACGCGGTAAACTCCTAGTGTCGGAGACAGGGCCGTCAGGCGTGGCAGATGGTTCCACAATCTCATCGTTCAGCGTCAACAGCAACGCAACCGTTAGTCCGATCAGTTCTGCCGTTCCGACCGAGGGCGCAGCCAATTGCTGGCTGGCCATTACGCCGAATGGCAAGTTTGTATATACGTCCAATTCTGGTTCCGATACTATTTCCGGTTTTAAGGTGGCCGAGAATGGCACCTTGACACCGATTGGGGGCGCTATCGTGGCTGCTAATCCCGCCGGTAGCCACAACGTAGATATTGCAGTCAGCGCAGATAGTAATTTCGTGTACACCCAAAACTCGAATACAGGGACCATTAGAGTCTGGACAATCAACTCGGACGGAACGCTGAAGGAGGTCGACAGCATCTCGGGGCTTCCTGCGATGTCCGGAACCAATGGTTTGGCTGCCGACTAGATAGGTCTGCTGAGCTGAGCCGGCACCTGCCTTCTCAGCTCCTTTGCTTCAATACTTCATCAGCAGCACGACTGACGACGACGGGCTGAGGACGGAGGAACAACCATCCTAGTCCTCAGTCGTCAACTGTTGATGCCCATAACTTCTCCTGTAGTGAGTTGCTGTTGTTGTGATATTCCAGAAGTAATGCGACTGCTCTCCCGGGAAATACCAGAAGCTGATGCGACTCGGTACCAGAGCCGCGACCGAGAATCCTGAGCTGAAGGTCGGCATCGCTCAGCGCGACCATACTCCGATATTCCTCGAAGGATCGGACCCAGGGAACCGGTTGATCGCGTATAAACATCGCCGCTACCAATGCTTTATTATCGTTAGCCGTATCGCGCACTCAGCCAAGATCTACTTCAGCACGCCATTGACTATCCACTACTAGGATTGTTAAGTCGGGTGGATTGCGTCGCCACCAGCCTCCACTCGCCTTTCTGTTTCTGGAGCATTGCCAGAAAACGAAATGTCATCTTCTGCATTTTCCCTTGTTCATCCTTCCAGCTAGCGTGTATGAAACCTGAGGCGACTGCACTATCACCGAACAAGGTCACTGACATTACGTCGCCTTTCATATCGGTATAATCGCGGTCTTCCTTTGCGGTGGCGATTTCGTTTGCTTTCGTGCTGATGATTCCGCGGAAGTTGACAGCCTCGTAGTCATTGCTCAGCAGCCGACCGAGCGCGGCATAATCTTTGTCTTTCCATGCGTGCAGATATGCATTGTATGCAGCTGCAACGGCGCTTTGTTCCTTGACTGATGCCTCGCTTTGCATCGGTGCCGAGTCTATGCAAGCGGCTGAACATAAAATGCTGCCTCCAATTGCAGCCGCTGTCGCCAACTTTGCCAACCTTCCAAATGCGTTGACCATAAAGCAAATTCTCCAGGTCTGCTTCTTTGTTCGGAGATCGTTTAAACAGCACGCCTTATTGGACACTGCACAACATCGGTATGACAGTCGCCAAAAATGCTGAGTGAGAGAAAAAAAAGATT
>Ga0210401_10004738_pt1 | contig 14142 bp, 12 predicted proteins | sample IncBWH32MmetaG_FD_150866 | JGI IMG/M metagenome (GOLD analysis project Ga0210401, IMG submission 150866) | Forest soil microbial communities from Barre Woods Harvard Forest LTER site, Petersham, Massachusetts, United States - Inc-BW-H-32-M | ecosystem: Environmental > Terrestrial > Soil >... | reverse complement strand
GCGCTATTTAGTGATAGCGCGTTCTAACCCGTTTCTCCCATTTGGCGGTTCCGCGACAACCGAGCAACTTCAACCCGAACACACTAACACCAATCCCAGTTGATCCCCTTTCGGAGTGATGACCTTGATTGAGTATCTGACCGAAGCAGAAGAAACATCGACCCTACAAGCCAAGCCGGCGACACCCATTACAGCCGGCCGAATCGACCCGCTGAAAGACCCTCGGTGGGATGAATTCGTGGAGCGGCACCCCCGCTCCTCACTCTTTCACTCTACCGAGTGGCTGAAAGCGCTGGCTCGCACCTATCAGTACCAGCCGGTTGCATACACCACGTCGCCGGCTCGCCATGACCTTGAGAATGCAGTCGTATTCTGCGAAGTCGAGAGCTGGCTCACGGGCGATCGCCTGGTTTCGCTGCCATTTTCCGATCACTGCGAGCCTCTTGTGGATTCGCAGGGGGATACCCAAGCGATCGTTGGCGAACTGGAGCAGGAATCTCGCCGCGGAAAATGGCGCTACATCGAGATGCGGCCTTTGCAGCCTTTCGCCATGACCACCTCGTTGAGTCATGCGACGGTACCTTATACCTTCCATCAACTGAATCTCGAACCGGATCTGCGAACGTTGTTCTCCAATTGCCATAAAGACTCGACGCAACGCAAGATCGTGCGCGCGGAACGGGAGGGCTTGCGCTATCGCGAGGGTTCGACAGAGGAACTGCTCGACCATTTCTACGCTCTTCACACCATCACACGGAAACGTCACCAGCGGCCACCGCAGCCGCGAACGTGGTTCAGCAATCTGATCGACTGCTTCGGGGACGCTCTCAAGATTCGGGTTGCACTCCATGACAATCGGCCGGTGGCGGCGGTGATCACCATCCGCCACAAGCGTACGATGGTTTACAAGTATGGGGGCAGCGACCCTGAGTTTAACCGGTTGGGGAGCATGCACTTCGTGCTTTGGCGTGCAATCCAGGAGGCCAAGACGGCGGAGCTGGAATTCTTCGACTTTGGACGCACCGAAGCCGATCAGCATGGGCTCATAACCTTTAAGAAACGCTGGGGGACCGAGCAATCCAGGCTGATCTACTCGAGATACGGCCTTTCGAACCAGATCACCCACATGTTCGAATCCTCCACCGCCAACTGGAAGTCGCGGGTGGCCACATATGTGCTGGCTCACATGCAGCCCGGCATTCTTTCGACCGTCGGCCGCGCTTTATACCGGCACGTTGGATAAACACATGAGTTACATTTCCAGTACGCTTCCCCAATCTTTACCTGCAACCCAGGCCGGGACGGCACGAGTGTCCGTGGTAATCGTGGTCTGGAACGCCAAGAAATATGTCCTGGAGTGCCTGGCATCGCTGCGCGAACACTGCGCTTCGGTGTGCTCCGAAGTGATTGTGGTGGACAACGCATCCACGGATGGAACGCCGGAACTGGTGGCGGAGTTGTATCCGGAGTTCAAGTTGATTCGCAACCCGGAGAACTTCGGCTTCGCCAAGGCCAACAACATTGGCATCGCGCAATCCTTGGGGGATTTCGTTTGTCTGGTGAACTCCGATGTGAAGTTCCTGGACGACTGCATCTCGCCCATGATCGATTACCTTTCTCAGAATCCGGCGGTGGGCATGTTGGGTCCGAAGATGCTCGCGCCCGATGGCAAAGTATGGCGCTCCACGATGCGCTTTCCCACCCTCTGGAACCATTTCAGCCGCGCCTTGGGTCTGGATATTGCGTTCAAGAAATCACGGCGCTTCGGCGGATTGTTGATGTCCGATTTTGACCATCGGACGACTGCGCCGGTCGAAGTGCTGAACGGCTGGTTCGTCGTGGTTCGCCGCAGCGCGCTTGATCGCGTCGGCCCGCTTGATTCGCAATTCTTCATGTATGGAGAAGATGTGGACTGGTGCTACCGCTTCCACCACGCGGGCGAGGGAGTCGTTTTCTTTGCAGAAGCCGGAGCGATTCACTATGGCGGGGCCAGTTCTTCGAACGCCCCACTGCGCTTCTATCTGGAGCTGTACCGGGCGACCTGGCAATATTGGCGGAAGCATCACGGCAGCATGGCCCAGTTCGGCTTTCTCGTCGCGTTTGCTGTCCATCACTCGATTCGATTGATCGGTTCCGGATTCCTCTATTTGTTTCTCCCTTCCCGCCGGCCGGATATCGCCGGCAAGTTCAAAAGAAGTCTGGCCTGCCTGCGGTGGGTCGGCTGGGCAAAGTTCAAACGGCTGGAGACCAGCGGAAAAGCTGCCTGAGCGCACGATCGACTTGCCCCCTGACCGGTTCCGTCCTATGTACGAGACTGAAGCCAATTCCAAAGTAGAGAATTCCGCGCAGATTCCGGAAGATGTGCTGCGTTCCTTCGAGCACTGGAGAAGGCGGCTGCAATCTCGCACCGTCCTTCCCTGGAGCGAGCATTGTACGGAATGCGTCTGGCCAACCTGCTATTCGACCTGCGATCTCTACGACGCGCGGCCGGACGGGGGCTGCCGCCGATTTGTGGACGGCATGGTGAGGATCGAACTTGCCGGCGCCGCGAATTCTTACCTTTTAAAAATTCGCTTCAAGCCCTGGGGGAAATTGTGGACTCCCGGCACGATACGGGTGCATTCCGCGGCGAAGGCGGAAAAGATTGAACAGAGAGACTACAGAATTGGCACTGCGCTGCAACGCATGCCCGTGCCTTCGCTGGTGAAAATTACCCTTACGACCAAGCGCTACGGCTTCAAGAAGAGAGTAGCCACTTCGGTAAACCCGGGTGAAGAGTTGCCGGAGTTTTTCCTGCTGGAATGTTACAACCCCGAAGCGCGCGGCGTTCCGTTGTCGTTGACCATGCGCGCAACCAGCGAAAATGCCAGCATCCCGTTTCAGAAACTGATCCACCTGGATCCCGGATTCAACCGGATCCTTCTTCCTCTGGAAGAAATTACCGCAGTGCTCGATATGAGCCAACCCTTTGGCATCGACCTCACGCCGAATCACGAGACCGGGGAAGTTACGCTCTACTTCGGTTTGATAGAGTTCGTGACGGTCTTGGCGGAAAGCAAGAAAGCAGAACCGAGCGATACGCGGGGCGAAGACAAGCAGCCGAAAGAAACCAAGATCAAGTGCGTCGTCTGGGATCTCGACAACACCCTGTGGGACGGAGTGCTGGTCGAGGACGGTCCCGAGCAGGTGCGCCTGAAAAATAACATCGCCGAAGTCATTCGAGAGCTCGACCAGCGCGGCGTTCTGCACTCGATCGCGAGTAAGAACAATCCGGAAGAGGCGCTCCAGGCCGTCAAGACTTTTCACGTTGACCAGTACTTCCTATCTCCGCAAATTTCCTGGCAGCCGAAGAGCGAAGGGTTGAAGGCGATTGCGCAGCAGCTGAATATCGGTATGGATAGCCTGCTGTTCGTCGACGACTCAGAATTTGAACTGGGAGAAGTCGCGGCGGCGTGCCCCGAAGTGAAACTCTTGCCCGCAGAGCAGTACCTCACCCTCTTAGAGCGCAGCGATTGCCAGCATCCGATCACATCCGAGAGCCGCGAGCGGCGGAAGCTTTATCAGGTCGAAGCCAGCCGGAAGACGGTGGCAGAACAATTCAGCAATGACTACATGGCTTTCCTCAGACACTGCGAGATTCGCCTGACGGTTCGCTCCTTGACCGAAGAAAACTTGACGCGAGTTCACGAACTGACCCAGCGCACCAACCAGATGAATTTTTCCGGCAACCGGTATGATCGCGACGTCTTGCGGGAGGTGTTATCCAATCCTCACCTGGACACGTTTGTACTCAGCTGCGAAGACCGTTTCGGCAGTTACGGCGTCATCGGGTTCTCCATTGTGGAGCGGCGGGAACCGCGCATGACCGACCTGATGTTCAGCTGCCGCATTCAATCGAAGCGCGTCGAGCACGCTTTTCTTTCCTGCATTGTCCGTAAGTACATCGAGGACACAGGGAAACATTTCTATGCCAATTACCGGAAGACTCCGCGAAATGCTCCTTCGGGAAAAGTCTTCGCCGATTTGGGCATGGAAGAAACGGAAGATCGCGACGGAGTCCTTTCCTTGCGTTTTTCCAGAGAAAGAACCGTTCCTGAAGACGGCATCATTCAGGTCACGCTGGAAGATGTGACGCAGGGAACGCTCGCGTGAGTGTTCGCTCGACCTTAGGCGCAGCGCGTCGCCGAATGTTATCCACCTTCTACCGTCGCACTGTTTCGCTCGGGAACCGTGAACCCATCGTCTCGTTCACCTTTGACGATTTCCCGCGCACAGCCTACTTAACCGGCGGTTCCATTTTGGAACGTTACGGAGCTCGCGGAACCTTCTATACCGCTTACGGACTGATGAATACATGCAACGAACTGGGCGAGCAGTTTCGCGCCGACGATCTGGAGTCATTGCTCGAACGAGGGCACGAACTCGCCAGCCATACCTATCGTCATGTTTCATGCCGTTCTGTGGGATGCGTCGATTTCTGTCAGGATGTGGAGGAAGGCAGGAAGGCAATCGAAGAACTGACTAGAGCAGAGTCTTCGAATTTTGCGTACCCCTTCGGACACGTGACGCTGCGGGCCAAGCGGGCCTTGGCCACCGCTTTAACCAGTGCCAGAGGCATCCTGCCAGGTTTCAACGGGCCGCAAGCCGATCTGAATCTGCTTCGCGCAAATAGTCTGTATGGCACTCTCGACATCCTTGGACAAGCGAAACAGTTGATTGCAGAAAATCTCAAGCGCAAGACCTGGCTGATTTTCTACACACACGATGTGCGCGAGAACCCGTCGCCCTACGGTTGCACTCCGGAACTGATGGAACAGACCGTTTCCTGCGCCGTTCGCAGCGGGTGCCGGGTTCTGACCATCCAAGAGGCTCTAGTGGTGGACGGGGTCCAAAACGGGATTTCTGAGAATCGTACCCAACAGTGCGTTACCGCGTGATTTCGGCCAATGCCCTTGTGTGTTCTTGGCTCGACAGTTGAGGCGTTATACCCTGAATTCTCGGACTTGCAAAACAGCAAGCGCGAGAATTCAATAGGGGTCCCCCAACTATGAATCGCTCGAGTGTCTTCACCATTGTAATGTCATTCCTAACCTTGATGATTCCCGGCGTCGTGTTGGCCAGTTCTCCGGGAAGATGCTCTGCGTTTGCCGCTGGCAGTTGTCCCTCAAGCATGCCGTCTGGCGTAACCTCGTTTTACTTCATCGATTATGCAGGAGGAAGCGACAGCAACTCTGGGGCCAGCGAAACCGCGCCATTCCAGCACATCCCCTGCAGCGCGAACGCAACCGGGAATGCGGCGGCAGCCTGCACCTCAGCGCCCGGTACAGGATGGATCTTCAAGGGAGGCGTGACGGTCGACTACCACTCGTGGCCGGCAAATGTCCCGTATGGGGGAACGAACGCGGCGCCTAGCTACATCGGCCCCGACCCCGGCTGGTTTACGGGCAGCAACTGGTCAAGGCCGATTTTCAGCGGCGGGGGCTCGAAAGGCTACAACGCCGGCACGCAGGGACTGCTTGGCGACCACGCCCACAGGACCAATTGGGTCGTGATTGATAATGTCGAATTTACCGGTCTTTACTGGTCATCTTTCTCCGGCAGCGGCAATAGCAACTACTACTCTTACTGTTATATTTGCAGCGACTCGTACGTGGGCGACACAAATTGGGAAGTCAAGAATATTTATGCGCACCAGTGGACGAACATCGGCTCCGGAGCCTACGATCCAGCCGGATATCAAGCGCTTATCAGTTTGCCCGCCGACGGAACTCCTGGAAATCAAAGCAGCCTCCACGATTCCGTAATCGATGGCAGTGACAGCCAGCAGAACTGCTGCATGGCCAGTGGCGCTGCCATTCAGTACAACAACTATTATTCTTACCTTGTCGACAACCCTTATAACGGCGGACTCACCACCAACGGCCTGATCATCATGCACGACAACTACAGCACGATGTCAGTGAACAGCGGCGGCGGCGTGCACGAAAATTGCTATCACATGTTTGCTTCTGACGGTAACGGAACTGGGGGCACGGTTATCCTCTATAACAACCTCGACGACTGCAAGAACGTCGGAACCAACGCCGAACCCATGGCTTTTGAGCTGATCGGAGCGACAGTTTACGCTTTTAATAACGTCATCACGGCGGGAAATCCGGCGGGAATCTCCAATAGTTCCTGGTCGTCGACCAGTGCCGGCACGACGATCTTCGAATTCAACAATACGATTCAGGCCAATGATGCCCGCTCTTCTTCATCCGCCTCCTGCTACACGAACGGTTATAAGAATCGAGCGGTGTTCGCGAACAATTTTTGCATCACCAACAACAGCAACGGGCCATCGGTAGGAACGTTCTCACCGTTCAACGGAAGCAATAACTTTCCCTCGCCAACGTTCAGCATCACTTGCGCGGGAGGGCCGCAAACCAATCTCGGCATGTCGCAGATCTGCGCACCTATCGGTTCCGGGGACGGAACCGGAAACCTGAACTTCCTGGAGGCCTACCCATTCGCTCCGATGGATACGACCGCGGCAGCGACAGTAGGCACGGGCCAAAACAATGCATCCACCTGTTCGGCGATCAGCGCAATTGATTCTGAATCCGGGACCGCCTGCTTGAGTGACACAACTCTTGGAGTTTCCTACAACACCGCCACTCATACTGTGTCATGGCCTGCTCGAACGGCGGGTGCCCGGCCGACTTCCGGACCGTGGACCAATGGAGCTTACCAGTCCGCAAACGGACAACAGCCATCGCCACCAACAGGGCTCGCGGCCGTTGTGAACTAACCACGGACGCTTGCTTGTACATGGGGCTTCGTCCCCGGCCCATGGCGGTCGGGAGTGGCACTGTCCAGGACTGGCGTCAAAAACGTCGGTAGAAGTGCCTGAGCCGGCTTTCCCAACATGAGCCGTTAATTCCCTCCGCAGCGCACAGCGAACTAAAAAGTTGCACTTCATGAACGCCAAACCCATTCGAGTGCTGTACAGCTTTCCGAATAAACTCGGGGGAGCACGCATCTGCTACACCGCATGGCAGCAGGTCAACGGTCTGGCCGCCGCCGGAGCGGAAGTTCTGGCGTGTCCGGCCTCAACCTGCCGTCCTGTACCTCCTGAAGTGAGCTTGCGTCCGACGTTGGCCCGCGGAGGAATTCGCATCCCTTTCAAGCTTTTAGGAAATGGCCGGGCACACCTGCTGCATGACTCGATCGTCGCGCGGAGGGTGGAGAAAATGGCGGGCAAAGTCGACATTATTCACGTCTGGCCCAGCGGCGCCCGCAGAACCCTGGAAGCCGCCGCACGAGTGGGGATTCCAACCATACTGGAAAGGTGCAGTGCTCACACGCGTTACGCATACGAAGTGGTACAGAGGGAATCGGAACGTTTGGGAGTGACGCTCAGGTTGCGGGATGACGGCGCTTTTAACGAAGCGGTTCTACGCCATGAAGAAGAAGAATTTCGATTGGCTGACCGTCTACTTTGTCCGTCGGACTTTGTGGTCCAGACTTTCCTCGATCGAGGCTTCTCGCTCGATCGTTTACCCAGACATATCTACGGTATTGACGAAAAGGCCTACTATCCAGCGCCTGACTATCGGCCAAACAGTGCCGGCTTGAGAATGCTCTTCGTCGGATATTGTGCCGTGGGGAAAGGCTTGCATTACGCGCTCGAAGCATGGCTCAAGTCCTCCGCGCACGAGAAAGGCACATTCACCATTGCGGGCCAGTTCATGCCTGACTACCAGAACAAACTGGCCTCGCTGTTATCCCACCCGAGCGTTCGAGTCTTGGGGCATCGGAATGATGTGCCGGATCTCATGCGCAACAGTGACGTCCTGGTGCTGCCAAGCCTTCAAGAGGGCTTCGGGCTGGTTTGCACGGAGGCGATGGGCAGCGGATGCGTTCCTTTGGTTTCGAACGCGTGCACCGACTTTTGCAAACACATGCAGAACGCGCTGGTGCATCGCATGGGTGACGTCGCGGCGCTGGCGGAACATGTCTCTCTGTTAGACAGAGATCGCGTTCTTCTGCAAGACCTGCGCACGGCCGGGTTAAAGCTGCGCGACAGCCTCACCTGGAACGCAGCGGGCGTTAAGCTGCTGGAAGTCTATCGCGAAACCATCGACTTACATTCTCAGAGAACGAAGCAGGAACATCCTTCATCCCTGCTGGCGGTCTAGATCATGCATCCCGAACAGGGTCCAATCAATCTGAAATTTGGCGGCGGCGTGGCGGAAAGCGTGTTTAATCCGCTCGTCCTCGCACTCGTCCTTCTCGCGGGCATCCTGGTTTTGGTCTGTCCCCGCGCCAAGGCGACTGTAGCATTCCTGGTCGCGTCCCTCCTTATCCCAACGGACCAGATTTTGGTGATCGGAGGACTGCATTTCCCGATGTTACGGGTACTGGTTCTTTTCGGGATTGCTCGAATGCTGAAAGAGAGAGCTTCCTCGAAGCGGCGGCTGTTCTGCGGAGGGATAAACCGGATCGATATCGGCCTGATCGTGCTGACCACATTCATCGGATTGAACGGCGTTCTCCTGTTCCAGGAGGCCGGAGCACTGATCAATCAGGTGGGAAATCTCCTTACGGTTTTCGGCGCCTATTTCTTGCTTCGATTCCTGATCCGGGACGAAGCTGACGTCATTTACACGATTCGAGCCTTCGCCTGGATTGCGGCCGTCATTGCCGTGATTATGATCTACGAACTGTCGACCGGACACAATCCCTATGCCTTGCTGGGAGGAGCGCAAGCGGCCAACTACGGCTCCCTTGCGGCACGCAGTGACCGGTTTCGCGCTCAGGGGCCTTTCGCCCATTCCATTCTGGCTGGAACTTTTGGCGCAGTGTTGCTACCACTGTTTGTGGCCTTATGGTGGAGAGGTAAAAAGAATCGCACGACGATGGTGATTGGAATCGCCGCCGCCACGGTCATGACTTTCGCCTGCAATTCGAGCACGCCGGTGATCGCCTATGCAGCAGGTGTGATGGCGCTATGCCTTTGGCCGTTGCGGAAATCGATGCGCGCGATCCGGTGGGGTATTGTTCTCACCCTGGTCTCACTCCACATGGTGATGAAGGCGCCAGTGTGGCACCTGATCGCGCGGATCGATATCTCGGGCGGTTCATCGTCCTGGCACCGCTACATGCTGATCGACCAATGCATCCGCCACTTTGGGGATTGGTGGCTCATCGGTGTCAAAGATACAAGTATCTGGGGCTGGGACATGTGGGATACGGCGAATCAGTATGTCGCCTTGTGTGATAGTTCCGGGCTCATTCCCTTCCTCTGTTTCGTAGCGATTCTGGTGTATGGCTTCAAGTATTTGGGCCGAGCAAGACGCGCTGCAGAGGACAGGAAGAATGCGCTTTTCATTTGGGCGGTTGGTTCCGCGCTGTTCGCCAACGTGGTTGCATTCTTTGGCATCTCTTATTTCGACCAGACTGTCATCGCCTGGTACGCCTTGCTGGCTATGATCCCCGCAGTGATCGCGACACGGAAGAAACAAAATTCAGGCGAACTACCGCTGGAAGTTCCTGCCTCTGGCGTCGTTCTCGTCCCGCAATTGAACGAGCAACCTGCTTTTCTGGAGTCCTATGACGCCCTGTGAAGTTATGGAGGCACCCGCGGAAGCCAAGATGTCAGATCGCGCTCGTCCCAAGAAATTGGCCTCCGTCATCAGCAAGAACACAATCTTTGGCGTGCTCTCCGGCGGCACGCAGGTTGCGACCCGGCTGGTTACGGTTCCGATTGTAATCGCACACATCGGCTTGGGCGGATACGGCATCTGGTCGATCATCATGACGACCGCTGCCTACATGCGTTTCGGAACGGTGGGCGTAAAGTCCGCCTTCCAAAAGTACGTTGCCGAAGCGACTGGGACCGGAGACTACAACAAGGCCAGCGAACTGCTCAGTACGGGTTGTGCGGCCATACTCACGCTCTCCGTCGTCGGCTTGATACCCGTCGCCTTTTTTTCGCAGGCGCTAGCCCGCTCCACAGGCGTTCCCGCTCAATTTCTTAGAGCCACGAGCGGCTCCATTTCGGTGCTCGCCCTGATCATGGTCTTATCCAATGTGGGCGCAGTGTATGAGGCGATCCTTCTGGGTAGCCAACGGATCGATGTCGCCAGGCGATTCGGCATGGGCTTTACCTTGGCGGAAGCTTGTGCCATTGTCGTCTCCCTGCATTATGGTTACGGGCTGTTCACCATGGCTACCATCATGGGCGTTTCCGAAATCGGATACGTCGCCTGCTGCATGGTTGCATCCCGCCGGGTTATGCCGCAGATCCATGTGGCCGCGCGACGATTTAACACACGGGTACTGCAGGAGCTCTTCCGATTTGCCGGCAGCTACCAGCTAGTCAATCTCCTGCAGGTTCTTTACGCTGCGATCCTGCCGGTTACCATGCTGCGTGCATTTGGAGCCGACTACGCCGGAATTTATGCGCTCAGCTTAAGGCTCATCAGTCCCGCACAGATGCTCCACGACTCGTTTCTCCTATCGATCCTCTCCGGCGGCTCGATGTTATATGCCTCGGGGGCAGTTGACCGAATGGGCAACCTAATCCATAAGTCGTTTAAAGTGACGTTGACTTGCGCGCTGATCCCTCTGTCTTTTATCGCCTGCTTTGGCGCGAACATCATATTTGCCTGGACGGGGCAGAACGACCCTCACTTTCGCGCTGGCCTGGCCTTGGTCTCCTTGGCGGGCGTGTTTCAGGCGGTCTCCATCCTCGGCTTGGTTCTCTACCGCATCTCGGGAAATGCCTTGCTCGACAACCTTCGGCAGGTGCTGGTGATCGTGACTCTTCTTGCCGCGACGATGTTCGCTCGTCAACTTGGCTTCTATGGCGTGTTGGGCGGGCTGGCTTGCGCCGAACTGATTGGAATGCTGTTCATGATCTATGCTGTCGCGAGAACCTTTCCCCTGTTCCGTCCTGCGACGCTCTTGTCAGACCTTTGGAAGGCAGCTATAACGGCCATCGGCGTCCTGGCAGTGGGCGGCTGCGCCAGCTTTATCCCCTTGCCAGCCTTCGAGCCACGCGTGCTCGGAGCGGCCCACATCGCGATAATCCTGGCCGCTTGCGGTGTGGCCGTGTGGCCGCTTCTCCGGCTTACCAAGCTTACAACCACCGAAGATGGCAACACTGTGCTGAACGTATTTTTCCCCCGCCGCGCGATCAAAGTGATCGCGGCGGATGCGGTTTAAAGTGATCCACTGACGAATACCTGATTAAAAACGAAAAACGATTCCCACTTCTCTCATTTCGCTTTCTCTCTTAAAAAACCAGTCAAATGATTTCCGTAATCATTCCCGCGCACAATGAGGGCGCCGTGATTGCCCGTACCTTGAAGGCTATGACCGATGGAGCCGAGCCGCGCGAGTTGGACGTGATCGTCGTCTGCAACGGATGCACCGACGATACTGCCGATGTGGCGCGCAGCTTTGGGCCGCCAGTTCGTGTCATCGAAACCAGGGTCGCGGGCAAGACTCACGCCCTCAACCTTGGCGACGAAGCCGCGCAGACTTTTCCGCGAATCTACGCGGACGCCGACGTGGTCCTCAGCATTGAGGCGATTCGGGAGTTGGCGCGCCGCCTTGCCCGAGGAGATGTTCTGGCTGTCGCTCCGACGCCAAGCTTTGACCTGGATCGTTGTTCCTGGCCGGTTCGCGCCTGCTATCAGATTCGGTCGCTGCTGCCTTCCGCGCAGGAAGGCATTGGCGGCTCGGGAGTGTATGCGTTGTCGGAAGCTGGCCGGCGCCGCTTTCACGAGTTTCCCGCCCTCACCGCCGATGATGGTTTCGTCCGCATCCATTTTCAGGTACAGGAGCGGGAAACTGTCCGCTCCGCCGCTTCCAAAGTCTTTCCGCCTCGGACGATGAAAGACCTGGTCGCCACGAAAACCCGCGCTCACTACGGCTCTTTCGAATTAGCAGGGTTATTTCCCAAGCTCTGGCAAAACCGGGGCGAGAGCAACAACAGATCTTTGATTCGTCTTTTCAGAGATCCGCGGTTGTGGCCTCAGCTGACGACCTACTGCCTGGTTACGACTATCGCCAAGCGACGCGCCCAAAGCCGCCTGCGGAGCGGCGCGGCGAATTGGGAGCGGGACAACACATCTCGCGCCACGGCCTAATATATGCGCAAAACCATATCCACAGCGTTAGCGGCCGGGATTGGAGTGGCCGGATCAGTGGCCTATTTCTCGCCATGGTTATGGCGGCAGTACCGCATGAGCCGGGTGAAAGCCGAACTGCAAGCGCAGCGGATTCTCGCTCTGACTTATGATGACGGCCCCAGCCCCGCGCTCACTCCGCAATTGCTCGATCTGCTTCGCGATCGCGGAGCACTCGCGACTTTCTTCATGCTGGGCCGCAACGCGCAACAACACCCTGTGCTTGTCGATCGGGTGATGCGCGAGGGTCACGATATCGGCTGTCATTCCGACAGGCATCTGAATGCATGGAAGACGTCCCCGTGGGAGAGCGTCGCCGATATCGATGCAGGATACGAAAGGCTTTCAGCGTGGATGCGGCCGGACGGAATGTTTCGTCCGCCACACGGAAAGATGACGCTGCCTACCTTTTTGTCGGTCCGCCGCCGCGGAGCGCCGGTGTGGTGGTGGACCATTGATTCCGGGGACACATATCGCGACTTGCCCACCCCTGGCCATGTGGCCGACAGGTTGCTACAGGACGGCGGGGGAATCGTATTAATGCACGATCTCGACCGCACGCAGCCGCGCAACGATTTTGTTCTGGAATCGACGGCGTTACTGTTGGACGTTGCTCATCGGGAATCTATCCAAGTCAAGCCGCTCAGTCAATTATGTCAGTGAAGGGAATTCACATTCGTAACAAAGTATTAGCGGTGGCTTCCAGCGGCGGGCACTGGGTCCAGCTGCGCCGGGTGATTCCCGCCTTTGCTGATTCCGAAGTCGTGTATGTCACGGTGCTCGAGTCTTACCGCTCTGAGGTCCCGGAAAACAGGTTTTATGCGGTCAACGACGCAACGCGGTGGAACAAGTTGGCCCTGATTCGTTTAGCCATTCGCATGGCCTGGATCATTGCCAGAGAGCGGCCCTCGGTAGTGGTCTCCACCGGGGCTGCACCCGGATACTTTGCCGTGATGCTCGGCCGCTGGTTTGGCGCAAGAACGATCTGGATCGACAGCATGGCCAATATCGACGAACTCTCGATGTCCGGATCGCGAGCCGGCCAGTATGCTGACCTCTGGCTTACGCAGTGGCCGCATCTGGCAAGAGCCGGCGGACCGCAGTACGGAGGTTCGGTCCTATGATCTTCGTGACTGTCGGTTCACAGGAGCCGTTCGACCGGCTAATCAGCGCCGTTGACGAATGGGCCCGGCTGCGCGCGCGCTCCGACGTTTTTGCCCAGATCGCAAGTTCCACGCTGCATCCCAGGCATATTCGGTTTACCCAGTTTGTCGGGCCTCCTGAGTTTAACCGCATTATGGGGGAGACTCGCATCATCGTGGCTCACGCGGGGATGGGCTCGATTATTTCCGCGCTTGAACTGGGCAAGCCCATCGTGGTCATGCCGCGACGGGCGGAGTTTCGCGAAACTCGCAATGACCATCAAGTCGCGACTGCCGAGCGCTTCGGGGCGCAGGGCAGGATCATCGTTGCAATGGACGAGAATGAACTGCCGGTAAAGCTCGATCATGCCTTGACTTTGGGCGAAACGGATCGAATTCAGGCACAAGCATCACCCCATTTGATCGCCACGATTCGCAATTTTCTGGAAGGCCGTCCCGATCTTATCGAGACGCCCTCGACGGCTGCTCGTGAGGGCCTGGTAACCCTTGACATGAAATCGCTGATCGCCGGCGAAGAGCGCCAAGTTTCGAAGTAGACCAGACGACGATGAGCGCTCTTTAGTTGAATTGCCATGTACATGAAAACAAATGTCTTAATATGGGTATTGGCAGTTTGGGATGGGGACGATTTCGGGTGTTTCGAGAGCGAATGCATGCTATGATTCTGTAAGAAGTTTCCCCACATTTTCCCCCTTTTAAAGAGATTCCAGGCTCGAGCGATCGGGTCCGCCTTACAACGCACACGACTACAAGGGGTCGCCAAAAAACTATGTTAGAAACTGCGATTATCGGCGCAGGTC
>Ga0210401_10004736_pt1 | contig 14147 bp, 19 predicted proteins | sample IncBWH32MmetaG_FD_150866 | JGI IMG/M metagenome (GOLD analysis project Ga0210401, IMG submission 150866) | Forest soil microbial communities from Barre Woods Harvard Forest LTER site, Petersham, Massachusetts, United States - Inc-BW-H-32-M | ecosystem: Environmental > Terrestrial > Soil >... | reverse complement strand
TGAAGCGTCAATCTACGAACTCGGCTGCACGCCATCTGACAAGGAGAAGACCAGTACTGCAAGAGGAAAGCACAGGAGCAGACACAACGGCCCTGCTTTTTATCAGCAGTCCTGGTCTCGGTTGCTGCAGAAAGTCGCAGCCGTTTCGGCCCGACAGTCTATCTGGGAGGGCAAGTCCTACTTCAATCCAGTCACCACGTGCGCCTCTGACAGCACCCGCACGCAGTTGTATGCGTACGCATTCCCGTCACTTGAAAGATGAAGCCGACCAACCCCCCTGACTCCCGCGCCCGCTTCTGCCCCGAAGGTTCTCCACAACTCCATTTTGCCAGTAACTGTATTTACCTGGTAGACCTTCGCCGTCTTCTCGTTCGCCCGGCTGGAGGTTGCATACACCGCCTCCCCGCCTGGCGACCAACCAGTCACGTAGTAGCTCGAGTCAAGCCCTGGGATTAGACGAATACCGCTCCCCTCAAGCAGCCAAACTCCCCATTTTCCATCGGGTCCCAGCACCGCCGTGCTCCTGCCGTCCGGCGACAGTTGCACACCGGCGATGCCGTCCGGAGTGATCGGCTTGGCATTGCCATTACTCAGATCAATCAGGTAGTCACGTGCACCGTGCCCGGCTTCAATCCCGACGGCCAGCAGGCGCTTGCCGTCCGGTAGCCAGCGAACCGCATCGTAGCTTATGGCATCGTGCGTAAGCTGCCTCGACTCGCCCGCCCCCGTCGGCACCAGGCTCAGAGGTCCCCCCTTCGGGGGTTTCGTGATCACCCATTTTGCATCGGGCGAGATGGCCATCGCGTTTCCCTCGCCAATGCGTGCCGGAGCCGACCCATCTGTATCGCGCAGAAACACGGTGTAATTTGGTCCACCGCCATCGCCTTCCTCGTCGAACAGGATCTTCCGTCCGTCCCGGCTGACATCGCTCAGCTCCGACCATCCGAACCACCCCAGTTCTCGCTCCTCTTTTCCACCCGGCGCCATACCCCGAATCCCAACCCGTGTCTGATGCGTCACCATCAGCGCCGTTCCATTTCGCAGGTCTTCCAGCCACACCCCTCCGGGCACGTTGGTGATCGTTCGCAGCTTGCCCGAGAGGCCTACGGCGCGCGGGTTCGTGGCGCTGCCGCCGCTGGTTGACGTAAACCAGATCTCATCGCCCGCTGGAGACCAGAGAATTCCTTCCAGTGCGGTCCAGCCCGAAGAAAGCTTCTTCGCTTTGTCCTTGCCGTCCGAACCAATCACCGCGACCGAACCCTCGTCGTCGCCGCCAGGGTTCTCATGGTCGGCAAACGCCACCCACTTGCCGTCCGGCGAGATCTTCGGGTGGCTGATCCAGTTAATGCTGTCGAACAGCGACTTGCCAATGGGATATTCCAAACGCCAGTGATGGTTTTCCGGAACGTAACGAACAACCGCCATACTTTCGCCGTTCGCGGCCCAGTCCGCGTCCTGCACATTGTCCAGTACTTCTCGTGGCGCTCCCCCACTCAGCGGAACCCTGGCCAGCGTCCCGCTTCGCGCGTAGCCACCGTAAGACACCGTGTTGAGCCGAACCGCTAGCTCTCCGTTCTTGGAGATCGAAAGCAGTTCTGCATCCTTCAGCCCCAGTTCGCGCGCGCCCGGATCATCCGTACGAGCCATGTACAGCTGGTTTTCCCCTCCCTCCCACGATGCGCTGTAAACAATGCTGCCGTCGGGCGTAAACCGGGCATTCCCGATGTAACCCGTGCGAAAAGTGATCTGCTGGTACTCGGCCAGAGGCGCGCGAACGCTGGCCCTGCCGAGCCACCAACCGAGACCAAGTATCACAAACGCGAGCCCGAGACCACTCGCGAGCCCGACCAGAAGCCTGCGACGCGACCGCACAACCGCAACCGGCGTTACACTTGCCGTTGTGCCGGAAATCCCGGAAAGCTGGTCGAGATCAAACGCAATATCGCTGGCGGAGTGGAAGCGAGCCTCAGGGTTCTTCTCCAGGCAGTGTTGCACAATGCGCTCCAGCGCCGGGGAAACATTGCGATTGGTTTCGCTCAAGTCCGGAGGGTCTTCTTTCAGGATCGAGCTCATCGTATCGGCGGGCGTGTCCCCGTGAAATGCCTGTTTGCCTGAGAGCATCTCGTACAGAATTGCCCCAAAGCTGAAGATGTCGGAGCGCGCATCCAGGGTCATGCCACGCACCTGCTCGGGCGACATGTACCCCGCCGTTCCCAGCACCACGCCCGCCTCCGTGCCGTGCGTCACGGTTGGCAGTGAGGTGTGGACACCGGGTTCGGCCTGAGCCAGCTTGGCCAACCCGAAATCCAGGATCTTGACCCGCCCGTCTTTCGTGAGAAATAGATTCTCCGGCTTGACGTCGCGATGAATGATCCCTTTTTCGTGGGCCGCGGCCAGTCCATGCGCGATTTGCAAAGCGTAGTCCAAAGTCCTGCGTACCGCGATCGGTCCACTGCGCAGGCGCTCACGCAGTGTCTCTCCCTCAAGTAGTTCAGACACCACGTAAGGCGAGCCTTCGCTCGTGCCAATGTCGAATACCGCCAGAATATTAGGATGGTTCAGGGCAGCGGTGGCCAGGGCCTCTTGCTCAAAACGGCGCAGCCGGTCGGCGTCAAGGGAAAGCGCTTGCGGCAAAACTTTGATCGCCACTTCCCGTTTGAGACGAGAGTCACGGGCACGATAGACCTCGCCCATGCCGCCGGCGCCTAGCGACGATTGAATTTCATACGGGCCGAGCTTGCTGCCAGGCGTAAGGGCCATCGGTGCGCGTAATTATAGTCCTACGCAAGCACATTGCGGCGGATGCAGCGATTCTGGATGGTTTGTCGGCAATCCGGAAGTCAGCCTCAACGGCTCCGGATCAAATTTGCGATATTCGCCTTGGCCAGGACGTGACACTCGCCTACCTCAAAGGCAAGGACGCCGAGTCGGAAGAAGCGCAAGAACACGCTACAGCAGCAGCTTGGCGCTGTATGCGTAAAACTGTTCAAATAAAAAAGAGCCACAGCGGGAGATCTCTTGCTAACAACGCCTGGATCTCCCGTTCTCATCTTTACCCCCGATAGTTGTCGCGGTAGGGACGATCATCACTGATCGCCACCGGGTGGCCGGGGACGGTCGCCCGCGCCCCGGCTCCCACAGAACGTAGCGTGCGGATTTCCCGCACTACGCTCGTCAGAAGTTGCTTCACAGCGCGGCGATAGCTTGCAGCTCCGAGTAAGGGAGATACAGCTTTGGTCGCAGCAACGGGAACCGCTCCTTGATCTGCTGGAATTGCTTCCACCAGACCTGCCCTTGCCAGCTCCGGCTGCTTAGCATCTTGCGCCAGTAACGTTCCACGGCCCGATGGACCCGCTGCAACGCCCGTATATTCCCGGCGATGCCGTAGTACGCATAGTGACCGCGGAGCATTTGATTGAGGCAGTCGGTTTGCTCCAGGATCGATAAGTGCCGCATTCGCCGCATCTGGTCGGCCTTCGGTATATAGACTCGTCTTGAGGGTTGTGCCCGATACACCCCACGGTGCACCCGACTGCCAGATCGGTGAGTCGATCTTCCAGTCCGGTTTCATACTCCTGCCATGTCAGACCATCGATTCCGGTGACGCCTGACGCTTGAGTGCGTAAAAGCTGTCACGGAGAAGTCCGATGTTCAGATGGTGGAGCAAAGAAGTGAACCGTTCCTGCTTCTTTTCCTTTGCTGCTTGCCGCACACCGCGCAATCCCTGGGACAAGCTTTTCTGGCTCTGTGTCGGGAGCTTGTGTGATTGAACGATGTTCTCCTTAGTCTGTGCCCTTCCCTCCCCTGACTCCGCGGAAGCTTGCGCTTCGTTGTTCGACTGGTTCACAGGTACTACGGCACAGTCCGACTTCTCCTGTACGTCCATGTCCGCCGTTCGGTTTATGGCCTTTGCGAACCGGTCTTGTTCTTTCGAGCAAGACGTGCAGGAGATCTCCCGGTTCTCGTGCATGTTGTTTCTCAGCGTGCGCGGGTTCTTAGACTACGCAGGACCTGACAATCCACTCGCGATTTAGCGTGCTTGCCGTGTTGCCTTCCTCCCTTACCGGAACGGAGTCGGCGTCCTGATCCAAACGAGCTTTTCGAAGCTCAATAGCCCGGCCCACCGATACCTCTGTCTACGCTTCAAACGGCACCTCGCGGTGTCACTTGCAAGACTCGAGGCCAGGATGGATTCGCTGTCTCCTTTCCTGTAGGGCTCTTTCATCCCCTACAACATGCCGGTTTATCCCGGCGCACTCCGGTTTGCCCGTGACTCGGGCAGTACGTTACGGCATGAGGTTCGGATCGCGTTGGCACGCGAACATGTATGCGCGTGGCGTTATCGTCCACACAAGTAAACACCGCGACCTTTCCCCCATTCTTTAGTTCACTTCATTCGTTGGTGCTCCTAGGGGTAAGCGGCAACCAGCGCATCCGCAGTTCGCTTGAGATGTGCCTTATCGAACATATGCTTGAGTGCATTTTCGTCCTCTACTTCTTTTACGGCTTCTCCATCACAAGAGAGCAGCTTTGAGAGCCGCAAGATTTAGCTGTGCGCCAAAGACCCTGGAGTCGGCGACTTTGCTGGGCTCGGATGGGTAGATGGCTCTTACCTTTTATTTGTAGAGCCAAGGCTTATAGGCGATCTCGATGTTGTATCCGTCCGGGTCGACGATGTTTGCCGCGAAGTAGTCGGCACGCCATTCGGGCCGAAGGCTTGGTTCCTTCTTTGAAGTAGCTCCCGCGTCTATGGCCGCCTTGTAGCTGGCCCTGACAGCGTCTGCGCTCTTGGCGGTGAATGCGACGTAAAGGTCTTTGCCGACGTCGCCATTCTTCAGCCAGAAACCAGGCTCGGTATTGATTGCGAAACCAAGCAGTTGATCGAACTCGTAGGGCATGTCGATGCCAAGCGGCTTAAGCATCTTCTTGTAAAATTCGCTCGACCGTTTCAGGTCGGTGACGGGGAGATAAATATGGTCGATAATCATAGGTTTCCTCTTTTTCGTTTGTTTTTGACAGCCCCGATCAGGGTTCTGCTGAATCCTGAACCGGGCCGGCCGTGGGTGATGGCGTCATCGGGCATGGATTTCTTCTCCGTTAGCTGAGACCTTCAACAATGAGTCCGTGATAGGTCGCCCCGAGTTTGCGGTGCTTGGCGATGTCTTGGTAGGCCTCGCTGTTAATCCAATCCTTTGCGGCTTTTACGCTCGGGAATTTCACAATGACCATTCCCTCAATCGGATCACCTTCAAGGACTTCGTGCTTTCCATCGGCTGCGAGCACTTCGATAGGATGACCCTTCATCGTTGCTTTGATTCCAGCCCGATATTTGTCGAGCTCTTTTTGATCGATGGTTTTAGTTCTCATGAAGACAATGTATGCTGACATGATCGTTCTGCTTCTTTGTTAATCGATTACCGAAATTCCTATTGAAACCCTTGGGCCGTAGCCCGCGTTGCTTACATGTTGCCGCCGTTCGCGTAGATGATTTCTCCCGTGAGCCATCCTGCATCATCCGAGGCAAGAAATAAGGCCACCCGCGCGATGTCCTCAGGTTGGCCGACGCGGCCCAGCGGCGTACTCGCGATTATCTGCTTCTTAGCCTCCGCTCCCATGACGCCCGCCGCGTGCGCACCCTCCGTTTCGGTTCCGCCGGGACTGAGAGCGTTAACGCGGATCTTTCTGGGGCCTAACTCTTTTGACAGCACTCGCGTCAAGCCATTTACAGCGCTCTTGGACGCCACATAGATCGAAAGGGTCGGGTAGGCAGCGACACTGGCCGTCGATCCGACGTTGATAATGCTGCCGCCTTCCGCCCCGAAGGCCGGTAAAGCGGCTTCGATCATGAGAAACGTGCCCAGCACATTCGTGTTGAACTGACGGTGAAACTCCTGCTCGCTGAACTGCTCGAAGGGCGCAAACGAGAAGACGCCTGCGTTGTTCACGAGCACATCCAGGCGGCCGAAGGCTTTTTTCGCCTCCGCGACGAGGCGTTGCGCGTCGGACCTCTGCGCCACGTCGCCTTGCACGGCGATGGCTCGCCCGCCTTTGCCGGTGATCTCTCGCACCACCCCCTCCGCGCCCGCTTGATCGCGCGTGTAATTCACGATCACCGCCGCGCCTTCCGCTCCGAAGGCTTTTGCAATGCCCGCTCCGATTCCTTTTGAAGCACCTGTCACTATCGCAACCTTATTGTCGAGCCGTTTCATGATGGTCCCCTGTCCTTTCTGGCTTGCCAGCGCCCAAGGCGGCGTCCTGGTCTTGCCGATCGCCTTACACCACCAATTGTGCCGCATATTATGATATCAGTCAATATTAAAATTACTGTATATAATGTTTCTTGTACGTAACAGATTGATATATAATGGTAAAATATTTATCGTTTGGTATCGATAGATATCAAACGGCTTGTAAGGTTTAGGGAAACCGACCATAATCAGAGATAGGGACGGATGGAGAACAATGAAGACCAAGAAGGGTGAAAAAGAGAAGCTGAGGGTCACAATCCTGGAAAAGGCGATTGCCTATTTCAAGGTTCACGGCACCGGCGGCGCCGGCATCGCCGACCTCATGAAGCACGCCGGCCAGACTACCGGCGCGCTGTACAGCCACTTCGAGTCAAAGGATGACCTGTTCGCTCAAGCAATTTACCACGAGCTGGAGAAGCTCGAATTCCAGCTGTTTCAGATTTTCAGGCGCGAAGGTAAACACGCGCTACAGGCCATGATCGAGCAGTATTTCGCCGAAGACACTTTTCTGGAGATCGGTGACGGATGCGTTTTCACCTCGCTCAGCACAGACATGCAGCGTGCCGCGCCCGAGTACCGCAAGCGCTTCGAAGACTACACCGTCCGAATCTACGGGCTTTTCTCCGACGCCATACATGAGCAGTTTCCGATGCTCTCCAAAGAGGAGTGCCATGAAAAGGCCCTGTTCCTTTATTCGGGTCTGGTCGGAACGATGTCGATGGCCCGGACGATGATGGACCTGAACCTTGCCTATCAGGTCCTGGCGGCCGGAAGAAAGGCTCTCATCGAGAGCTGCGTCGCCCCCGAGAACCGGACCCCCATCCGAGCAACCGCTCTCGTGAACGCATAACCGCGATTCGATAGGACGTGAACTGCGCGACGATTCCCGAAGGCAGAGTTCGTCGCGCATACCCGAAACGCCGCGACAGAAAACGACAAAAGGGGCCCAATCGCGCAAGAACGGCTTATGCCGTCCGCCTTAACCTGTGTTCTAGGAGAAGACGTCCATGCAGACCAAACCTAGCATCGTGTTCTGTCACGGCATCTGGGCCGACGGGTCGTCCTTTAACAAGGTCATCCCGATGCTTCAGGCGGATGGGTACGAAGTGATGGGCGCCCAATACGATCTCGACACGGCCGAAGGCCATGTCGCCACAGTATATGAACGTTAGGACGGGTCAGCAACCCGGCCATCCTGGTTGGCCACTCCTATGGTGGAAGCGTGATCACGGCCGCAGGAACCGATGACCGTGTCATTGGGCTTGTCTACATCGCCGCACTTGCCCCGGACGCCGACGAAACCTCGCAGAGCCAGCAGCAGAAATTCCCCCTCACCGATGTGTTCAAGTATGTCGAAGTTACGGACGGCCGCGTCTGGATGCGTCCGGAAGGCGTCGTGTGCTTCGCGGGAGACCTCCCGGAAGAAGAGCAAAAACTTGTATGGGCCACGCATTATGCGCCGGTGGCCGACCTGTTTAGTCGAAATGCGCCCGGCGTCGCCTGGAAGTCGAAGCCGAGCTGGTACATCGTGGCTAAAAACGATCGGACGGTGCAGCCGGAACCAGAACGCTTCCTGGCGAAGCGGATGCGTGCAACCACCCGCGCCATCGACAGCAGTCACATACCGATGCTGTCTCATCCGGGCTCCGTCATCGACGTCATCCGTGAAGCCGCGAAGGCCGTTCAAGGATCGTCCGCTAAAGCTTGAAACGCGTCGCGGAGATCCCGCGAGCAACAAAAGGAAGACCCGATGAACACGGATGTTCTGACGACGAGAGTAGCCAATGGAATCGCGGTGATCACACTGGGTAGCGCCAAGCGAATCTATTTCGACGCGGAGATGGGTGATGCGCTCACCGAGGTCCTCGACAGATTCGCTGGCGATCCTAGCGATCGCGTTGTCGTCGTGACTGGCGGCGCACCCGGTTATTTTATCCGTCATTTTTCCATCGCTACGCTGACGCCACGCGTATGCATCCGTTCGTGCGAGCCCAGACGAGAGGATCGGGACCAGATATAATCGCCCATGGCGTGTCGGGCGATTCCCCAGCCACATTGCCATCGCTGTCGTTCAGAATGCTTGAACGACATGCACCGAACGTAGCCGTCCATATCGCACGTTAGGTCGGGCACCTGGCGAGAGAGGGTTTGGGGCCTCGTCCTTTTCTGGAGATCAATGAAATGAAGACTAGTGCAAAAGCGGACAAAACACCAAGTCGAGCGCTGTAAAGATCGAAGGAAAAGGATTCACTACCTTACGGCGGGACAGGGTCCTGCCGTAGTCCTCCTGCAGGCTATACGCAGACCTCGCGGAAGTGGCGCCCCCTCATCGAAAAGCTAAAGGAGAAATTCACTGTCATGGCTCCGGACCTACCCGGAATCGGTGATTCGGACATTCCAAAAGGCGGCTCCGACATGAAGACAGCCGTTATTCGGATTCATACTCTCGCGAAATCCCTCGGCATCACGAAGGCCCGGGTTGTCGGCCACGACATCGGACTGATGGTTGCGTACGCGTATGGCGCACAGTTCCCCGCAGAAGTCGAGAAGCTCGTCGTTATGGACGCCTTCCTTCCTGGCGTTGCCGGATGGGAGCTCGCGTATAACAACGACAATCTGTGGCTTTTCGATTTCGCCTGTTCTGTCCATCGCTGGCGAGAGAGCCAGCGCGGCAATTCTATTGCATTCTTGTGAGGAGATATCCTCATCGGCAGCGCGCGGCAGAAGAGCAATTCCGCTTTCAGATGCCCGAGCAGTTGTCCCCTTTTAGCTGTTACCCGAGTTTATGTGATCGCGGACTATCTTTAAAGTGATCTATTCCTCTGCTCCATCAGCGCCGCAGCCCGCTTGCCGACCTTCTTAAGCGCCATTTCGAGGCCGCGAAGATCTTCCGGGCTCAGTTCGGAGAACACCTTCCTCATCTGCCCGGCATGCTTTCGGAACGCTGAACCAATGAGGTCCTTGCCCCGCGGGGTGAGGGCAACGATCCGAACGCGCCGGTCTTCGGTGCTCTCGACCCGACTGACCAAGCCTTTCTCGAAGAGGCGGTCCACGGCGATACTGATCGAACCTGGGGTCAGATCGACGATCGGGCCTATCGTATTGACGGGCAAAGGTCCTTTGTTTAGCAGGACTTCCAGCACGCCGAAATCCGAGAGGCCGAGCCCGGTCTCTTCAATGCCAGCTGCGGCGTACCGCGATAGCGCACGCATCGCCTTCATCATCACAAGCCAGACGTGCTCTGGCTCTTGAATGCTTTGGGCCATAAAAACCTGAACCCTCCAAGAAGTATACGCCATCAATTCTATTGAGATCAAGATGATTGACGCCGTGAATCGTGGTCGTCATTCGAAAGGAGAACCTGTTATGAGAACCGTTTCCGCCATCGCCCGCTACCTGGCGGGCGTGATCTTTCTTGTTTTCGGACTGAACGGCTTCCTGAACTTTATTCCTCTGCCGCCGCCGGGGGGCATCGCTGGGCAATTCATGGGTGCCCTATATGCCTCGCACTATCTGTGGGTGATCTTCGCTTTCCAGGTCATCGCAGGGGTGCTTCTGCTGGTCAACCGTTACGTGCCGTTGGCGGTGGCCGTGCTGGCGCCGGTGATCGTCAACATTCTTTCTTTCCACGCTTTGATGGCTCCGAGCGGGCTTCCGCTGGCCATCCTCGTCGCTATACTCTGGACCTTGATATTCGTCGACGTGCGACCGGCGTTTGCCGGGCTGTTCCGTGCCCGCTGCAAGCGCGCGCCTGATCAACCAGGCATGTCGCTCGGCACGGCAAAATAAGGACAACTATGACAAGCAATCGAACCATTCTCATCACCGGAGTGACAGGCAAGCAGGGCGGCGCCGTCGCGCAGGCGCTGCAGGGCGCCGGGTTTCATCTGCGCGGCCTGACGCGCAAGCCGGACAGCGAGCGGGCGGCGGCGCTGGCGCGCCAGGGCATCGATATCGTCAAGGGCGATCTGGATGACGAGGCGACGCTGCGCCGCGCGTTGGCTGGCGCGTGGGGCGTCTTCGGCGTGCAGAACGCGGGGGAGGCGGGCGTCGAGCGGGAAGAGGCGCAGGGCAAGCGTCTTGCGACGCTGGCGCGCGAGGCCGGCGTCGAACACTACGTCTACACATCCGTGGGATCGGCGCACAAGCGGACGGGCGTCCCGCACTTCGACAACAAATGGCGCATCGAGGAAACCGTGCGCGGCCTCCGCTTCCCCTCGCATGTGATCCTGCGTCCGGTCTTCTTCATGGAGAACCTGCTGGTGCCTTTCAGTCTCCAGGGTTCCACGCTGGCCTGGGCGCTCGGGCCAGGCACGAAGCTACAGATGATTGCGGTGGACGACATCGGCTGGTTCGGCGCGCGCGCGTTCACCGATGCCGCTGCCTTGAACCGCCGCGAGATCGATCTCGCCGGTGACGTGCGAACGATGCCGGAGGCGGCGGAGATCCTGACGGAGGCGCTGGGCCGGCCGATTGCGTTCGCGCAGACGCCAATCGAACAGGTCCGGCAGTACAGCAAGGATATGGCGGTGATGCTCGAATGGTTCGAGCGGGTCGGCTACAGCGCCGACATCGCCGGCCTGGAACGCGAGTTCGGCCGCTCGCTCACGAAGCTCCCCGACTGGGCACGCAGCCACGCGCGATAAAATGGGCGCTGAAACGAGGAAACCCATCGTCGACCTTATGTCACACCGTGTGAGTTTCGCGCTGTTGCTGGCGCGCGTTGGCTGGCAATGACGACCGAACGGCGAGTTATACACCGTCCGGCGAGTTTTTTACCGAACGGTTCAGCTAATAACAGAAAGAGACAGGATGACATTTTCGAAGAAAAAAGTCACGCGCCGGCGAGCTATCACCGCCGCCGCTTTGGGAACACTGGCCGCATCGCTGCGAGCCGCTGAGCCGACGGCTCAGGAAAAGGCCAACATTCAGGTGGTCAACGATTTCTGCGAAGCGTGGCGGACCCACGATGTCACCAAAATCATGTCCTACTTCGCGGATAACTGCGCCTATCGCCCGCTCGAAACGATGGACACTGCCAAGGGAAGAGATGCGGTGGAGAAGGAGATTAGGCGCTTCGTGAATAACGTGGAGCGCTTCGAGATACTCGAAACCTGGGCTCGCGGACCAATGGTAATCAACCAGAGGATTGACCACTTCACTAGCTTCCAGATCAGAGCCTGGCATGGCACAGGCGTGTTCTTCCTCAAAGACGGAAAAATCGTGGAGTGGTTTGACTACACAACCTTTACGGATCCGGTCTAGAGTTGCCGGCCGGCGAGATCAGCCGCGCAGGCCATTGTCGTCGATGAAGGCCAGTATCGGATCGGTCAAGCTTTTGGAGAACAGAGGAGGGGAAGTTCGGTCAACGCCGCACACGCCGCATCCTCGGATTCGGTGACGGAAATCTCTAGAAGTTCCGCGCAGACCTCGGAAGAGAAGCCCACCAGAATTTGAAGAACAAGCAGTGCCGCTCGAGCGGCTGGAGCAGAAAGAGGCGCCGAAGTTCAGGGGGGAGACAGTCGACTGCAATGGGACCGTCCTCCGATTTCGTTCGTCGCCGAACCGCAGATCTGACTGCTTCAATCATCAGGCCGCGGGGCGAAAGGTCTTCGCATGCGCCAATGCCCCGCATCACGGCCGCTTCGGCAGTCTTCATGGCGTCCGTGAGAATCAAGGCCGTGCGAAAGGCCATATCAAGCGCACTTGGCATTGTGTCCATCGCCATAAAAGAGATCCTTTCGGACGCCTGCCGTTCAAAATCGCGCGATGCCGCTGAACGCTCCACGCTCGCACGTTTGTCCGTCGCGCGAGTTCTTGATTGATGTTATTCCCAAGGGCCCATAGGGTCCATTACATGTTTCCGGTAACAGACTGATCATTTGTGACCCAGTAGGACCTCCCGGCTACTACATAAACCTGCTATAGACGACTGCCCGCCACGATCGCCATACTTCGAGTACGCGGCTATTGTGTACGCGTTTGTCAGGAGAGGAATTTCTGGCCGATGGTTTTCGGAAAGGTGACTGGCTGAACCGGCGGCCTGCAGACAAAGAAAGGTGGGGCGATTGTTCAACTTGATCGAGTTTGTTGGCAAAGTCAGCTCGTTCGGCGCCCGAATCCTTGTCGACGGGCTCCGCTCGCCTTTCGAAGGCAGCCAGATCCTAACCCATATCGCCGAGGTCGGTTACAAGTCTTTGCCGCTCGTGGCGCCCGCGGGTTTCGCGCTCGGCACGGTCATGACTTTTCATACGCGCAGCACCCTCGTGACCTTCGGCGCCAGCGCCATGATTCCAACCGTCCAGGCGCTGGCTTTTTTTGTCGAGATCGGTCCGCTGGTCGCCGGCCTCCTGCTGGCCGGACGCGTCGGTTCAGGGATCGGCGCCGTGCTCGCCAATATGCGGGTGGCTGAACAGATCGATGCTATCGAGTCCCTGTCGATCGACTCCTTCAAGCTTCTTGTGGTCCCCAGAGTGATCGCATGCGTCATAGCGTTGCCTTTGTTGACATTGTTCATGGATTTCGCGGGCCTGCTCGGCGGCTACCTGTCGGAGTTCACGGCGTCCGGAATGTCATTGGATCTTTACATCAGGCGTGCATTCGCGGGTCTCGAGTGGGCCAATTTTATAGCACCCACGCTCAAGACCGCGGTCTTCGGTTTCATTATTGGGACGGTTTCGTCGTACTTCGGCTATACGACCAATCAGGGGGCGGCCGGCGTGGGCAGAGCCGCTACCAATAGCGTCGTTGTGTCGTCCCTCCTGGTGATCGTAGCGGATGTGGTCCTTGTCAAATGCATCTTCTTCGCATTTCCAGAGAGCGCGCTATGAGCAGCGCGCATATGGGACCGGCCGTCGTGTTCGACCAGGTCTACAAGGCATTTGGACCGCACCAGGTGTTGCGAGACGTCTCTTTCTCGGTTCCCGCCGGGCAGGTCCTGTGCATTTTGGGCCGAAGCGGCACGGGCAAGAGCGTGACGCTCAAACTCCTCATGGCTTTGTTGAAGCCCGACCGGGGAAGCATCCGGGTCGACGGCGATGACATCACGCGGCTCAAGCCGATCGGCCTCTCGAAAGTGCGCCGCAAGATGGGTTTTCTCTTCCAGGACGCTGCGCTCTTCGATTCATTGACGCTGTACGAGAATCTTGCGCTTCCCCTCGCCCGGCTCACCATGAAAACTCAAGCGGAAATTGACTTCGCCATTAACAACGTGCTTCGCGACGTCGAACTGGCGAATGACAAGGACAAACTGCCGTCCGACTTGTCGGGCGGAATGCGAAAACGAGCGGGGCTTGCTCGGGCGCTCGTTCTCGAACCGAAAGTGCTTCTGGCCGACGAGCCGAGTAGCGGCCTGGATCGAATAACCGCGTCTGAAATTGACGAGCTGCTGCTGCGTCAAAAACGCGACAAGGGAGTGACCATCCTTGTGGTGACGCACGACGTACACGGCGCCCGGCGGGTCGGCGACCGGTTCGCCGTACTGGATAAGGGAGACCTGATCGCATACGGAACCGCGGCCGAGGTTGAGAACAGCGGACGCGACACCGCCCGAAAACTCATAACGGAGGACTACCCAGCGTGAATCGTCCCTTGATAGTCGGCGTTTTTGTTACCGCAGGTCTCGTCCTGTTCACCACGGGCCTGTTCATGATCGGCAATCGGCACGAGGCTTTCGCGCGGCATATCGAGCTTTACGCGGAATTCGCCAATCTTTCCGGCATTACGCAAGGCGCCAAGGTTCAGGTTGCCGGCATGGATGCCGGACAGGTGCAGGGCGTGGAGATCCCGGACGCGCCGCCTGCAAAATTCCGAGTCAAGATTCGCATAACCGAGAAGCTGCGCGGATTGGTACGCACTGATTCTGTGGTCACCATCGGAACTGAAGGCGTCGTCGGCAAA
>Ga0210401_10004732_pt1 | contig 14155 bp, 9 predicted proteins | sample IncBWH32MmetaG_FD_150866 | JGI IMG/M metagenome (GOLD analysis project Ga0210401, IMG submission 150866) | Forest soil microbial communities from Barre Woods Harvard Forest LTER site, Petersham, Massachusetts, United States - Inc-BW-H-32-M | ecosystem: Environmental > Terrestrial > Soil >... | reverse complement strand
CGTAGGCGTGAGGACAGTCGATGGAAACGGTGCCGCCGCGTTCCGCGGGGTTTTCCGGGGTGTTGACGCGCCAGCCTCGGGATTGTGCGCCGGTGAGAAGGCGCGTGGTCATGGCGACGGATTTCGCGCGGATGGCGGGGATCCCGGCTTTATTGATGATGTCCAGACCAGGTTGGCATGCGTAGAGAGCGGGAATGTGGGGCGTGCCATTGAGATAGCGGAAGGAATCTTCGCGCGGATCGATGGCTCCGGTTTCGAATGCGAAAGGGCGCCGGTGTGCTATCCAGCCCGTTAAAGAAGGCTTGAGCTTGGCACGCAAATCTTCTCGGACGTAGAGATACGCGACACCGGGGCCCCCGCAGAGCCACTTCAGTACGCCGCCGACTGCGAAATCCGCGCCGAGCGCGCGAACGTCGACCGGAATCGCGCCGGCGGCCTGAAACACATCGAGAATTACGTGCGCTCCGACGCGGTGGGCGCGTTCGATGATGGCGCGGGCATCGACGATGTAGGAACTGCGGAAGAGAACGAGCGAGATGGGGACTAGAAGAGTGGTTTCGTCGATGGCGGCTAGAAATTTGTCGAGATCGAATCGCACTGTACCGGAACTTGGGACGAGCTGCACGTGCGCGCCGTGGCGCTGTTGCCCGTGATAGAAGTATTGGATCGAGGGAAATTCCAGGTCGGTCATCACCACTTTGTTGCGCGGGCCGCGAAAATCGAAGCACGACGAGATGACCGCTTGCGTCAGCGTGACGTTCTGGTGGAGCGAAATTTCGCCGGGGGCGGCGCCAATCAGCGGCGCGATTTTGTCGCCCACGCCTACGGCCATGTCCCACCAGCCTTCTTCCCAGGCGCGGATGCCGCGTGCGGCCCACGAGTCGGCGTAGCTGTGCAGGCTGTCGTAGACGCCGCGCGGCATGGCGCCGAGCGAATTGCTAATCAGATAGGTGGTGCGGTCTAGAATCGGAAATTCGCCGCGCCATTTGAGTAGTTCGTCCATTTTCAGAGACCCGCACCGGGATGGGCGTCGGTACCACTTGCGTCTAAACCCTCGCGGAGAGGCGGTACCGTGCTCTTTTCGTCGGTGGTCCGACTGCGTTGAAAGACTTCCGACAAAGTAACACACCCCTACGCTTCACGACAGATGAAGCGGTTCTTCGACGCCAAGTTCTTCGATGATGGAAAAGTACGTTTGGACTGCTGCCCGAGCGGACAGTGCCATCAAGTACCTGCAACGACGCCCTAAAACTGGCCCTGCGTACCACTGCGCCGAAAAGTCGCGTTTTCTAGACTGGTTGGCGTGGCGGAGTAGTGAAGATACCGCACCGGAGGAAGAGAAAGTGATGAAGGCTTTTTTGGTGCTCGCGGCGATCTACGTCGCGGCGTTTTTGATCGCAATACAGGGGGCCGCGCCGACGTCGGCGGACGGGACGATGCATAAAGCAGAGGTAGCGCACATCGATCCTGCAAAGGAAGCGGATATTCGCTCTTTGATGGAAATGGTGGGGGCGCGCACCGTGGTTCAAGACGCGACGTCAAAGAACGTGGAGCAGGTTCGCGAAAATCTGGTCGCGACCATGCCCGCGAGCGATCGGGGGCAACAGTTTGTGGATGCGTTCGTTTCCGACTATCAGAAGAAATTCAATGCGGACGAAGTGACGGGGCAGTTGGTTAGCATCTACGACAAACATTTCACGGATGACGAGATCAAGGGACTCCTGCAGTTTTATGGTTCGCCGCTAGGGCGGAAGTTTGCCGCCGAAATGCCGAAAATCACGTCGGATATTCAAGCGGCCAATCAGGCTGTCAGCACGCGAGTGGCAAAGGATGTTTTGCAGGACTTGCCGAATGAATATCTCGGAATCAACTCGCAAGAGTCTTCGGCGAAGGAGCCTCGCGCAGCTCAGGCCCAGCCCGTGAAGCAGTTGAAGCAACCTTCAGCCCGAACGCAACCCGAAAGCATGGCGAGCGCGTCTCAACCCTGACCGAGTTCGTAGAGCTCATTCCGGAGTGTTTTTGGGCGGGCAAGGCCGGTCATACGGCCTCACCCGCTCTTCCATTCCATTTTGCGCTCGGACGCGGACGGGCCGGACAACAGGGAGGCGGTAATGCGGAGACTCATTGCGGCGTGCACGCTTTCGGCGGGGGCGCTCGTCGTCGTGGCGGAAGCGCCATCGGTTCAGGTCAGCGCGTACGAGACGACTCTTTCCGACATGCAGGATCGCGCGCACGAGGCGCAAGCTTCGCGAAGATCGCTCGACGCCTCTGCGAAAGTCGATCCCAGCAAGGAAGCGGATATTCGACAATTGATGGATGTGACCGGAGCGAAGGATCTCGGTCAGCAGATTATGGATGCCGGGATCGCGCAATTTCGCGCCAGTGTCGCCGAGTCCCAGCCGGACAATCCGCGGGCCAAGCAGTTCGCGGACGCCTTTGCGCTGCGTTTCCAGAAGCATTTTGATCCTCGCAGTCTCACGGAGACGGTGATTCCGATATACGACAAGCACCTGTCGAGTGAAGACTTGAAAGAGCTCCTGGCGTATTACCAATCGCCATTTGGCCAGCGCATGCTCAAGGTCCTGCCGGAAGTGGCGCACGAATCACAGCAGGCGGGTTTTAAGCTGGGGCAACAAGCGGCGCGGGAAGCGATGGAAGAGTTGAAGCCCGAGTATCCGGACTTCGTTCCGACTGGGAGCGACGAAGAAAAGCATCCCGGTACAGATAGGTAGGACAGCGGCTCGACAAAGCCCTGGATCGCGCCTTGGCGCGTTTGAGGGTGTTTTGCGGTGGCTTGCAAACCCAGGCGGCGGCGAGCCGCCGCACTCCACAGGGTGGCGGCACCGCGAAGTTCTCGCGACGGCTTAGGGGAAACGTTTTTTGAACTTGATGTCGATACCAAAAGTCCCGTTGTAATCACGCAAGGCCACAATCGAAATATTGCGATTGATGTTGTACTCGACTTGAATGACCTGCTCCTGCGTTGAACCTACGTTCGAGATATAGGTGATAGTGATGTTGCGGGTTACCTGCTGCTGTACGGTGACGCGGGCGGCGGCGTTCTGGCTCGCCCCGCCCGAACCTACGGTGGTCAACGCGGGGTCTACGCGAAAGTTCGTGATACCAAACAATTTTTCCAGACGTCCCCCTACCTGGCTGGAGACCGCCTCGGAGACGAGCGTGGATGCACCGGAAGTTCCGCTCTGCGTGTTACCCGCGCTGCGTGCTGTACCCTCGGAACTGGTTTGCCCCAGTGCCAGCAGCGTTACAATGTCATTGCCCGGCAACGGTGGATCGGAGCGATAGGCCAAGGTCAGCTTGCTGGCGGGGCCGGTAAAGTTCAAGGTGATCTCATATTGCTGAATGGTGGTGCTAGCTTCGACGTTCACCACGGGGTCAAGGCGAAACGGGTTCGCAAAGTTAATATCGCCGCGCGCTACATGGTAGCGGTTTGCGTGAAAGAGCAAATCGCCCGACAAAACGTGGATGTGGCCAAGCATGATGGGATGTTCCCAGGTGCCGCGCACGCGCAGGTCGGCTTCGGCTTCGAGTTCCGCGCCCGGCCATTGCATGCGTGCATCGGGAGTGGAGACCGCCTGAATTTCGAATTGAAGATTGCGCAAGAATGTTGAGCTTGTTGACGGGCCGGAGATTTCTTTCGTGGAGATCAGGGAGCCGGCGACTTCCAGACCCTGAGCGAGCGTAACGCGCTCGACGGTCACGCGGCCGGAAAGCACACCGCCGTCGGTCGTACCGACCAGCCGCAGCGTGCCTGCCGTCAACCAGCTCATGCCCTCGGGATAACGGATTCGCGTGCTGTCGCTGCGTGCGGTGATGTCGTAGCGCACGGGTCGTTCGGTGTAGTTTACGCTGCCGGACAAGCGCAGCGTGCCGCCGCCCGCCTGCGCTGTCAAATTGTCAAAATAGAGGCGAGTCGCATCGAAGATCAGGTCGCCGTTGATGGCGCTGAGTCCCGTGGGGAAATCCACGACGCGCGCGGACGCGTTGTCGATGTGAATGCCTCCAGTGATGCGCGGGTTGTCGAGCGTTCCTTCGAACACAGCGTTGACCTGCGCCGAGCCTGCCGTGGTGACCCCTGGCGACAGCTTGGAGGCCAACCTCAAGTCCAGAGCGCCGTTCAGCCGCAGACTGAGCGCCCGGCGTCCGGAGAACTGCACGCTGCCAGCGACCTCAATGTTGGTGTTCGGTCCGCGGAAAGCCGCCGATTCTATCTCCAGATTGTCGCGCGACGATCGGAAACGAATGGGCTCGGAGTTCTCCAACAGCAAACTCGCATAGGTGAACATCAAATGGGTGAAGTTCGCGGAGACAACCAGGCTCTCTGGATGCTTCAGCGAACCTTGGACTCCGATCTCGCCTTCGGCGCTGCCGTGCCCTTCGAATTTACCCACGTGCAGCGCAGTCATTAAAAAGGGATCGAGGTCGATATTGCGGATGGTGACCTTGCCGTCGAGAGGAAATGGATCGGTGAGTCCCAGCGTTAGGCCTCCCGACAGTTCTCCCGAGCTCATCGAAGAACCGAGTTTCAACTTGGCGACGCGGCCGTCCGCGGTCAGTTCGCCGTCGAAGCTGCCGATGACTTCCTGTCCTACGCGCAGGTCCACGACCCGGAAAGTTCCATCTGCTTCGGGAGCGGTCACCGGCCCATTCGCCTTCACACGGAAAGAAACTTGCCCATCGACGGGGAAGCGCGCGGTTTGCAATTTTTCGAAATTCGCCAATGGAATGGAGGCGCCGACCAAATCGACGGAGATATTGTGATCCGCCATGCGGTATTCAGCGGTTCCGGTGACGATGCCGGCCCCTCGCCCGACTTCCTTTCCGGGCGCAAATAAGCGCAGCTCCGCGTCGGCAATGCGAACCTCCTCGGGCGTGACCGTTAGCTGTCCGCGAAGACGATTGAATAGGACGTCATACACATCGCCATCGGCCAGATCGAACAATCCCGTGATCGACGGGTCCTTGCGCGTGCCGTGTCCGTGAAACTGTCCGCTGAGCTTTCCGCGCAGTGGATAGGACGTACCTACCAGCTGCTGAAGGGCTTCGACCGGAGTTGCGTCGAAGCTGGCGTCGGCGGACCACGCGTTGTCCGGCAGGAAGCTCCAGTCTGTCAGAGCCAGCATGCCGTCGATCTGCGTATCGACCGCTCCATTACGGACATGGCCTCTTTCAAACGTTAGCTTGTCCGGCGAATAAACCAGGTCACCCTCGATGAGGTCAAATGTGGCGGTTTCATAGCGCGCGTGCTCGCCACGAACATGTCCGGTGAAGGTGATGTCGTTTGGCGGCCCGGCAATCTTGCCGTCCCAGGTCGCGCTGCCCGAGATGACTTTGATGGCGTCCGGTGAGCCCGGCTTCGCGCCTTGAATTGCGTTGATAAAGTCACGATAACTTTCGAGCGCCCCAGTCTCGAACTTCAGATCCAGCGCTGTATTTCGCAGTGGCGTGTAGACTCCAGATAACGTGCCACGCGACGATGGCGTTTCAAATTCACCAAAGTTGACCGTTAGAGTTTGCGGATCGTAGAGGTAGCGAATTTGCCATTCGCCATCCACAGGAATGTGCCCTGCGGCAATATCCTCCGGCGAGGTCCACTGGATCTTCGCGGAAATGTCGAAGTGCTCGAAGCCGCCCTTCCAGGTTTCCACGGAATCCGCAGTGAGCACGGAGTCCCAATGCAACTCGTCGACGGGAAAGTTCGTTTCCTCGATCGACGGAAAAACCTGGGCAAGCCGCATTCCGGCGATGTGCGTATCCCCGCGGAATAGCAGGCCGTCGAATTGCAGGGTGACTTTGCCTTTCACCGTACCGCCGAAGGCTTCCGCCAGAAAATCGGGAACCACCAGACCCTTGTTGTCGATGCGAAAACTGCCTCGGCTGGAGACACCCGACGCGTGAAAGTATGGCAGATACGTGAGCGTAATATCCTCACCGGAATAACTGCCGCTGCTGTTGAACTCTCCCGCGGCATAGGTGGCTTCGCCGCGGACGTCGGTGCGACCTGTGGGCGTCTCCAGGGAACGCAAATCTTGGCGCAGGTCGAGCAGGTTCACCCATGCCCGATAGCGAAATCTCCATTTCGGGTTCACGAAATCCTTCATTTCCGCTTGTGCATCGAGTCGCGATCGGCCGGCGTTTAATACGCCTTGCTCGAGCGCAAACCCGTCGCGTGAGAGCGTGAATTTCGCGGACAGATTCGCGGGTATCGGGAGAAAGCGATTTGCGGTGAATTGAAAGGCCTTCCAATCGAAAGTTCCTAGATAGACGAGGTGGTCCGCCGAGCCATTCCCTTCCAGGACAAAATTCAAGTCGCCACCTTCCACGGACAGTGGCTGGCCGACATCGTTGTACATTACCCAGCCATCCTCGATGCGCACATGTTGGACATGCATGCCGAAGAGCGAGGCACCCAGAGTCTGGTTTGGTGTCGCCGGTAGATGGAGCATCGGGACATTCGACGATCCATTTTTGTTGACGCGCAGGTGCACCCGCGGTTGCCGCAGGTACAAATCATTCAGCGAAACCTTGCGTCCCCAAAACGAATCGATGCGCAACCCGGCGTGCACTTCTTCCGCGGCGAATAGAGGTTCTGTGCCGGCGGCTTCGCTCCCGTGAATCACCAGGCCCTTTAGAGTGACGCCCAGCGCAAGCCAGTGGATGGAGAGCGTGCGCATCTCCACGCGGCCCCCGGTGACGCCCTGGAGCCGCCGGACGACGACGCGGCGTATCAACGGACTGCCGGCACCGCTGCCGAAAAACACGATCAGCGACAGAATTGCGATCGTAGCCAGCACCCACGGCGTGTGGATCACCCAGCTCCAGATAGGATGGCGGCCTTCGCGCTTCATTGTGGGGCCTGCTCCAGCATCTTTTCGACATGCACGCGCCCGCGACTTTCGTTCAGCCAGCGTTCTGCTTGTTCGTCGATGCTGCGCTGTACCAGCGCTTCGTGAATATATTCGCGGGCGGCCTCCAGCGAAGGGGGCTCTTGCCCGCGCGCCTGAGCGCGAGGGATGACCGCCTTGTCGTAGAAATCCTCCACTTCCTTGGGTTCAATTTTGACCGACGGGCGGAATCTCGAGTCGAGGTAGTTGCTGAGATAAAGTTGCGACGCCACCATGTTCCTCATGTCGATAACCGTCAGGCCGAGCTGCTTCTTGTGTGCTTCGTATTCCTCGGGAGACGTGAACGACTTCTGTACTCGCTCGACCCCTCGCGTGATGTCCTCTTCGCTGGGTCGGGGAAATCGTGCTGTTTCCGCTTCGTTCCGCACGATCCACTGATCGATCAAACGGTCCAGAATCTGCGCATCGCTCTCGGACTTGCCATCGACCAGTTGCTGGTAGTGCGACAGAATGCGCACGTCGCTCAGCAGGATAATGTCGTTTTCCACTCGGGCCGCAATGCGGTCCATCACTTCCTGCGCCGGCAGCGGCCCGGCCACACAAAACATCAGGGCGGCAATAAGACCGACGTAGATACACGCGCGGCGCATCAGAAGGTCGATCCCAGGTTGAAAAAGATCTGGAAGCCGGGCAGCCGCGTGCTCTGAAATCCATCCTGGCCATCGAGGCAGGTGGCGTTCTGGGCGGCGCAAATGGGTGCGACAAACCTCGGACGATTGATCGGAAAGCCGAGATCGATCCGAATCGGACCCACCGGGGTCGAGTATCGGAAGCCAATACCCACAGTGTGGGAAAAATAGTTCAACTCATTCGTGCAGTTGTACTGACACACCAAGGGGTTAGCCGGATTGAAAATCGGCGGTGGAGACGAAGTCCGGAATGTTATGCGTCCCAATCGGCTATAGACGTTGCCGCCGTCGTAAAACAACGCCCCACTTAGCGCTGTGCCGATATACGGGAGCCGCATCGGGAAGCGGAACTCCTGGTTGAATGCCAGAAGTGCCTGACCACCAAAAGGAAATCCCGTTGAGTCGCGCGGACCTGCTTGATTGAGCGCAAAGCCGCGCAGGGAGGTGCCGCCACCCGCAAAAAACCGCTCCGGCAGCGGAATAACGGTCACCGGAGTCGTCTGCGGAGGAAAGGTCAGCGAGACAGTATCACCATACGGTTCCAGAACTCCGATGCGCACCGCTCGCGCGAAACTGAACCTACGTCCAATCGGGTAATACGTCGAGTTCTGATAGTAAAATCGCAGGAAGCTGGCGCTCGAGCCGATCGCGGTGGCCGAGATTCCGAAATCGAAGCTGTTAAAGCTGCCCTTGGTCGCATCCGCGGGATTGTCGCGTGCGTCTCGCGCCCAGGTCACGCCAAATTCCGAGACCAGGGTGGGCTGCTCGAACAGCGGAATCTCTTCCGGCGCCACCGTGTTATTCAGATTCGATATCACCACTCTTCGGAACGCGTAGCGGTATTGCAGCGTCGTGAACCGCGTCACCTGGTCCGTCAACTGCACTGAGGCTTCGTACCGCTGCTGCGTGAACGTATTGATGTCCTGCGTTTTCTCCGTGTATATGTTGGCCTGAAACGTATAATTCGGATTGGCGAACGTGTTCGGGTCCGCATACGTTAGCAACGCGCGATCTTCGATCGTGCTTCCTCGAAGCTTCAGCGACAGCGAGTCGCCCCTCCCGGTAACGTTCAGCTTGCTGATCTCCAGAATGCCCCGCACCGCGGCTTGCAGTTCGCTGCCCGTTGGATCCGTCGAGCTTGCCAGACGCTGGACCTCGAACCCTCCGCCGTAGGCAAGGGTGTATCGTTTTGCTTCCTCCACCAGCACCATCACGTCCTTATTCGGTTCGGTGCCGCTTGGATTCTGGGGCTCGATGGTCACCCGATTGAAGACTCCCAGGTTGTACAAGCGCCGTTGCGATTCCACAACCTCGCCTTCCCGCAGCGGCGCATTTTGCTTGACGCGAATCTCACGCCGGATTACACCCGCGCGCGTGTGGTCATAGCCGGTCATCAGAATTCTCTTCACGCGTATCTGAGAACCTTCGTCGATGTGATAACTCAACCGCATCAATGCACCAGCCTGCACATCCGTGTTCTCAGTTTTCGCTTTACCGTTTTTCCGTGTGCCTTCCTTTGCTGAGGTGTCTCCGTTCGCGCTGTCCCCGGCGGGGGGCGTCGCTTCGGGCGGCGCTGGCGTGGCGGTAGCGGTAAATCGGGCATTGGGAAACCCGTCGTTGTAATACAGCGCCAGAATGTTGTCGCGGTCACTCGCGACGTTGTAATCGGAATAGGGTTGGCCTGGGGTCGAAGCGACCACTGGCAGTAGTTCGGTCTCTTTGAAGGCGTGATTGCCTTCAATCGAGAGCGACGCGACTCGCGTTTGCTTCCCTTCTTCAATGACGAAGCGAATCAGCAACGCTCCCTCACTCCCTTTGTAGTTGTCGAGGATCTGCGCGTCCACTTTCGCGTCCAGGAAACCGTTGGACAGGTACAAGTTCTGCAACGAATCCCGGTCCGCCTCCACCAAACGCCGGCTGAAATGCCCGCGCGTTGCAAACCCCGCCCCATAAATTTGCAGCCGGCTGCGCAGCAAGTCCGTGCCGAAGTAGTGATTTCCCGCGATCTCGATGCCCACGAGTTTGTGACGGTCTCCGCGTTCCACCGTGTACGTAATCACCTCTTCCGTGCCCTTCCAACCGCCGCTTTGCTGCACCTCTTTCGTGGCCGTCGCGTATTCCACTTCCGCGTCGAAATACCCCTCCCGCTCGAGCCGCTCGCGAACGTTGCGCTTGCCTTCCTCCAGGAGGTCCACGTCGACGGAACCTTCCTGGTACACCGGAACCAGCTTTTTCAGCTGGCCCTTCGAGATCTTCACGCCCGCGATCGCGATCTGCACGCGCGGCCCTTCGGTCACTTCCAGTTCCAGGGGGATAGTGTGCTTCGCACGGTCGTATTCCCCTCGCCGCACCGACGCCCGCCCATTCAAATGGCCTTTTTTCACCAGGAACTTGCGAATCCGATCGGTTCCCCGCTCAATTCGAGCCAAGGTCAATTCCTGCCCGGGTTTCATCTTCAATCGCGACAACAGTTCCGCATCGCGATATTCGGTGCCGTTCTTGAGTTGTACTTCCTTCACGCGCGCGCGGGGCCCCGATTTCACGTGGACAATTATGTCGGCCGCATGAGTGTCAGGGTGCGCTGCCATTTCTGCCTTAACCTCCGACGCATACAGGCCGTCGTCATGCAACGCGTCGGTCAATCGCGCCAGGCCCTCGTCTACAGCGTCCTGACGATACGGTTGCCCGAGCGTGAGTTGCATCGCGGCCGCCGCCGAAGCATCCGACGGCGGCGACACCAAACCCTCTATTAGCACTTGATTGAAAAACAGTTGTTCGCGCACGACGAAATCCACGCGCACGCCGCCTTCTACCGGGGTCACGATCGCCTTCAAGTCGGCGTAGTCACCCGTGCGGTACAGCTTGCGTATGCTTTCGGCAACCTGGTTCGGATCCAGGGGTTTGCCGGTCTGCACCGTGAGGTCCGCCGGCGCGTCCGTCAGGACTTTCCCGTCCTGCGTCACAATTCGCACCGCGGCGACATTCGCGCCGACGTTTGTGCCAACGCCCGCCGAATTTTGAGCTGCGGGCCCGGTTACCTGAGGAAGGGCCGGGGCTACGGCGGGTGGTGGTGACTGCGCACGTGCATGCGCACCTCCGAATAGGAGTGCGAGCGCGACGATGCTCCGCAACTCATTGGCCCTGCTCGCTTTCATGCTTCCTTTCGCTCAGACGAAGGGTAGCACAGGGGCGTTGCCCGCCCCGCGAACTTTGGCGCCGCTTTTCGAGCCGTGCTATGGGCCACGGTCGATGGAGCCGTCGTCTTTGGGACCCTCGATTTTGGAGCTATGATGACGTGTGGAGCGCGATCTGACGTCATCGAGGTCCAACCATCTGTGAACGACCTGCTCCGCGAGAAATATTCCCGGCAGATCCTGTTCGCTGGTCTTGGCGAGCAGGGACAAGAGCGCCTGGTTGCATCCAGCGCCGTCGTCGTAGGCTGTGGCGCGATCGGTGCGGCAGCGGCCAATTTGCTCGTGCGTGCCGGCGTCGGCCGCATTCGCATCATCGATCGCGATTTTGTCGAGCCTTCGAACCTGCAGCGCCAGACTCTTTTCGACGAAGCCGACGCCCGCGACGCACTCCCCAAGGCCGTGGCGGCTGAGCGCAAACTGCGCTCCCTCAATTCCAGCGTATCGGTGGAAGGCATCGTAGCGGATGTGAACCCGCGCAACGTCGGGGAGTTGCTCGCAGGTTTCGACGTAATTCTCGACGGCACCGACAATTTCGAGACGCGGTTTCTGGTCAACGAATTCGCTGTCAAATCCGGCCAGACTTGGATTTACGCCGCCGCCGTCGCCAGCTACGGGCTCACGATGACCATTCGCCCGGGTCTGACGCCATGCCTCGCGTGCCTGCTCCCTGCCGCTCGTCGCGGCCAGGGTCTCGAGGAAACTTGCGACACGATTGGTGTGCTGGGCTCGATCGTCAATCTCATCGCCTCGCTCGAGGCCACCGAAGCCATCAAGCTCCTCGCCGGCCGCGATTCCGACCTGCACGCGCGCCTCATCTCTTGCGATGTGTGGACCGGCCATTTCCAGTCCGTTCGTGTCGCGCGCAATCCCGAATGCCCCGTGTGCGTCGAGCGTGAATTTGCTTACCTCGATGGCACCGCTCAACCGCATATCACCATGTGCGGTCGCGATTCCGTCCAGATTCACGAGCGTGGGCGCGTTCTCGACCTTGCCATGCTGAAAACGAGGTTGGCCTCAACGGTTGACGACGTCCGCCAAAACGATTTCCTCCTACGCTTCCGCATCGACCCCTACGAAATGACCGTCTTCACCGACGGCCGCGCCATCCTCAAAGGCACAAAAGACCCGGCGGTAGCACGCTCCCTCTACGCCCGCTACATAGGAACGTAGCCTCGGAGCGTCCCCGCGAGGACGGTCGCCTCAACACCATTTCATGCTCGAGCGTCACCGCAATACGTCGCTGCAATACCAGGATCAAGCGTTCGGGAAGGGGGGAGAAAGGGAGGCTAGACGACCTACGACAAACTTACCGCGGCACCGGCAATCGCCCATACGACGACCGCATCGAAGCCCGATCAATATTCTCCCGCAAATTCATCAAGGTGAGGAACGTACTGAGTATCCGCGCCTTCAGATCATCGGTAAGCGGTAACCCGCTGGTGGCCACGCGCGCCAAAGTTTCGCCATTTTCCGTGATAAATCTCATGATTTCGCGCTGCCGTTCGTGCGGTGTATTGCCCAGCGCGGTTTCGCGGCGCATTGCCGAACAACCCGCTTCCAGCGACAACGTGAAATGTAAAACGCAGACTCCATGCTCGGCGAGGGCCGAAGGAGCGTCGTTCTTGCATCCGGCGGTTTGGCAGCGTGTTCCCATTGGGGCGCGTTGGGCGCTCCTGCTAGGTAACAACAGTTAACCTGCAAAATCTAGTGTACGTGTGGACACCTGCTGCGAAACCTGCATTAGCGCCCCGTACCGGCGATTTCCGTTGACACCTTCGCGGAAGCGATGTATAAAAATACAGGTGAGTGCATAATTGCATACGCGATGAATACGGGAAAAACATTTCGCCACGGCCAGATCCTCCGCCTCATCACCGATGCCAGGATCAATAACCAGGAAGACCTGCGCCGTCGCCTCGCCGCCCAGAAGCTGCGCGTTACTCAGGCCACGCTTTCCCGCGATTTGCAGGAGCTTCGACTGGTCAAGACTCACGAGGGCTACAAACCCGGGGCGGTCCTCCCGGAAGACACCTCCGGCTTGCCGGCACTGTCGCGGGCTCTCGGCGAATTTCTTTCCGATATACGTCCCGCGGAGAACTTGCTCGTATTGAAAACGCCTCCGGGCGCCGCGCAACCCTTGGCTGCCGCGGTAGACGCCGCCAAATTTCCCGAAATCGCTGGCACCATAGCCGGAGACGACACCGTCCTGATCATCACGCCGGACCGAAAGTCCCGCGAGTCCCTGCAAAAGCGAATTGAATCGCTCGTACGCTAAGAAATGACCCATCCTCAACAAGTCGCTGTCGTAGGTGTCACCGGTTACACCGGCTTTGAGCTGGCGCGCCTGCTCCTGCGTCACCCCGAAGTCCGCAATCCGGTTTTCTACGTTCGCGAAACCAACGGCGCGAAGTGTCTGGCGGAATTGTTTCCGCAACTCCGCGGGCTCGGCGAAGCACCTCTACGCCAGCTATCGATCGATGCCATCAAGCAAAGCCGCGCGGGCACTGCATTTCTTGCTACGCCTCATGAAGCCTCCGCCGAAATCGCTCCCGCGCTGGTCGAGGCAGGAATCCGAGTGGTCGATCTAAGCGGCGCCTTTCGCTTCCGCAACCCCGAGACCTTTAAATCCTGGTACAAGCTCCCTACGCCGCACGCCAACTGGCTCGGCGAAGCCATCTATGGTCTGCCGGAGCTCTATGCCGCCGAAATCGCCAAAGCGCGCCTGATTGCCAATCCCGGCTGCTACGCCACCAGTGTCATCTCCGCCCACTCTCCGAGGCCAATTGGATCGCCAACGGGAGCAGCGTGATCTGCGACTGCAAGTCCGGCGCCAGCGGCGCAGGCAAAGAACCCCGCCGCGACCTGCAGTTCGTCGAAGTGGACGAAAATTTCAAGGCCTACAACCTCTTCTCCCATCGCCACACGCCGGAAATCCTCGATCACACCGGCTTGCCCGGGGATCGCGTCGTTTTCTCAACGCACCTGCTACCGCTCGCGCGTGGAATTCTTTCAACCATTTACGTCACGCTCAACCAGCCGCAAACCAGCGATGCTATTGAATCGCTGTTCCGCGAGTTTTATGCCCAGCGCAAAATGGTACGCATTTGGCCCGCGGGCAAGCTTCCGGAGCTGCAACACGTCGCGCACACCAATTTCTGCGACATCGGCTTCGCGCTGGACAACTCAGGCCGGAGTTTGATCATCGTTTCTTGTCTGGACAATCTCGGAAAAGGCGCGGCGGGTCAGGCGGTTCAGAATTTCAATCATATGATCGGCGTAGAGGAGCACACCGCACTGCAATGAGAATCGTAATCAAATTCGCCGGAGCCTTGCTGGAAGACGAAGACATCGTGCGTTCGCTCTCGCGTCAGATCGCCGCGCTCGCGAAAGAAGGGCACGAGATTCT
>Ga0210401_10004730_pt1 | contig 14159 bp, 9 predicted proteins | sample IncBWH32MmetaG_FD_150866 | JGI IMG/M metagenome (GOLD analysis project Ga0210401, IMG submission 150866) | Forest soil microbial communities from Barre Woods Harvard Forest LTER site, Petersham, Massachusetts, United States - Inc-BW-H-32-M | ecosystem: Environmental > Terrestrial > Soil >... | reverse complement strand
GAGGGAAGGGGACGAGGAGCGTGGGTCGCGCTTGTGGGAAGCGATCAAAAGGCCGTTTCGCTTGTTGCGCAAGTACGGCCAAGATGGATGAGCCGTTTTTGTCAAAGCATCAGCAAAAAGCTTGAATGCAAAAAGGGAGGCCCGGCTCAGAAGAATTGCGAGCCGGGCCGTTGTGTCTGCAGTGTAATCAGATATTGGTGCGTTCCGGAAGGAAATGCTCTTCTTCGTCCTTCTGTTGCGGCAGTTCCACGGATAAGGTGAGTTCGCTCTTGTTCCGAAGCACTCCGAGCTTGATGTTCTTTCCTTCGCGGCTGGTCAGCAGCTTTTCGCGCAATTCGCTGGAGTTGTGGATGCGCTGACCGTTCAGGCTTGTGATGACGTCGCCCACTTTTAGTCCCGCCTTGGCTGCGGCAGAGTTCGCAAATACGCCGCGCACCAGGACGCCTTCGCCATCAGGCGCGCCAAAGTAGTTGCCGAAGTCACCTTCCAGGTTTTCCGCATCAATGCCGAGCAGCGGGCGTCCGGGAGAAACCATCGAGAACGTGCGCAGGTGTTCCAGGCCGGACAAGTCCGGCATTACAGGCATACCCGGCATCTTGAAAGCGAACGACTTCGGCCCGTCGACGAACATCTTCATGTTGTCGGCTTCCTGCTTGCCTACCGTGACTTTGATATTTTGCGTACGGCCGTCGCGCCATACTGTCAGATTCGCGGTGCGGCCGGCGGGGATTTCACGGATCACGCGGCGAAACTGTTCGGTGCCTTCGATGCGCTGGCCGTTAATTTCCAGCACCACGTCTTTTTCTTTCAGGCCGGCCTTCGCCGCCGGGCTGTCGGGGACAATTTTTCCGAGAAGCGCGCCGCGCTCTTCGGGGAGTTTCAGGGCTTTCACCTTGTCTGCCGAAACTTCGGAAACGCCAACGCCCAGCCAGCTTCCGCCGGAGCCCATAAACATCTGAAGATTGTCGTCGTCATTTTTGAAATCGTCGGACTCTCGAACCAGGGCGTCGCTGTCTCCGAGTTCGTTGGCCAGGACGTAAATCCCGTTGCCCAACGGCTCCGTCTGGATCTCCACACTGGGGATTACCTGGACTTGCGACTGCGAAACTTCCTGATTTGAACACTGATTTGAACGCACAGATTTGGATGATTCTTTTGTCTGTTTGGAAGAACCCGGCAGGGCGATAAGAAGAATGCTCAACGCGCCCAGGCCGAAGCTTGTCCACATTTGCCGTTGAATCATGATTATTTCTCCTTCGTCTGGTTAGACGCAGGAGAAGCTAAATGGTCGACCGGAGCGCGACGACGCGAATGGCGCCATTCACAGTCCCTAGCCGGATCGGGGCGCCGCCTTTGCCCAGCCGTCCCCTCAGGACGCGAGGCTGGATGGCCCCTTCCATCACGAAGGGGAGCTCGGTGGAGAAGCTGCCGTTCATGCAGCGGGCTTCCAGATCCGCCTGCGAATCCGCGGGGATCGCCAGCAACACGGAGCCGTTGGTGGTTTCGGCCTGCGTGCCGTGCAGATCCGCGGGATGCTTCAGCTCAACATAGACATTTCCGTTTGTCGTGTGCGCATGCAGGTTGCCGCTGCTCTCATAAACTTCGATGTTTCCGTTGACAGTGTGCAGGTCGCCGAGCGATTCGAGGTCCTTCACACGCAGTGTTCCGTTGACCGTGTTGATGTGCTTCAGGAGGGCATGCCGCGGAACATGGACGGTGTATTCGACCGCGACTTCCACGCCCTCTTCCGAGGGATACCGCGTGGAAATGGAAAGGCTGTCGGGGCTGGAGTTCACGTCGATCGAGACCAGGTCCAGCTTGGATTCCTTGTCCGTGGTGGTCTTGACGGCGCGCACCTCTACCTCATCCTTGTCCCAGCCCTCGATGCGCACGGTCCCATTGATGTTGTTCAATTCCAGGGTGCCGTCGGACTTCAGATGATAGGTTTGCGCGAATTCGCGTGTCACGCCGAAACACGCGGGAACCGCGAGCATGGACGCGGCCGAAAGAGTAAGGCCAATCAAACGGATTGCGGAGCGAAACTTCATACAGCCTCCTTCGCGGACTACTCCGAAGACTACCCCCAGGACGACCGACAAATCCGAACGGCTGACCCCCGCCCCTATACACTAACGGAGCTGGAAGTTAAAAGCCAATGTTGAAATTACGTCCACCTTCTTGCCGCAGATATCCCCGGGATTCACCCGCCATTGCCGCACCGCGGCTCGAGCCGCCTCTACCAACGCCGGCTCGCCTTCTATAACCTTTTCCACTTCGAGCGTTCCATCCGTTTTCGCTCGCACCTGCAAACGCACCACGCCTTGGATGCCGGCACGCCGCGCCATCTGCGGGTAATCCGGGGGAGGAGAATTGATCAGGTGTTTCTTGAACTCTTCCGGTTCTTCGCTGACTCCACCCCGGAACCAAACCTGGAAGCGGTCTTTCCAGGTGCCCCACCAATCCGCCCCGTTGCCGGTGCAGGCAGCTGCGCCGGCGGCTGTTTGCGAAGACGCGGAAGTGATGTTGGGCCCCGATTCTTCAAATCCCATCTGGCTCAATTTCTGTGCCAAACGGTGTCTCTGCTCTTCCTGCAGGGACTGCCGCAGGGCAGTCTGCTCGTCCACGTACTGCAGGCGGATTTTGCCGGCGTGGCTCTTGAGCTTCAACAGTGCGCCGCCGCCATTCAGAGAGCCCGAGGCGCGCGCTGGGCCGTCATCGCGGGTATCCATGTTCAATCCAAGAGCCGAATCCGCTTCAATGCGGTCCGGGCCGCCATTTTCCACGCTGGCTTCGATGTTGGCCGCCAGATTTCGCGGCAGGAAAACGATGATATCGCCCGTGCCGGAGGATAGCTGCGATGGCCCAGGCAAGCGCACGGGGCGTGAAGCGTCGCCGGATTCTGGCGTAATCCACGCGGTGATGGTGCCGTTGCCCGTCGCGGCGCGCACAATGTTCGAAACGCGCGTCAGGCAGATGCCGCCGCCGCTCGTTTCCACTTCCATGGGCCCGGAGACGTACATCACTCGAACACCGCCACCCCCTGTCTCTGCGTGAACCGAGCCGTGCACTTCGCCGAAATCGATCTGGCCTCCGCCCGTGCGCACGCCGACCAGCGCGCCCGCTTCTCCAACGGTGATATTTCCCCCGTCAGTCTCGAGTTGGGCGGTGCCTCGAATATGTGCGGCGCGAATGTGGCCGCCGCCGGTGCGAATCTTGGCGTTGCCCGCCACGTCTCGGGCCTGGATAAAGCCGCCCGCCGTATAGGCGTCTAGGTCGCCACCAATGTCGAGGACAGTGATGTGCCCACCCTGTGTCTCAATCTTTGCAACGGGGGCGGAATTCACGGTGGCGAGATGATCCATTCCACCGATTCGCCCAGTGGTGATGTTTCCGCCTTCAGTCACCAGCAGCGCGTGGCCTCCGATATCCCCGGTTTCGATATCGCCTGCGCCGGTATGCACTTCGACGGAGAAATTTGCGGGGACGTAAACCGTGAACTGCACCCAGAACTGGGCATTTTTTCCCGCAACGCTGCGGATCCGGGGAAGGAGACCGTTCAAGGTAAGCGTGCCGCGGACATCACGGAAATTGAGGACGTAGCGGTTGAAAAGAGCCTCCGAAAGCGGTTCGTGGGCATCCGTTTCGAGGTGCACGGTGTAGCGCACAGCTGGGGCAGCGCCGGCAGGCTGCGGCAGAACGTGCACCGAACCCATGTCTGCAACCAGCGAGAATGTGCGCGCGTCGCCCGCGGGCAATTCACCGGACCGATCGGTGGAAGCGTGCGGCGGAACATTTTCGGCCTTGGAAACGGGGCAATAAACACAGGAAGTGGCCAGGCAGAGCGCCACGGCAATACCCGCGGCCAGCAGCCACGGCAAAAACTTTCCGGTATCCTTCACGAGGGGAATAGCTTTCATCGGTTCGACATCATTAGACCAAATCCGTTGCGCCGGCTTACTGGTCGCCGCGCGCGCTAAGCTGACGCAGGGCGGCCGCGCTGCGCAACCGAACGTAGCTGCTCGGGTCGCTGCGCCGTAGATCTTCCAACGTCATGATCACGCCCGTCATGGAGACTTCATGCGCTTTCCCGCTGGCCATCGCCGGAACCGTGTTTCCGTCCGGCATGGACGGCATTCCCGGTACCATCGTCGGCATACTATTTCCATTGCCTGTTTTTTCCAGCGAGTTAACCAGTAAATTGACGGCTTCCACGCGAACTCCCGGATTCGAATCGTGCTTCAGGGTGTCGAGCAGCAAAGCCCGCACGGCCTCTTCGGAAGCGGAATCGCGCAACGCCTCCAGCGCTTTCAGGCGAACCGCTGGATTCTGATCCTTGCGCGCGGCGGCCAGCAGCGCCTCACGAACGTCGGAGTCCCCCGAGTGCGCCTTCAACGCTTCCAGGCAATCGAGCCGCATGCCGGGATCAAAGCGATCGCCGCTCTTGACCACGTAGGTGACCACGCGGCGGACATCGGAATCGTCCAGGCTGCCGGTGATTTCGACGGGTTGTTCCGCGTTCAATTCCACGCGGACGTTTTGCGCTGCGCTGCCCACGGAAGGCGAGAAATTAATCCCGGCCACCTGTATTTTGGAAAGCTGGTCGTCCGTAAAGTGCGGGCCCGGATGCACATTGACCGCTTCATCGAGAGGATTCACGGCGTTGCGCGCCGAATACCACTGTGAGGCTTGAACGCCGGCGAGAAGCCCAAGTACCACCAGCACGGCGCCGCTCCACGCGGGGCGCAACGCCATCCAGCGGCGAAACGCGCCGAATACCGGAGTCTTTTCCAGAACCGGAGGCCGCACCAGATCGTCAAGTGTTTCGGCAAGTTCGCTGCGACATTGCGAAAGCACCACGCCCGCGGAGTCCAGCCGGTCGGCGTCCTGGGGGAGGGAAGCAAGAAGGGTCTGCAAATTCTTTTCTTCGGAAAGTTGCGCGCTGCAAGCGGCGCAGAGGGTGAGGTGCTGTTGCACCAATGCCTGTTCGCGATCATCCAGTTCGCCGCAGGCATAAAATACCAGCAACGGCGCTACCTGTTCGCAAGCGTTCGCGAGATCGCCGGATGTCATCGGAGTTCTCCCAACTGGCTGCGGAGCTTCCGAGTGGCCCGGAAGAGCGAGTTTTTGACGGTTTCTTCACTGGTGCCCAGGGCGTCGCCAATAGCGCGCAGCTTCAGGCCCTGGTAGTGCTTCATTTCGAAAACGATGCGCTCGCGCGGAGACAGCCGCTCCATTGCGCAGGCAAGCCGCTGCTTGATTTCCTGGCCGATCAGATGGCGTTCGGGATCGGAGGAGGGGCGTTGTTCCTTCTGACGCTCAAAGAAATCGGTGATCCCCTCTTCGTAATGCGCGGGATGCATCTCGGGAGCTTGATCTTCGGGGCGGGCCTGGCGGCGGCGGAGATGGTCGAGGCAGACGTTGGTGACGATGCGATAGAGCCAGGTGTAAAAGCTGCATTCGAAACGGAAGCGGTGCAGGTTGCGGTAGACCTTCAGGAAGGCTTCCTGGTAGACGTCGCGAGCGTCCTCGGTGCGCTTCATCAGGTTCAAGGCGAGGCGAAGGACGTCGCGGTCGTATCGGCGGACAAGCTCCTCGAACGCGAGCCGGCTGCCGGCCTGGGCTTCCTGGACAAGGGCGCGCTCTTCAAGTTGGGTCAACGAGGTCCCCGATGCCAGCGCGGCACCCTGGGTGCCGGACCGGCCGCTATCGTCCGCTAACGCAAAAGCCAAACGGGGTAGAGGCATCGCTTGTTTCTCTCTGCCGACTCTTGTGTAACCTGTTGAAACAAGAGGCCTTGGTGAATCGGCGGACGGCCATGCTGCAGGCTACACAACCGATACACTGATTGGACGCTTGAGGCCCCCTTTTGTAAGCAGGATCGCAAGGATACAACCGCAACCACCCTGGACCACTCAGCATGTTCGATGCCCGAAACGACTCCCCGGTGTGCCCGTCTCCCTAGGTTGTAACTCCCTGCTTGGAGCCCATCCGCCAAGCCACCAGAGGCCATGCCATCATTAGTGCCAGGGCTCCGAGTACCAAGTAACTCTGCGAGCGGTAGAACCCATCCGGCTGGGTGATCAACTCCCCCATACCCCCCAGCAGTGCCGTACCCGCTACCACCAAGAAACACCCCAGCAGATTGAAGCGAACCACTCGTCGGAACCCGAACACGACAACACCCAGGATCAGCAGGGATGCCAAGAATTGCTTTAGGAAATCGCCAGGACTCCCCCAGTCAGAAACGAGCGACGCGGCCAGGGCAATAAAGAGAACCAACCGGAGCCATCGCACACGTAACTCTGCCCCTAGAAACGCAGCCGCCAGGGCAAAAGTTCCCGTTAACAGGAGCCCTCGCACAATCGCTCCACCAAGGATTCCTGCCGCCGGATAAAGCGCGTCGAACGATTCGCCGAAACTTGCCGATAGCTCTCGATGGAGCGTCGGCCACCAGGCGTCAAGCGCGCCAATCAAGCGCCGCAGCACAAGAAGAACACCGCCGCCTCCCAGCGCAATCCAGAATGCATCGCGATAGTAATCGGCCGGCATACCGAGCCACGTGGGGATTTTCTCGGAGCCGAAGGCGCGCGCTCCAAACGACCAAGCCAGACCGAAGAGCAGCACCAGCCCCCCGACAAGGACAGAGGCAAGGAGAAAAATGCCAACGGCGGTGGTGGCGAAGAACATCCGCAGGGAAAGGGCAGTCGGATACTGCGCCAGCAGGGCGGGAATTCCTTTTCCCAGCAGGAAGCTGAGAAGGAATGCAACGAATCCGGCCACGCTCCAGAGTGTCAGGCGGCGCCACGGGACTGTGCCTGCCGGTTGAGCGCGTAGTCGCTTGAAATAGAAAACGAAAACGGACACGACCAGCCCGAGGTAAAGAGTGTATTTCCCTATCGTGAACAACATTCTTGGCAGCGACAGCTCTTCCTGCTTTCGGGTGAATTCCTCGGGGATTTTCACGTAAGTGCGATAGTTTGCGGGCTCGTCGCCGAGTACCTGCACGTCCATGCGTGCGAAGGCATGGTCGGCGGAGTCTTTGGCGCCGGCGGTCTCCGGATCGAACGGCGCAATTTGTTGCCACGTCAGGGTGTGGTCGGTGCGATTGGGGCGCTTGTCGGAATTCGCCTCCACGAGTTTCCAGGCACCGAGGTCAATCTGCCTTTTCTCGCGCAGGAATCTTTCCGCAATGGACTGGGCTTCTTCCTTGGAGAGATTCGCGCCCTTGGCGGCCTCCGCCAGCGTGTGCCGGAAGGCGTGCAGAAAACCGTCAGGTTTCAGCACGATCGCATACTCCTCGGGCTGTGAATCGCGGAAGTAGCGCACGCGCCATAGAGCCCCAGGCACGCGCTCTGCGTAAATCTTGTTGATCTGAGCTATGGAAAGCCTGCGCCGGAGGTATTCGTTGGCCACAGGATTTGTGGCGTCCACAAACTGCGCGGCTTTGCGAAAGCTGTTGGGATCGAGGCCGTGTTCGCGCATCACCGCGTCGGCGCGGCTGACGGCCATGCGATTGTCCACGGACAAGCGCAGGTAATCGCCAATCTTCTCGTGCTTGAGCGTAAATGCCAGAGCTCCACCCAGGATTGCGCACAACGCGAGAAATCCGATCGTTCCGGTGGCAAGCGGATCGTAGCGTCGGGAAGTGAGCGTTGTTTCCGCCGCCACAGTCTGCCGCTCGAGCGAGATCTCCCCAACGGGCTCCGCTCCGTTCAACAGGTCGTCCACCGCCTCGAAGCTTCCGCGGGCCAGATACGAGATGCCGGACCACGCCAGTGGTGCAACCGCCGCAAGCCCCACGACGACGCCGGAGATCTTGAAGTACAAATTGTCCGAACGGATCAGCAGCATGCCCACGAGCGAAGCATCCACCGTGTAATGCCAAATGAGCGTCGCCAAAATGCCCCAGCGCAGCATCACGATGCCCGCGAGAATGCCGATCAGCCCCACCTCAATGCCGCGGATATATCCGGGTTCCTGCGGGTACGCGCTGTGCAGGAAGCTCCAGAAAAATGCGGGGAGAATCACCGCCAGAATGCGCGAGCCGGTCATTTTCTCGAGGAAGGGGATGGCGAAGAGCCGGAAGAGAAATTCCTCGCTGGTCGCCGCCATCACGCCAATCGCAACACCCGCAATCCAGGGGAACGACGTATTTACGACGTCGGAATAACTCAAATCCTGCGGTGCCCACACCCCGAACTTGCCGCCAATCATGTAGAACGCCACGATGAAGCCCATGTGCGCCGCAGCCATCGAAATGCCGACCACCGAGGAACTGAAAAATTCTTTCGAACGAATTCCGCGGCGGCTGAATGCCTGATACAAACGCAGTCGAGCCGGTTGCGATGCGCGATAGAGCGGTTCGCCGCCGGGAAGGACCAGCGTGACCATCAGGCCCGTCGCCAGCGCCCCCAGCAGTAGTTTTGCGAGTTGCCCCGCAACAAAGCTGGAATACGCCTGGTGCGTGTCATACTCCGCCCTGATGGAGTTCCAGTCGTTCACTTGCATCAAGAAAAACAGGACGGCCACCAAAGCCCCGACCTTCAGTGCGGCGCCCCAGGAAGTTTTGTCCTGGCGCATCAAGGAAATCCCCATCCATAGCGCCGCGCCCAGCAGGAAACCGTAAGGGATCAAAGCGATCTGGTTATAGAAGATGTTGGTGGAGCGCAGGTGTTGGTAAGAGCGCGTCCAGGCCTCCGGCACTTGCAGAAATTCCAGCGTGCTACCGATATGGTCGCCCTGGAGGCCCACTTCCAGCCGGTACGGCGCATCCTTGGCCTTGAAGTTCTTTCGTTCCCAGGTGAACGACCAGTCCAGGCGGTCGGGGCGCGTCTCTGAATTCGCTTCCTCGGGCAGGAAATTCCAATTTTCTAGATTTGTGCCGAGTTTGCTCTGCAAGAATTGCGTGGCCGCGGACAACGCTTCTTCGCGGCTTAACGATTTTGCGGCGCGTGCTTCTTCGATCTTGTGGTTGTAGGCCACAACTTTCCCGGCTGGGCTTACCCGCACCTGATACTCTTCTTGCTGCTGCGGCTTGAAAAAGCGGACTTCCCAGAACCAGGTGTTCAGTTCGGAAGACATCAGGCGATTGGCTTCCTGCAGGCCGAGTTCGCGCTCCAGGTAAGTTTTGGCGTTATCGTCAACCTGGAAAGTGATCGTGGACTGGTAGCCATCCAGATTTTCGCCCAGGCCCTGCACGAAATTTTTCGCGCGCAGCTGCGCCTCGGTGCGGGATACCTTGAAATCCACGGCGGCTTCGGGGAAGGCGCGGAAGAAATAGCGCTGCGCGAACACCAAGCCCAGCACGCCGCAGATGATCCACAGAATGAGAGCCCGCTTTTCTGACCCCGTCAAACGTGCATCCGCCAAGGCAGCCTCCCGCGCTGAAACGCACTGCGACAGCCCACTCTAACGATACGCATGCCAATGGCGCAAGTTTCACGAAAAGCGAAGCTTAGGCGGGGATGATATAAAGAAGGAAGGATGCCCATCAGCCTGCAAACCGAAGTGCGCATGGTCAGAGGAGTGGGGCCGCAGCGCGCCGAACTCCTTGGCAAGCGCGGCATTTACACGCTCGAAGACCTGTTGAACTATTTGCCGTTCCGCTACGAAGACCGCATCCATTTTTCCCGGATTAATGACGTCCAACCCGGCGGCACCTACACGCTGCGCGCTCGCGTAATGAGCGGGCAAGCCGTGCGAGGCATGTATGGCCGCGATGCCATCTATCACCTGCTGGTTCAGGACGACAGTGGCTCGCTGCCCTGCAAATTTTTTCACGGGGGGTACCTGGAGGACCGGCTGAAACCCGGCCAGCAGCTCATCCTGCACGGCAAGGTGGAAATCGATAAATTGCGCCCGGCGCGGCGCGAGATGGTGAATCCACAGATCGAAGTGCTGAGCAGTGAGGAAGTGGATTCGACGGAGATGGGGCGCATCGTGCCGATTTATGAGGCTGTCGGTACGTTTGGCTCGCGGATGATTCGCCGCGCGATTTACAACACTCTGCAGAATCTCGATTCGAACATTCCGGATGTGTTGCCGGCCGAGTTGCGCGAAAAGCTACACTATCCCACGCGGCGCGAGGCGTTGATTCATACTCATTTTCCTCTGGCTGAAGAATCGTTGGAGGCGCTGAATCTTTTCCGGTCGCCTGCGCAACAACGGCTGATCTTCGAGGAATTCTTTCTCTACCAACTGAGCATGGCGCTGGGACGCAAGGCGCAGCGCAAGGAAAACGCCATCGCTTTTCGCGTGCGGGAAGACAAAGTGCGTGAGGCGCTGAAGCGCATTCTCCCCTTCAAGCCGACGGGCGCGCAGAAGCGAGTGCTGGCCGAAATTGCCGCCGATCTGGAAAAGCCAGTGCCCATGAATCGCTTGCTGCAAGGCGACGTCGGCAGCGGGAAGACAATCGTGGCTATGCAAGCCGCCGTGATCGCCATGGAAAACGGTTGCCAGGCCGCGCTGATGGCGCCCACGGAAATTCTGGCCGTTCAGCATTATCTTTCGGCGCGGCGGATTCTGGCGCCTGGCGGATACACCGCGGAACTTCTCATCAGTGGTTTGAAGCCTGCGGAGAAAGCCGCTGCCCGCGAGCGGATTCGCAGCGGGGAGGCGCGCCTGGTGATCGGGACGCACGCGCTGATCGAGGACGAAGTGGAGTTCGCGCGGCTCGGTTTCGTGGCGATCGACGAACAGCACCGCTTCGGCGTGCTGCAACGCAAGCGGCTGATGGACAAGGCTGCGAAGACCGGCTTCGCGCCGCACGTGCTGGTTTTGACCGCCACGCCGATTCCGCGCACGCTTTCGCTCACGCTCTATGGTGACCTCGACGTCTCCGTGCTCGACGAACTGCCGCCGGGGCGCACGCCGATCGAAACGCGCATGACCACGGAAAAGCACCTCCCCGGCGTCTGGGATTCCCTGCGCCGCGAAGTCGAGGCTGGGCACCAGGGCTACATCGTCTATCCGGTGATCGAGGAATCGAAACTCGAACTGAAGGCGGCGATGGAAGAGTACGAGCGTCTGTCACGCGACGTTTTCCCGAAATTGAAAGTAGGGCTGTTGCATGGGCGGATGTCCAGCGAAGAAAAAGATGACGTGATGCAGCGTTTCCGGCGGAATGACGTGCAGATTCTGGTGGCCACCACGGTGATCGAAGTCGGCGTGGATGTGCCCAACGCCACGGTGATGGTAATCGAGCACGCGGAACGATTCGGCCTGGCGCAATTGCACCAGCTTCGCGGGCGCATCGGCCGTGGCGCACAGAAATCCCACTGCATCCTGGTGGCACCGGGACGCATGACCGACGATGGCCGGGCGCGCCTGGAAACAATGGTGCGCACCACGAACGGTTTTGAAATTGCCGAGACCGACCTTCTGATTCGCGGCCCGGGCGAATTTTTTGGCACGCGGCAGTCCGGGGAACTCGGTTTCCACGTGGCCAATCCGCTGCGCGACCGCGAACTGCTGGAGCGTGGACGGAAAGAGGCATTTCTTCTCGTCGAGGACCCCTCGCAGAGAGAATCCCTGCAACGCACGCTGCGCCTTCTGCCGCCGCAGTGGCAGCGACGCTATCATCTGGCGCGGATTGGATGAGCCTGCATTCCATGCGCATCATTGCCGGAACATTCCGCAGCCGCCAACTGAAAAGCCTAAAGGGCATGGCGCTTCGTCCCACCAGCGACAAGCTCCGCGAAACGCTCTTCAATGTTCTCGGCGAACTGGTCGTCGATGCTCGTTTTGTCGATTTGTTCGCGGGCACAGGCGCGGTGGGCATCGAAGCGCTCAGCCGCGGCGCGCGCGAAGCGATTTTCGTGGAGAAGCATCCGCCCGCCATCGCGCTCATCAAGAAAAATCTCGAATCGCTGGAGATTCGCCAAGGCGCGCGCGTGCTCCCCTTGGATGCGTTGCAAGCGTTGAAACGTCTCGCCGAAGAACCCACGGCTGCGGGTAAGCGCATAGATGTCCTTTTTCTCGATCCCCCATACGCCCAACGCGAGCAGTATGCCAACGTGCTCATTTTTTTGGGCGCCGCGAATTTGCTCGCTGAAAACGCAGTAGTTATCGCCGAGCACCAGCGCTCGCTTGACCTTCCCGAATCCTTTGGTAAGCTCGAACAAGTCCGCGTGCTTCGCCAGGGCGACGCGGCGCTGAGTTTTTTCAGGTTTCGTCCCCCCAGTCTGCCGGAGACACCCGCTCCGGGTAAACCTTAGCTCGGCCCTGTTCATCTATCTCAGAGTCCTTTCATGGACCCGAAGAAAAAGGCGCGGCTGCGCGAGGCGCGATACAATTAAAGGTTTATGGGCAAGCGGTTCAAGGTCAATCGATATGATTTGCTCGGCCAGGCGGAGTTGTATCCGCCGCATATCGTTTTGCCCGGCATGATGGATCCCAAGCTGGACATCGCCTGGGACGGTTTTCACCAGAATTTTTTAAGCAACATCCCGGTATTATTTCAGCGCACGCCCCTGACCGGCGCGGTGCCGCTCCTCTACGTCCTTCGCGATTGCCGGGTGGAACATCCCGCGCCGCGCCGCGCAATCCTGCTTGCCGCCCTGGTGCAAATCCTGTTGCTGCTGATTCCCTGGCCCGATCTGCCGGTGTCGGCAAAACGCAATCCCGCTTTCGACAATACGCAATTGACATGGTCCGGGCCGATTGACGATCTTCCGCTTCTCAACATGCCGCGCGAAAAGAAAGCCGCGCCGCGCGCCAAAAAGCCAGCAGAACCTCCGCCCGCTGAAGGCGCGGACGCATTTCATCCACGCCAGCGCATCTTCACCGACCCTTCCCGCCCGACACATCCGCGGCAAACACTCGTCAATCCCGCGGCGCCGCTCAATGCGCCGAGAATTTTGCCGGACATGCCCAATGTAGTGCATCTCGCTTCGGTGGCGGCTCCTCCGCGCCCGCGCCTTGAAATCAGCGAGCAGACCCTGAGGAAGCTTCGCCCGAAGACAAAAAAGACCGTCGCGACAAGGGATGCGCCTTCACCGGATTTGCCGAATCTGGAGCAGAAGCCCGCGGAGGTCAGCCTCGCGGCCCAGCAGACGGGTCCCGCAAAACCGAAACTCGAAATCAACGCAGGATCCGCGCCGCGGCTTGGCGCCCGCAAGCAGGACGGCGAACTTGCCGCCGCACCCGAAGTTGCACCATCGGCGTCGAATGCCCCTGCAGGTTCGACCGGAACACTGATCGCTCTTTCCGCTTCGCCTGCGCCGCCTGCTCCCGTGGTTCCCGTGCCTGATGGAAATTTGTCAGCGCGCGTGGCGATTTCTCCCGAAGGCAAAAAGCCGGGAGTGCCGGGGGGCGCGCCCGCGCCTTCCGCCTCCAGCGGAGGAACTGCCGAGCCGGCGAGCAACAGTGCCGGCGGGGCCAACGCGACCGGCATCATCATCAGCGGTGGAAATCCGAAGCCGAACGCGAGTGTCTCGGGTCTCGGCAGCATCGGGAAATTCAGCATGGCGAAGCCGCAGGCCTACATCAAGCGTCCCGACCCGAACGCGCCCGTGGGAGACGATTCGGTGCGCACTGGCCCGCCGAATTTCGCTCTTCTGCCGCCAGGATCGCCGCCGGAGCAAATTTTCTCTCATCGGCGCGTGTATTCGATGAATGTCAACATGCCGAATTTCAACAGCGCCACGGGCAGTTGGATCATTCATTTTTCGGAGTTGCATCTCTCCGGAGCGGCTAGCCATGCGGGCAACGTTGCCGCTCCCGTGCCGGTTCACAAAGTGGACCCGAAATATCCGTCAACGATGGTAGAAGAGCGTATCGAAGGGGAAGTGATTCTGTACGGTGTGATCCGGCAGAACGGAACCGTGGACAGCATTCAGTTGGTGCGCGGCATTGATGACCGCCTCAACGCCAACGCCATGAACGCCTTCAAAGAGTGGAAATTCGAGCCGGCCACGCGCGACGGTCAGCCAGTCGACCTGGAGGCCATCGTGCACATCCCATTCCACGCACCGCCGCGCCAGTAAGGGCAAAGCGTTTCTTTAGAAATTTGCTTCCTGCAATTTCACCAGCGCGTACAAGGTGTGATTCACGGGTACCGGCACGCCCAATTCCGCGCCGAGGCGCGCGATGTACCCGTTGAGCGAATCGATCTCCGTACGCTTCCCGCGGGCCATGTCCTGCGCCGTGGAAGAGCGTGT
>Ga0210401_10004729_pt1 | contig 14162 bp, 9 predicted proteins | sample IncBWH32MmetaG_FD_150866 | JGI IMG/M metagenome (GOLD analysis project Ga0210401, IMG submission 150866) | Forest soil microbial communities from Barre Woods Harvard Forest LTER site, Petersham, Massachusetts, United States - Inc-BW-H-32-M | ecosystem: Environmental > Terrestrial > Soil >... | reverse complement strand
GTGCGGGAACCGGATCGTCACCGGCTCAGTGCAGGCCTCTCCCTCCCGGATGGCCTCGTAGATATCGGGGACCGGCAAGGACTTCGCGCAGTCCAGGACACCTTCGATATCCGCCGAGGGAGGCTCACATTGCATGCTCGTCAGAGAAAGCTGATGGCGGTCGCCGCCTACCCGGCCGAAGAAGGCGCCGTGCCGGCTCATGGGCGTGGCCAGCGAGATGATCGAGAGGTCGTTCTCCAGGGGCCTGGACGGCAGCAGGAACTCGCACGTCGTGTACGCGAGCCCGATCTTCACCTCGTCCTTCTCCGGGCTCTGGTACCCCAGCTCGCTCAGCCAGGCCGACATTCTCTCGCCGCGTCCCAGCGTGTTGACGACCAGGTCGGCGGCCAGGACCCGCTCGCTGCCCGAGGCCCGGTCATGGATGCGCACGCCCGTGACCTGGCTCCGGTCAGCGGTTGTCTCCAGGCCCGTGACGTCCGTCTCCTCGGCGAACGTCACGTTGGGAAGGCCGGATACCCGAGCCCGGACATGGCTTTCGAGATTGGGACGGGCAACGCTCACCGCGTTGAGGCCGGTGTGAAAATTGCGCAGCCGCTGCCCTTCGAGACACCATTGCATCTCCCCCATGTCGAGCAGCGGCATCCCAGCCTTGACCAGCTCCCCGATGAGACCGGGAAACAGTTCTTCCAGAATCTGCGCTCCCCTGGCCAGCAAGGCGTGGGCGTGCCGTCCCTGCGGAACTCCGCGCCGGGCATCGGTCACGCCAGCCAGCGTGTCCCGGTCGACCACGACGACGTCGGCGTACGCGTCAGCGAGGACTCGCGCGGCCAGGAGTCCCGCCATGCTGCCGCCAAGCACCACCGCGCGTTTACCTACCTGATTGTCCATCTCTGCCACCTTCAAATGACTCGGAATTCGAGGTCATTACCTCTCGCCCAACGTCCGCGAGAATGCCCGCAGGTCGGCGACAAAGAGATCGGGCTCTTCCATCGCGGCGAAGTGACCGCCGCGGTCGAACTCGCTCCAGTGCACGATGTTCGCCAAGTCGCGCTCGGCGAGGCGGCGCAGCGGAAGGAAGATGTCGGCCGGGAAGACCGCGACCCCCGCGGGTACCTGCACCGGCGGCGGCAGGGCACCGGACAACATGGCCTTGAGCTGGGGCGCGTCCTCGTAATACAACGTCCCTGATGTCCCGGCCGTAGCGGTAAGCCAGTAGATAGAGACCAGCGTGAGCAGACGGTCCCTATCGACCGCCCCTTCGGGCGTCTTCTCCGAATCGGTCCACTCCTTGAACTTCTCCGTGATCCAGGCGAGCTGACCGACCGGAGAGTCGGTCAGGCCATAGGCGAGCGTCTGTGGCCGGGTGGCCTGGAGCTTCATGTAGCCAGACAGCTCGTCGTCGAACTTCGCCATCTTCCCGAGCCTGGCCTGATCCGTCTCACTGAGATCGGCTAGCTCCGCCGGGTTACCGGACGGGAACGTCATGAGCATGTTGACATGCACTCCGGCCACGTGGTCCGGGTCCATCAGGGCGAGTTGGAGTGAGATAACGGCGCCCGCGTCTCCCCCCTGCGCGATGTAACGGTCGTAGCCGAGCCTGCTCATGAGTTCCGCCCATGCGCGCGCGATACGGCCGGTATTCCACCCGGGCTCGGCCCGCCCGGAGAAGCCGAATCCCGGCAGCGTGGGAATGACGAGGTGGAAGGCGTCCGCCGGGTCTCCGCCGTACCTGGCCGGGTCGGTGAGCGGGCCGATAACATCGAGGAACTCCACGAATGACCCGGGCCAGCCGTGCGACATGAGCAGCGGCCGCGCGTCCCTTTCTGGAGACCGGACATGCAGGAAGTGCACGTTCGTCCCGTCTATCTCCGTCATCCATTGCGGATACTGATTGATTTCCGCTTCAGCCGCCCGCCAGTCGTAGCTCGTCGACCAGTAATCGGCAAGCTCTCGCAGATATGCCACCGGCACACCGCGATCCCATCTGTCGTCGCCGAGCGCGGCCGGCCATCGGGTAGCAGCGATCCGCGCGCGTAGATCATCCAGATCGGCTTGCGGAATCGCCGTTCGGTAAGGATGCATGTCGGAGTTCCTTTCCCTGACGAAGCGCGGACCGTACGATCGCCGACGCTGCTGATTCTTAACCGACAACCGGACGATGGCAGCACAGGCTCGTTGGCACATCTTGCAGGGTGCGCTTTGTCGTTCCAGCCGGTCAGCGCGCTGTAAGGAATGGGCGGTACAGCAAGGTCGAAGATGCATCCGCATGATCGGTCCCAGCACATTTGGGTGGTGCGGGAGGTAACCATGGGCATCGCGGGCACATCCGGGCATGCGGCCGAACTGACGGCCGGCGCTGGCCGCTATCCGCTCTCGGCCAACCTCGAGCTCTTCTGCATGTTCGATAAGGGTGACGAGCAGGGTGCACTGGGCCCCAGGCATCTCATGGTCACGGGCTGGCGGGTCACCGGCCCGGTCAGCGAGGACAAGCTCACCGCCGCGCTCGATGCGGTCGTAGCGCGGCATGAGATGCTCCGGACCGAGGTAGCGCGCGGGGGCACCGATCAGTACCAGGAGGTGCATCCCCCGGTCCCGGTCGAACTCGACGTCGTCGACCTGCCTGGGGACACCGGCCGCCCGCGGGACGAACTCGCAGAAGAGTTCGTCAACCGCGTGGAGGGCACCACCCTGAGCTTTACGAAGCTGCCGCATGTCAAGGCCGTGCTCGGCCGGTTCGACCCTGTCGACGCGGTTCTCGTCCTGGTCGCCCACCACGCAGCCAGCGACGGATGGACGATGACCATCCTGGTGCGCGACCTGGCGGCCTGCTACGCCGCGATCGAGGCGGGAGTCCCGCCGGAGCTGCCGGACCCGCGCCAGTACCGGCAATTCTCGGCCTGGCAGCGGCAGCACCTGGCCAGCCCGCAGGCTGACACGTCCCGCCGGTACTGGCAGCAGAAACTGCAGCACGCGGAGCTGACGGCCGTTCCCATGGACATGGTCCCGCCGCCCGACCAGATCAGTGCGTACGCCACTCACCGGTTCCTGCTCGACGCCAGGCTCACCACGGACGCGCGTGCCCTGGCCAGGACGCTGCGCTGCTCGCCCTTCATGGTGTTGCTAGCCGCTTTCGAGGCTGTCCTTTACAAGCTCACCGGCGTGCGCGACCTGGTGGCGCCGACCTTCACGTCTGGCCGCGGCAATCAGGAGTACGCGCAGACCGTCGGCCCGTTCCTCAACTTGATTCCGGTGCGAACTGACCTCACCGAATGCGAGAACTTCACCGCGTTGGTGACCCGGACCAGGTCAGCCTGCCTTGAGGCCTACTCACGCGAGCTTCCTTTCGGTGACATCGCCGAGCAGGCGCCCGAGCTCACCCGGCCGTACGCAGCGGGTAACCTAGCCGTCATCTCTTTCCAGCTCTTCCAGTTCCCCTACACGATGAACGGGCAACGAGCGGGCAGTCTCGAACTCAGTGAGATACGGCGGCGGCTCCTGCCGTGCCAGGCATCGACGGACATACCGAACGGTGTGCTATGGACGCTCGACATCCTGCCGTCCGGCGAGATCGCAGGGCACATCAAGTTCAACAAGAACGAGTTCCTCCCGGCAACGATGATCGGCATCGCCGACGATTACCAGCGCATCCTGGGCAACGCCCTGGCCGCCCCGGGAACCTCGCTCGACGAGATCTGCCGGTCCGGCAGTTAGGGCGGCGCTACGCCCGGACGGCGCGGAGGACTCCGGGCGGACGCACCACGCTCCGTTCGGCAGAAATGTGTATTAAGCACCAAGCTCGATAATCTGGACGTAGTTGCCATCCGGATCGATCAGCGTGCCGAATATGCCGTCCCTGCGCCGCTCGACGCGGCTTAGCCAGGTAACTCCGAGCTTGTCCAGGTGCTGGGCGGTGGCCCTCGCGTCGGCGACGTGGAAATTGAGAATGACCCGGCCTGGCTCGGGATTAGAGGTACTGACGTCCGAGCGTTTGTCGATCAGCACCCCCACTCCGCCGAAATCGAGAAACCCGCCTGGGCCTTCCGCTGGGCTCAGCGCGACCCAGTACCAGGCTCTGAGCCTGTCCGGATCTGTACTGCCAAGCAGGATGCTGCCGAGTTGCGCGGTCATGCTCGTCACCGGGATCCCGCCACGCTGGTGGCGCTCGGCTGCTCCGCCTGCCCGGCCAGCGCGACAGCGAACCTGCGCAGATCCGAGACGAACAGATCGGGCTCTTCCATTGCGGCGAAGTGCCCACCGCGATCGAACTCGCTCCACTGCACGATGTTCGTGAAGTCCCGCTCCGCGAAACGGCGGACCGGAAGGAAGGGGTCTCGGGGAAAAACGGCGATCCCGAGTGGCACATCGCTAGGCGGATTCGGGCCCGGCGGCGGATCCGCGATCGGCAGCAGGCCCGCGATCTCAAGGTACAGCGCGGCCGACGATCCGGCCGTGGCGGTCAGCCAGTAGATCGTCGCGTTCGCGAGCAGCCGGTCGCGACGGATCGCGTCTTCTGGCACATCGGCGGCATCTGTCCATTCGCGGAACTTCTCGATTATCCAGGCGAGCTGGCCAGCCGGGGAGTCGGTGAGCCCGTACGCCAGCGTCTGCGGCCTCGTGGACTGTATCTTCATGTATCCCGACCCGTCGCTGCGGAACTGCCCGAGGCGTCCCAATCTGGCCAGTTCCGAGTCACTGAGACCGTCGAGTTCCGCCGGATCGTTGCTCGAAGGACCGGTTGGCAGCATGTTGACGTGCACACCAAGGACGTGCGGACGGTCAAGCTGGCCCAGGATGAGGGAGATCCCCGACCCGAAATCACCGCCCTGCGCCACATACCGGTCGTAGCCCAGACGGTTCATGAGCTCGGCCCACGCCGCGGCTATGCGGACGAGGCCCCAGCCGGGCTCGGGCACCGGACCGGAGAATCCGTAGCCGGGCAGCGACGGGATGACAAGGTGGAAGGCGGGGGCGGCCGGGTCTCCGTGCCCGCGCGGGTCCGATAGCGGGCCGATTACATCGAGGAACTCCGCGACTGAGCCGGGCCAGCCGTGGGTCAGAAGCAGCGGCAGGGCGTCTGGTTCCGGCGAGCGGACATGAATGAAGTGCACATTCGTCCCGTCGATTTCCGTGATGTACTGCGGGTAGGAGTTAAGGACTGCCTCGTCGGCACGCCAGTCATACTCCGTGCGCCAGTACTCGGCCAGTTCCTTTAGATAATCCAGTGGTACCCCGCGGCTCCATCCGAGCCCAGGGATCTCATCCGGCCAGCGAGTCATGGCGAGTCTGCTCTTCAGATCGTCAAGTGCGCCCTGCGGGATGTCGATGCGGAATGGCTGCATCTTTCGGCCTTTCATTTCGTAGCCGGATAAATTGCTCTGCAGGGCCTTCTCGACCTGCTGATCGAGCTCGGCGACGGTGGGCGTATCGAAGATGTCGGACACCAGCAGTTCAGCACCCAGGCGGTCCTGGATCGAGCCGACCAGCCGCATCGCGGTCAGCGACTCGCCGTGCAGGTCGAAGAAGCTGTCGTCGAGCCCGACCCTGGGCACGCCGAGCACCTCGGCGAACAGCGAGCACAACAGCTCCTGACGCGGGGTCTGGGGTGCACGGTAGGCCGCCCGAGCTTCCTCGGCCGGCTCGGGCAGTGCCTCGCGATCCACCTTCCCGTTCGGGGTCAGCGGCAGCGAGTCCAGCGTGACGAACGCCGACGGCACCATGTACTCGGGCAGGAGGTCCTTCGCGTACGCCCGCAACCCGTCGACGTCGACTCGGCCGGCCCCCGAGGCTTCTCCGATCTGGCCGGCCTCGGGAACGACGTACGCGATTAGCCGCTTCTCGCCGTCCTCGACCGCGCGAGCTACCACCACTGCGTGCGCCAGCCTGCGGTATCTCGCAAGCACGCTCTCGATCTCGGCCAGTTCGACCCGGTAACCACGGATCTTGACCTGGTCTCCGGAGCGCCCGACGAATTCGATCAGCCCGTCCTGACGCACCCGCACCTGGTCCCCGGTGCGGAACATGCGCTGGCCGCCCTCGCCGAACGGATCGGCGACGAACCGCTCGGCCGTGACGCCGGGACGCCGGTAGTAGCCGCGCGCCAGACGGCTACCGGCGACGTAGAGGTCGCCGACCTCGCCGGGGCGCAGCGACCTGAGCTGCTCGTCCAGCATGTACAGCCGGATGTTGTCCAGGCCGCGGCCGACCGGCACGACGGGGCCCATCGAGTACGGCGCCCGCATCGGCGAGCTGAGGACGAACAACGACAGCTCGGACGAGCCGTAGGTGGCGCGCACCACGGTATCGGGGCACGCCTCGAGCACCAGCCGCACCGCCTTGGCCGAGATCACGTCCCCGCCGGTCAGTACCTCGCGCACGCCGGCGAAGCACTCCGGCGCCTCATCGGCGACCACACGGAACAGGCCGGCCGTAACGTGCACGGCGGAGATCTTGTGTTCCGCGATCAGCTCGCGCAGGGTGCCGACGTCCAGGTGGCCGGGCGGCGCGAGTACCAGGTGGCCGCCGTGCAGCAACGGCACCCACAGCTCATAGGTGGACACGGCGAACGCGTACGGCGCCAGCATCACGATCCGCTCGTGCGTCCCGCCGTCCCAGCAGGAGTCCAGCGCCAGCCCCAGCACACCGCGGTGCGGCACGGCGACCCCCATTGGTTCGCCGGTCGAGCCCGAGGTGTGGATCACGTGCACCAGGTGATCGAGCCCGGTCCGCACGCCCGGGTCGGTGCCGGGCAGCGAGGGCAGTTCCGCGTCGGAGTCGACCAAGACGGTCACCGGAACCTGGGGCAGGCCGCGCTCGCCCATGACCTCGTCCGCCAGTAGCACGGCGCTGCCCACGTGATCGGCGATCCACTGCATGCGCTGCAGCGGATAGGCGCCATGCAGCGGGAGGTACGTGGCGCCGGCCTTCACGATGCCCAGGATCGAGGCGACCATCGCCACGGTCCGCTCCTGCAGCACCATGACCGGGTCTTCCGGCCGTACGCCAAGACCGATCAGCCGGCGGGCGATGCGGTTGGCCCGCTCGTCGAGCTCGGCGTAGGTCAGCACCTCACCCTCGGCGGGCGATGATACCGCGATCGCGCCCGGTGTCCGCGCCACCACGTGGGCGAAGCGCTCCTGAACGGAACTGCAATCCATCATGTTGCCCCGATCCGCCTATCCGTGACAGCCGCGCAGGCCAAACGCGCGAATGCGACCAACTCGCACCGCGTACGTCTATGGCGACGATCGCAGCGATCCGTTAACCGGCGCATCTCCCGGATTGCGATCGGCCCCGCGCCCGGATGCCGCGCAATCCCGGAGATGCGCTGCATATGGGTAGATGCCACCGTCGGGAATGCAGGACAGCGATAGCCGGCAGGAAGGGCCGTGCCCGCCGGGCCAGGGCGCCAGCGGCCGGCCTCTTCCACGTGCGACGGGCCAGATACAAGGAGACATCCGTGACGCTTGACAAGCAAGGAGAACGCGCGGTTGTGCTCGGCGGTGGCATGGCTGGCCTGTTGGCCGCCCGTGTCCTGTCCGACGCGTACAACGAGGTCATCGTCGTGGACCGCGACGAGCTGGCCGGGACGACCAGCGCGCGCAACGGCGTGCCACACGGTCGCCACGCGCACTGTCTCGTGGCCAGGGGCCAGCAGATCCTCGAGGAGCTGTTCCCCGGTGTCACGCAGGGAATGAGCGACGCCGGCGTGACGCTCGGCGACTTCAACGGCCAGATCCAGTGGCACTTCAACGGCTACAAGCTGGCCGCGTCCGACTCGGGCCTGGTGTGCGTGTCGTCCGGGCGCCCGATCCTCGAGGAGCACGTCCGCAATCGCGTCCAGGCGATCCCGAACGTGACCTTCCGCGAGGGCTACGACATCGTAGGCCTGGAGACCACGCCAGATCACGGCCGGGTCATCGGGGCCCGGGTCCAGCGCCGTGCGCAGGGCAGCGAGCCCGAGGTGTTCGCCGCCGACCTGGTCATCGACATCACCGGCCGGGGCTCGCGGATGCCTGCCTGGCTCACCGACCTGGGCTACGACGCGCCGCCCGAGGACCGGATCAAGGTCGACCTCGCCTACACCACGCGGCACTACCGGCTGAAGAACGGCAACCCGTTCACCACGGACATCGCGATCAATCAGGCCGGGACGCCGGTGTGTCCCCGCGGCGTGTTCTGCTACTTGCTGCCCGACGGCAAGACCGTCGAGCTGTCGCTCACCGGGGTACTCGGGGATCATCCGCCCACGGACCCAGACGGCTTCGACGAGTACGTCAGGTCGCTGCCGCTGCCCATCCACTACGAGTTCATCCAGGAGTGGGAGCCGGTCGACGACCCGGTGCGGTTCAAGTTCCCGGCCAGCGTCTGGCGCCACTACGAGGCGCTGACCCGGGTTCCCGAGAGCCTGCTGGTGATGGGCGACGCGGTGTGCAGCTTCAACCCGGTCTACGCCCAGGGCATGACCGTCGCCGGGATGGAGGCGCTGACGCTGCGCAAGCACCTGCAGATCCCGGGACCGCTGAATGCGCCCGCGTTCTTCGGCGAGATCGCAGGCCAGATCGCCGGCCCGTGGCAGTTCTCCGCCATCGCCGACCTCGGCTACCCGGGCGTCGAGGGCGAGCGGACGGACCAGATCCGCCTGGTCAACCAATACGTCCCTGCGGTGCTGGCCGCCGCGACGATGGACCCGGTCGTCACTGACGCTTTTCTCCGGGTCGCCGGGCTGGTGGAGGATCCGATGTCGCTGATGCACCCGGACATCGCGGTGCGTGTGGGGCGGGCCATGCAGATGCGGGCTGCGGCAGCCGCGGCGCAGCCCTAGCCATCGCGGCCGGCCGTTCTTTTCCCGGCCTGTGAGCGTCTGGAAGGAAAAAGATGCCGAGACTGAACCTGTCCCTCATTCCGGAGCCGGGTCCACGCCGGGTGTACCTGCTCGCGACGCTCATCAACACGTACGGGACAGGGCTGGTCCTCACCACGCTGACGCTGTTCGCGGTCAGGGTGGTACACCTGCCGGCGGCGCGCGCGGGCCTGGCCATGACCATCGCCGGCCTGGTGGGCCTGATGGCTGCCATGCCGATCGGGAGGCTGGCCGACCGGCGCGGGCCACGGAATGTGTACCGGGTCGTGTTGCTGGTCCTGGCCGCCGCGGCCGCCGGCTACGTGCTTTTCGCGCACAGCTTCACCAGTTTCCTGATCGTCACCACCGTGGACGGGTCCGCGCTGATCTCCTCGGGCGCGGCCAACGTGGCTCTGCTGCGCCGGGTCGGCGGCGAGAAGGCGACGACGTTCCGCTCTCAGATGGCGGCGGTACTCAACGTGGGCATCACGCTCGGCGTGGCCACCGCCGCCGTCGCGCTCGAACTCAACACGGTGGCCGCGTACCGCGCGCTGTTCCTCGCCAACGCCCTGACCTGCCTGATTGGCGCCGCGATCCTGGGCCGGCTGCCCAAGTACGAGCCGCTACCTGGCGCGCGTGAGGAGTCGCCGTTTACCGCGCTGAGGGACAGGGCGTTCGTCGGCTACACGGTGCTGTCCGGTGCGATGTACACGCAGTACTTCGTGCTGATCGTGCTGCTGCCAGTGTGGGTCGTTTACCACACCAGCGCGCCCCGGTGGACCGTCTCGGCATTCGTGATCATCAACACCGTGATCGTGGTGCTGTTCCAGGTGCGTGTCGGCAAGACCGTGCAGACCATCAGGCAGGGCGGAGCCGCCTTCCGCCGGGCCGGGGTGATCTTCCTGGTCAGCTGCTCGGCAATGGGTCTGGCGACCGGCATCCCCGCCTGGGCCGCGCTGCTGCTGCTGGCCGCGGCGGTCGTCCTGCACAGTTTCGGCGAGCTGTGGCACGCCTCCGGCACGTACGCCCTCGACTTCGGGCTGGCGCCACCGCACGCGCAAGGGCAGTACCAGGGCCTAGCCAGCGTGGGCACCGGCGCCGGGCAGGCGCTGGCCCCCATCTTGCTGATCGGGCTCGTGCTCAGCCTCGGCCGGTTCGGCTTCGTGCTGCTCGGCGCCTGGTTCGCCGCGCTGGGCCTGACCGGTCCCGCGGTGGCCAGGTGGGGCGAGCGGACCCGTCCGGCCGCCGAGGCCGAGGCCGCCCAAGCCGCCGAGGCCGCTCAAGCCGGACAAGCGGCCGTCGCCGACTGACGGTCCCGATGAGATGAGTGGCCGCTGAATGCTACCCGGGGGTACCTGCGGAGCCAAGGTCGTCGGAGCGCCCGGCCGCCACCCGGGCCCACTGGGCGGTGGGGCGGCCATCCCGGCGGAACTGCGCACCTGCGGTCGTCAGTGGCCGGGGCCAGCCGTCCGGCGAGTCTTCCCAGGTCTCCTGACGGCCGTAGGCGGTCATGTCCAGCAGCCCGTAGCTCGGAGCCATCACCTCGGTGGCGCGACCGGTCGTCCAGTACGTCTCGTAGACCCGCTCGCCGTCTCGCAGGTAACAGACCAGCATGCCGAACCAGCGTCCGGCGAGCAGCGCGTCGGCGGAGTCCCGCGCCGAGTACCACGGCATCTCCCATCCCATGAAGTCGTGGTAGGCGATGCTCTCCTGGTACGGGCCTTCGCAGAACGTGGCGAAGGTGACATCGCGCGAATGCAGGTACGACAGCTCGCTGACCTGCCCGTTGAAGAACGTGCAGCCCTCACACTGATCCGCGGCGGGCTTGCCGGCATGCCACATGTAGTAGTAGACGACAAGCTGCTGCCGGCCCTCGAACACATCCAGCAGCGGAACCGGCCCGTGCTTGCCGGTCACCGGGATCGTGGCATCCACCTCGACCATCGGCAGCCGCCGGCGGGCCGCCGCGATGGCGTCTCCCTCCCGGGTGTGCGCCTTCTCGCGGACCACCAGCTCGTCTAGCTCCGCCTGCCAGCTGGCGCGGTCGGTCACCGGCGGACGCGCGCCGTTTCCCGCCTCATCTGTCATGTTCGCCTCCACGATGTGTGTGCCTACCGGATCAGACGACGCGTCCCGGCCGAACTCATCGCTCAGGCGCATACGGCGGGAGCGGCGCCGGGTGGGCGGGCGTTTACAGCAGAACGCCCGTGCCGGGAGGTATGAGTCCCGGGACGGGCGTGTGCTGGAATGCGGTCAGACGTAGAGCGTGTCGGGCTCCAGACCGCACAGGATCCGCCCGTACAGCTCGGCGTTGGTGTCCGGGTGCATCAGGGCGTGCATGGTGACTGCGTTCACGTCACGCGCGATCCGCTGCATCGGCTGGTCACTGTAGATCGATGAGCCGCCGCTGGCCGTGGCGAGGATGTCCACGGCTTCCTTGGCGAGCCCGCACACCGCGCCGAGGTCGGCCCGTGCGCTGACCCGCTCCGCCATGTTCCACGGGACATTCTCCGCTCCCTTGGTGTCGACCAGCGCGGCTACGCGGTGGGCATGGAACTCCGCCTCGTCCACCTTACTGATCGCCGCGGCGACCTGGAGGTGGGTCAGCGGCGCCTTGGCCTGCTTGTCGTAGCCGGTATAGGTGATCTTGCGCTGGGGCAGTCGCTCGAAGAACGCCTCCTTCGCGCCGTTCGCCATGCCGAGGACGCAGCCCAGCGAGGACGCGGAGGCGACCGGGAGCAAGGGCGCCCGGTAGATCGGCGAGGCGGCGTTCTCCGGCGAGGCGGACTGGCCTGCCAGGATCGCGAAGATCGGCAGCACACGCTCCTGCGGGATGAACAGATCCGTCGCGACCGTGCTGACGCTGCCGCTGCCCTTCATCCCCGCTGTATACCAGTCGTCGATAATCTGCAGGTCCGACATCGGTACCAGCGCGACGACCGGGATCGGCTCGCCCCCGCCGCCGACGAGGATCGCGATGATCTCCTGCCAGTCGGCGTGCAGCGCCCCGCTGACGAATCCCCATTTGCCGTTGACGACGATGCCGCCATCGGTTGGGACTGCCATCGCGGTCGGGCTCAGCGTGCCGCACACCCGGACGTTCGGGGCGGAGAACACCTCATCCTGAACCTGGTCGGGGAACATGCAGGCCATCCACCCCGGAATCCAGTACACAGAAGCCGTCCACGCGGCGGAACCGTCGCCGCGGCCGAGCTGCGTGGCGACGTCGACCAGGGTGCGTGTATCGGACTCGAATCCGCCGTAGCGCGCCGGCACCCGCATGCGGAAGATTCCGGCGTCCGCCAGGGCTTCGATCGTCTCGTCATGAAGACGCCGATTCTCTTCCGACCAGGCCGCGTTCTTCTGCAGCAGCGGCACGAGGTCGGACGCGCGCTGGACAAGCTGCTCGCGCGTAGGAACATCGGTCTTTGGCATCAAAATCCTCCCGAGCAGCATCGCCAACGAGCCTTACCGTCGACGATGGCAGCTAATGCCCTGCTCCCGCATATTGCTGATTGCGGATAAGCGGTACCTCAGCAGAATACGGACGAGAAAGGAGGTTCTGTTCGGCAATCTGAAAGATGTGTACGTGCCGCGCGGCAGGCCTACTGAGAATGCGGCGGATGTCTGCCCGCATGCAGCAATCTGGACCTCCCGAGGAAATGGAGCTGTAGAGATGTCTCTGAGAGTGAAACGGACGGCGGCAGCCGGAGCAGGGCTGCTGCGGAAGGCCATTCCCGCGCGCGGGTGGCGGCGGTACGCCACCGGAGGCATCGTCGTCGCGCTGGCGGCTTTCGGCACGGTCACGGCGGTCACCGCACAGCCCGCCCAGGCGGCGCACGCGGCGGCGGCTTCCGCGAATGCTGGCGCGTGCACGACTCCCGCGAGTCCCCACCTGGCGGGCTTCACGCAGGGAAATGTTGCCATCCCCGGCGACTCCATTCACTTCGTCATCGGCGGCGCAGGACCTGTCCTGGTGCTCCTCCCCGGATGGCCGGTAACGTGGTGGGAGTTCCACACGATCATGCCGACCCTGGCCAAGTCCTATACGGTGATCGCACTCGACCTGCCCGGGCTGGGCAATTCAACCTTTCCTACCAGCGGCGGATTCACCATGGCTGACACCGCGACGCGAGTGAACCAGGCGATTGATGCGCTGGGTTACGGGGCCGAGAACATCTCGATCCTCGGGCACGACCTAGGGGCGAATCTCGCTTACGTGTACGCCCGGCTCTACCCGGGCACGGTCAACCGGCTGATGGTGCTGGAGTCGGCACTCAACGGGTACGGGCTGGAGAGTCTTTACGGCGACGCCTTCCACTTCCTGCTGAACATGCAGCCCCCGCCGACGCCTGAGGACATCATCAACAACGCGGAAGCCTCGGATGCTTACCTGAACTACCTGTATAGTTTCGCCGCCAAGCCGCACGCTATCACCACCCAGGACCGGGACATATGGTACGGCGACTATTCCTGCCCGGCGAACCGCGAGGCCGGCTACGACTACTATCGGGCGTTCCCGCAGGACGCGACCTTTGACACCAAGACCAACACGTCGAAGCTGACCATACCGATGGCGGCGATGGGCGGCGAGGATAGCTTCGGTAACTTCGTGGCGCAGTCCTTCGGGAATGTGGACAAGGACGTGCACACGATCATCGCGCCCGGATCGGGTCACTACATTGCTGAGGAGGACCCGGGCTTCCTCGCCGAGTGCGCGAGCTTGTTCTTCAGCCCGCATCCGCCAGCGACGGCGCCGAAGGGTTTCGCGACCTGCCTTCCCTGACGCCAACCGCACCTGAACGCCCCCGGCGGGCACCCGGCACCGGCCGGGTGCCCGTTCGGCGTTACAGATCCGGGACGGCTAGTACGAGCCTGTGCGTCGCTGACGTTTCCGCCCCGGGAAAGACCGACCGTTGCGGCCGACTAAATTGGCCGGCCGCAACGGCTTGCGTTCTTTCAATTATAAGAAATGGCAAAGCAAGAAATCGCGGAAGAGGGAAACGTAATGGCTGACCTTCCTAGTACTCCAGCCGTAGATCGTGATCTTGTTGCTGAGGCGCCGCGAACCGTCGGTCGTGCGGACGAGATCGACCTTCGGCAGCGTGGGCGTCCGTTCCTTCTCCGTCTGCCTGAGTCCGCCGACGGAGGGAATCCTTAATCTCGCTGAGCCTGGCCGCCGCGGCCGGGGTCCACGCCGTCCTTTGTTCGCTGGCACGCAGTGCGTCGTCGATCTCGCTGAGCTTGGCGGCGGACACTGCGCCTGCCCGCTCGATCAGGTCGTCCCGGCTCAGGGTAGTCAGCCAGGTGCACGGGTAAAGCC
>Ga0210401_10004728_pt1 | contig 14163 bp, 14 predicted proteins | sample IncBWH32MmetaG_FD_150866 | JGI IMG/M metagenome (GOLD analysis project Ga0210401, IMG submission 150866) | Forest soil microbial communities from Barre Woods Harvard Forest LTER site, Petersham, Massachusetts, United States - Inc-BW-H-32-M | ecosystem: Environmental > Terrestrial > Soil >... | reverse complement strand
GGCGGCGAAGGTTCCGATGATCGTGGCGATCAACAAGATCGACAAGCCCGACGCCCGGCCGGAACGCGTGCGCACCGAACTGTTGCAACACGAGGTGCAGGTCGAATCGCTCGGCGGCGACGTCGTCGACGTCGAGGTATCGGCCAAGAACAAGACCAATCTCGATCGGCTTCTCGAAATGATCGCGCTGCAGGCCGACCTGCTCGACCTCAAGACCAATGCGGAACGACCCGCCGAAGGCACCGTGATCGAAGCCAAGCTCGATCGCGGCCGCGGTCCGGTCGCGACCGTGCTGATACAGCGCGGCACGCTGCGGGTCGGCGACATCGTCGTGGCCGGCGCCGAAATGGGCCGCGTCCGCGCGCTGATTTCGGATCAGGGCGAGACTATCGATGAGGCAGGACCCTCAGTGCCGGTCGAAGTGCTCGGCTTCAACGGACCGCCGGAGGCCGGCGACCGTCTGGCTGTGGTCGAGAACGAAGCGCGCGCGCGCCAGGTGACGAGCTACCGCGCCCATCAAAAGCGCGAGAACGCCGCTGCCTCGATTTCAGGCATGCGCGGCTCGCTCGAGCAGATGATGTCGCAGCTCAAGACTTCGGGCCGCAAGGAATTCCCGCTGATCGTCAAGGCCGACGTGCAGGGTTCGCTCGAAGCGATCTTGGGTTCGCTGGAGAAACTCGGCACCGAGGAAGTCGCCGCCCGCATCCTGCATGCCGGCGTCGGTGGCATTTCCGAATCCGACGTCACGCTGGCGGAAGGTTTCAATGCCGCGATCATCGGCTTTTCCGTCCGCGCCAACAAGGAGGCGGCGGCCGCTGCCAAGCGCAATGGTATCGAAATCCGCTATTATAATATCATCTACGACCTTGTGGATGATGTGAAGAAGGCGATGTCCGGCCTGCTCGCGCCCACTTTGCGCGAGACCATGCTGGGCAACGCCCAGATCCTGGAAGTGTTCAACATTTCCAAGGTCGGCAAGGTTGCGGGCTGTCGGGTCACCGACGGCACGGTGGAACGCGGCGCCAATGTCCGGCTGATCCGCGACAACGTCGTTGTGCACGAAGGCAAGCTCTCGACACTGAAGCGCTTCAAGGACGAAGTGAAGGAAGTGCAGGCCGGCCAGGAATGCGGCATGGCGTTCGAGAATTATGGCGACATGCGTGTCGCCGACGTTATCGAGTGTTACCGCGTGGAGACGATCCAGCGCTCGCTGTAAGTCCAAACCTTACGACGCGCACGGATTTTCAAACTATCTCGTCCTGCCCCGCGAAAGGCGGGGCGTTTAGTAGTCACCGAATTGAATTTTTAGATGCGAAATATCGGATCACCCGCTTTGCGCGAGTGACGACGACGATTGGGATCGGACAATGCCCCACCACAACCAGAAAAAGGGTGCTGCCACCGGCGGCTCGCAACGACAATTGCGCGTCGGCGAAGCCGTGCGCCATGCGATTGCCGATATTCTCGCCCATGATGCCGTCCACGACCCCGATCTCGAAGGCCACATCATTACGGTGCCGGAGGTTCGGATGTCGCCCGACCTCAAGCTTGCGACCGTTTATGTGATGCCGCTTGGCGGACGCGACACCGACGTGGTGATAGCGGCGCTCGAGCGCAACAAGAAATTCCTGCGTGGCGAAGTCGCGCGGCGCGTTAACCTGAAATTTGCCCCTGATGTTCGCTTCCGTGTTGACGAGCGATTCGATGAGGCAGAACGAATAGAGAAATTATTGCGAACACCTGCGGTGCAAAGAGACCTCGCATCAGATCAGGACAAAAAGTGATGAGCGTGACCCCCGCAGAACGCGCGATCGGCTCGCAAACCGCCGAACAGCACGGTGTGAAAAAAAATATTTTTCCCGATGCGCAGCGTGATGATTCGCGTGGCAACAACGATCCGCGCGAGGCCAAACAACCGCGGCAAAATAATCAGCCGCGCCTCGACAGGCGCGACATCCATGGCTGGATCGTGCTCGACAAGCCGATCGGGATGACGTCGACCCACGCGGTCGCGGTCGTCAAGCGCTTGTTCCAGGCCAAGCGCGCAGGGCATGCCGGTACGCTCGATCCGCTCGCCTCGGGTGGCTTGCCGATAGCGCTCGGCGAGGCCACCAAGACGGTTCCCTATGTGATGGACGGCCGCAAGCGCTATCGCTTTATGGTTTGCTGGGGCGAGGAGCGCGACACCGACGACACCGAAGGCCGCGTCATCCATACCAGCGCCGTCAGGCCGACGTCGGAGGCGATTCGCGAGCTGCTGCCGCGCTTCACCGGGGTGATCGAACAGATTCCGCCAAAGTACTCCGCCATCAAGGTCCAGGGAGAGCGCGCCTATGACCTGGCGCGCGACGGCGCACGCGTCGAATTAGCCCCCCGGCCGGTGGAGATTCACTATTTATCCCTTGTAAATCAACCGGATAGAGACCTTGCCCTGTTCGAAGCCGAGTGCGGCAAGGGCACCTATGTCCGGGCGCTGGCGCGCGATATCGGCCGCATTCTCAAGTGTTATGGCCATATCTGCGGGTTGCGCCGGACGCTGGTCGGACCGTTCGGCGAATCCGACATGATTCCGCTGGAACAGTTACAGGCTTTGTGCGATAGAGCCGCGTCTGGCGAGGGCAGCCTCGCCGACGCGCTTTTGCCCGTTGAGACCGCGCTGGACGACATCCCGGCACTGGCCGTCACTCGGGCTGATGCGGCAAGACTCCACAGGGGTCAGGCCGTTTTGTTGCGCGGACGGGATGCGCCCAATTGTAGCGGCACAGTCTATGTCACGGTGGCAGGCCGACTTCTGGCGCTTGCCGAGATTGGCAATGGCGAACTCATCCCCAAGCGCGTGTTCAACCTGACCGGACTGACTGCCAGTTCCGGTCGCAACGAGAGAATTTGACGATGTCGATTGCCGCCGAACGCAAAGCGGAAGTCATCAAGGCAAATGCCACCAAGGCCGGCGACACCGGCTCGCCCGAGGTTCAGGTCGCGATCCTATCGGAACGTATCAACAACCTCACCGGGCACTTCAAGAACCACGTCAAGGACAACCATTCGCGCCGCGGTCTCCTGAAGCTCGTGTCAACGCGCCGTTCGCTTCTCGACTATCTCAAGAAGACGAACGAGGCGCGTTACAAGGCGCTGATCGAGAAGCACAACATTCGTCGTTGAGCTTGTTCGAGTACGCGCGCGCCGGTTAGCGCGCGCTTTTTGCATGATCGTTCGAAACCGCTTTTTGCGATTTTCGAAAGAACGATCATGCGCAGGAGCATGAAACCGGAAAAGTCGATGACGGTTTTTCCGAAAACATCATGTTCAATCGTACAACGTCCAGCAGCAATTCGGCCGCTGGGCGTGACGGGCACGGTGCCCGTGACTAGCGAAAGGATGGACGCCATCCGAAACATCAAAACCATGGCAGGATCGCCGGACGCTGATCTCCTTCGATCAGCGTCCCGCAATCTTGCGCATGGTTTTTGTGTTTTTGGCGACGCCCTTTTCTTTCGTGAACCCAAGAAAGAAGACCACTATGTTCAATATTCATTCAGTCGAGATCGACTGGGGCGGACGTCCCCTCAAGCTTGAAACCGGAAAAATCGCCCGTCAGGCTGACGGCGCCGTGCTGGCGACCTATGGGGAGACGGTGGTGCTCGCCACGGTCGTGGCCGCAAAGACGCCGCGCGAGGGCGTCGATTTCCTCCCGCTGACCGTCGACTATCAGGAAAAGACCTATGCCGCGGGCCGCATTCCCGGCGGCTATTTCAAGCGCGAAGGCCGGCCGACCGAAAAGGAAACGCTGGTTTCCCGCCTGATCGACCGCCCGGTCCGTCCGCTGTTCGTCGACGGCTGGCGCAACGAGACCCAGGTGATCGTCACCGTTCTCTCACACGATATGGAGAACGATCCGGATATCGTGGCGCTGGTGGCTGCATCTGCGGCGTTGACGCTGTCGGGCGCGCCGTTCAAGGGTCCGATCGGAGCTGCGCGCGTCGGCTTCGCCAATGACGAATATGTGCTGAACCCGACGCTCGACGAGATGACCGAAACCCAGCTCGACCTCGTGGTCGCCGGTACAGCCGACGCCGTGCTGATGGTCGAATCGGAAGCCAGGGAGCTCAACGAAGAAATCATGCTCGGCGCCGTGATGTTCGGGCACCGGCACTTCCAGCCGGTCATCAAGGCGATCATCGAGCTCGCCGAGAAGGCCGCGAAGGAGCCACGCGAAGTCAGGATCGCCGATGAAAGTGCACTGGAAAAGGAAATACTCGGCCTGATCGAGCAGGACCTGCGTAAAGCCTATGCGATCCCGGTGAAGCAGGACCGCTACGCCGCGGTCGGCGCCGCCAAAGAGAAGGTGATGGCGCACTACTTCCCGGAAGGGCAAGAGCCGAAATACGACAAGCTGCGCATCGCCGGCGTGTTCAAGGAGCTGGAAGCCAAGATCGTCCGCTGGAACATCCTCGACACCGGCAAGCGCATCGACGGCCGCGACGTCAAGACCGTGCGCAACATCATCGCCGAAGTCGGCGTGCTGCCGCGCGCGCACGGTTCGGCCCTGTTCACCCGCGGCGAGACCCAGGCGATGGTCGTGACCACGCTCGGCACCGGGGAGGACGAGCAATATATCGACGCGCTGTCGGGAACCTACAAGGAGACCTTCCTGCTGCACTACAATTTCCCGCCCTACTCGGTCGGCGAAACCGGCCGCCTCGGCGGCACCAAGCGCCGCGAGATCGGCCATGGCAAGCTTGCCTGGCGCGCGATCCACCCGGTGCTGCCGCCGCATCACGAATTCCCCTACACGGTGCGCGTGGTCTCGGAAATTACCGAGTCGAACGGCTCCTCGTCGATGGCCTCCGTCTGCGGCGCCTCGCTGGCGCTGATGGATGCCGGCGTGCCGCTAAAGCGGCCGACCGCGGGCATCGCCATGGGCCTCATTCTCGAAGGTTCGCGCTTTGCGGTATTGTCCGACATTCTGGGCGATGAGGATCATCTCGGCGACATGGACTTCAAGGTGGCCGGAACCGATCAGGGCATCACCTCGCTGCAGATGGACATCAAGATCGAGGGCATCACCGAAGAGATCATGAAGGTCGCGCTCGGCCAGGCCAGGGACGGGCGCATCCACATCCTCAGCGAGATGGCCAAGGCGCTGACCGCCGCGCGCGCCGAGCTCGGCGAATATGCGCCGCGCATCGAGACCTTCAAGATCGCCACCGACAAGATCCGCGAAGTGATCGGCACCGGCGGCAAGGTGATCCGCGAGATCGTCGAGAAGACCGGCGCCAAGGTCAATATCGAGGACGACGGCACTGTCAAGGTCGCCTCCAACGACGGCGAGGCGATGAAGGCCGCGATCAAATGGATCAAATCGATCGCTTCCGATCCGGAAGTCGGCCAGATCTATGAGGGCACCGTGGTCAAGGTGATGGAGTTCGGCGCGTTCGTGAACTTCTTCGGCGCCAAGGACGGTCTTGTTCATATCAGCCAGCTCGCATCCAACCGCGTGCAGAAGACCTCCGACGTCGTCAAGGAAGGCGACAAGGTCAAGGTCAAGCTGCTCGGCTTCGACGATCGCGGCAAGACGCGGCTGTCGATGAAGGCGGTCGACCAGACCACCGGTGAGGATTTGGAGGCCCGGCAGAAAACCGAGGCGCCGGCGCCGCGCGAAGCCGCCGGCGAGTAGATTCTCGCGAGCAGACAAGAACTAAGGGCGGCTTTTCAGCCGCCCTTTTTCGCACCGCCGAAGATAGCCGAGCCTGGAGCCTTTTCCGTTCCGATTGAATCGGAACGGAGGCTCTCTTTCTTGTTTTGACGTGTTTTCTTCACGCGAACCGGTATCCACTTCGCTGGAAAACGCTCTACCTCTCGTAGAAGGCTTTGCCGATCAGGCCGCCAATGATGCCGCCAACGATCGGCGCGACCCAGAATACCCAGAGGCACCGCATCGCTTCAGCACCGCCGAACAGCGCGGTCGCGGTCGAGCGCGCCGGATTGACCGAGGCATTGGAGACGGGGATGGCAACCAGATGGATCGTCACCAGTGTCAGCCCGATGGCGATCGGTGCAAAGCCTGGCGCCGCCTTCTCCGAGGTCACGCCGGTGATCACCACGAGAAACAGCGCGGTCATGACGACCTCGATCAAGGCAACGCTCAGGAGCGGGAAGCCGCTACTGCCATAGGTATTGGATATCGCAAGGAAGGTATTCCATTTTCCGGATGCGGGCGCGCCCTGCAAAATGACGTAGAAGACGGCGGCGGCTGCCACGCCGCCCACCACCTGTGCGATGATGTAAGGCAGCGCCTTGCCGGCTTGAAAACGGCCCGCCGCGACCAGTCCGCAGGTGACCGCAGGATTGAAATGGGCTCCGGAGATCGGACCCACCGCATAGGCCATCGCCAGCACGGCGGCACCGATCGAAAGCGCGATCGCGATAAAGCCCACATTCGGGGCGGAAAACAGCGCCGCTCCGCAAACGGAGGACACCAGCATGAATGTGCCAACGAATTCTGCGCCCAGCTCTTTCGTCATATCGAAATCCTCCCCGTTTTTTTTAGCTTCACTGTGGGCCGCGCATCATGCCATCAAGCCGTCGCCAATGACAACGAGGAGCCGGCAACTTCTCCACACGGCGTTGCAGGTGGAAAACGACGTCGCCGGATTCGTGCCGGCTTTGCTTGAATTCGCTCCAGAGCCTTTTCCGTTCCGATTGAATCGGAACGGAGGCTCTCTTTCTTGTTTTGACGCGTTTTCTTCACGCGAACCGGTATCCACTTCGCTGGAAAACGCTCTAATGTCTGGCTACGTCAGGCGAACTCGACATGGCAGACATGTCGCGACTGGGGCTGCCGCATGACACAGCCGACAATCCGCCCGGCCCGCGCTGCGGAATATGACGAGGTCGCACGCGTCTGGATGACGAGCTGGGTCTCCACCGGCCTCGCGGAGCCAAGCGAGTTCCTGCTGGCGAATTTGCGTGCCCGCGTCCGTCATGAGATCGAGAACGGCTGGAGCCTGTTCGTCGCCGACGATGAGGGACGGATTGCGGCGATGCTGGCGCTGCATGTGCCCAATCGCTACCTCGACCAGCTTTTCGTCGCGCCGGAATATCAGGGCCGGTCTGTTGGCCGAAAGCTGCTCGCCTTCACACGAACGCGTTTGCCCGACGAAATCCAGCTGCGCTGCGTCCGCGAGAACGAAAAGGCATGGCGCTGGTACGAGCGCGAAGGTTTCCTGTTCGAGGAAGAGCAGATCGAGCCGATGACGGGCTATGTGATGAAATATTACCGATGGAAGAGGAAAGAGGCCTCCCGATAGACGAACGCACACAAAACACCTTGCAGATGTGTGCGGCTCGATCTAGGTAGACGCCCTTGGCGGCCAACCTGCTATTCACCGGGATTTTTATGGTCCGAGTCTTCGCGGTGGGGTGTGTACTGTCGTGCCTGGTTGCACCTGCGTCGGCGCAAAGCCTGCCCGCGCCCGCGACGGCAGCAGCGCAGACGACGACGGCTAAGCCGACCGTCAAGAAGCCTGCACCGAAGTCCAAGACCAGCGCGAAGCCATCTGGACCCGCGGAAAGCGGCCCTTGTCAGATCGGCGTCATTCCGGTGGTAGGTGACGAATTCGTGGTGCAGAGAGTCGGCCTCACCATCTTCGGCAACGAATATACCGAGGTGCCGATCGACGCCTGGGGCCTCGATGATCTCGTTGTAGCGCGCGTTCGTGCGGCGGTCGGTCCCGGCACCGGGGTGAGAAGGATCGCTTACCCCAAGGGGACGTTTGCGCCTTATGACCATCCTGCTCCCGCGCTTGTTCGCAACGCTCAGGACGACTTGACCGCGATCGTCCGGCAAATCACCGCGAACGCCGGCTGTGAGCGCTACTTGCTCGTCGCCAAGTTTACCGGGCAGGTAGATGGTACCAACCAGACCCACCGCGGCGTCGGCGTGCTGAATCGCGGCATCGGCACGGGCGTTCTCAGTCACACCTCCCTGTTCGCCAATGTCCAGGTCAGATATTTGATGGACAGACCTTCGCCATCCGCAGAAAACCTTTCAATCTCGGATCGGTGCTGGCGGGAACTCTTGCCGGTATGACTCAGGACCCGTTTACCAAACTCGACAATTCCGCGTTCCCTGAGCCTGCAACTGAGGCCGCCGCCAGCGCGACGTTGCGCGATCACGCGCGAGCCTTACTTGCGGCAGTCCTCGACAAGACTTTGCCTGCCTCTCTCAAGGAGGAGGCAGCCCGATATCCCGGAAACCTTCACCAGATGCACGAGGAGCCTCCAATATGATGCAACTCTACTGGTCACCGCGTTCACGCTCGTTCTCCGCAATATGGTTGATGGAAGAAACCGGGCTGCCCTACGAGCGGGTGCTGACCGATATCACGACGGGGGCACAGAAGGCGCCCGAGTTCCTGGCCATCAATCCGATGGGCAAGGTGCCGGCCCTGAAGGATGGCGATGCGGCGCTTGGGGAAGCTGCCGCGATATGTGGTTATGTCGCCGACCGCTATCCCGAGACAAAGCTTGCTCCCGCCGCGGCCGATCCCAGGCGCGCGCGATACCTGCAATGGCTGTTATTTTCGCCGAGCTGCATCGAGCCGGCGATGATGCAGATCTTCACCAAGATCGAGGTGCCCGTCAGCACCGCCGCCTGGGGCAGCGCAACGCAAGTGTTCGATGTGCTCGACGCCGCGTTGGAAAGAGGTCCGTGGATTCTCGGAGAGCAATTTTCCGCCGCCGACATCATGATCGGCTCGGGGCTGAATTACGCGGTGCGGGTGTTTAAGATGGTGCCGTCTCGCCGGTCCTTCGACGCTTATATCGCGCGCTGTGTGGAACGTCCCGCGTTCCAGCGCGCGGAGAAGATCGCGGTGGGGTAACCTCCCCTGGAGCGGAATGAGGTCAAGCGCGCTCCTGCCCCTTCAACTCTTCCGGGTGCGGCATCGAGATGATGTTGTAGCCGGAATCGACGTAGTGGATTTCTCCGGTGACGCCGCCGGACAGTTCGGACAGCAAATACAGCGCCGAGCCGCCGAGTTCGTCGAGCGTCACGCCACGCCCAAGCGGCGAATGTTTTTGCTGGAAAGCGAACATGGCGCGGGAGTCGCCGATCACGGCGCCGGCCAGCGTGCGCACCGGTCCTGCCGAGATCGCATTGACGCGGATTTTCATTCTTCCGAAGTCGAAAGCGAGATAGCGCACGGAAGCTTCCAGCGCCGCCTTGGCTACTCCCATCACGTTATAATTCGGCATCACACGGACCGATCCGCTGAATGTCAAAGTGATGATGGAGCCTCCGGCCGCGGGCATCATTTCTGCTGCGCGTTTGGCTATCTCGGTGAAGGAAAAGCATGAGATCACCATGGTGCGCGAAAAGTTTTCGCGCGTGGTGTCAGCATAGCGTCCCCGAAGTTCATTCTTGTCGGTGAACCCGATGGCGTGGACCAGGAAATCCAGCTGCCCCCATTTGGCGCGCAAGGTCTCGAACACAGAATCGACGCTGGCGATGTCTTCCACGTCGCAGGGCAGCACCAGCTCGACATTGAGCGATTGCGCCAAGGGCTTGACCCGCTTGCCCAGCACCTCGCCCTGAAAGGTGAAGGCCAATTCGGCGCCCTGCGCGGCGAGTGTCCTGGCAATGCCCCAGGCGATCGAATGATCATTGGCGATGCCCATGATCAACCCGCGCTTGCCTTTCATCAAGTCTTGCATCATGCCGAGGCACTCTCTTGCATCATGCCCGGCCACAGCAATCAAGCCTACGCAGATTGCGTAAACTTATCTGCGGTGCCGGGCATCCAGGTCCTTCCTTGCCAGTATCGAAGACGTGGATGGCCGGGACAAGCCCGGCCATGACGGTGAATTGCGCTATTCACTTCGCGGCCAATCTCACGCATCCATCCGCTTGAAAACCAGCGTGGCGTTGGTGCCGCCGAAGCCGAAGGAATTCGACAACACCGTGCCGAGCTCGGCATTGTCGATGCGCTTGCGCACAATCGGCATGTCTGAAAACACCGGATCGAGCTCGGAGATGTGGGCGCTCTCGCAGACGAAGCCGTTATTCATCATCAAAAGCGAATAGATCGCCTCCTGCACGCCGGTGGCGCCGAGCGAGTGCCCGGTCAGCGCCTTGGTCGCCGAAATCGGCGGACACTTGTCGCCGGTACCGAACACCTTTCGGATCGCCTCGATTTCCGGCGGATCGCCGGCCGGCGTCGAGGTGGCATGGGGATTGATGTAGTCGATTTTGGTTTTCACCGTCGAGAGCGCCATCCGCATGCATCGCTCGGCGCCTTCGCCCGAAGGTGCGACCATGTCGTAGCCGTCGGAGGTGGCGCCGTAGCCGACGATCTCGCCGTAGATGCGCGCGCCGCGCGCTTTCGCGTGCTCGAGCTCTTCCAGCACCACGACGCCGGCGCCGCCGGCGATCACAAAGCCGTCGCGGGTCACGTCGTAGGGGCGCGATGCTGTCGCGGGCGTATCGTTATATTTCGAAGACATCGCGCCCATCGCGTCGAACAAGACCGACAGCGACCAGTCGAGCTCTTCGCAGCCGCCGGCGAAGATGATGTCCTGCTTGCCGATCTGGATCGTCTCATAGGCGTTGCCGATGCAGTGGTTGGAAGTGGCGCAGGCCGAGGAGATCGAATAGTTCACGCCCTTGATCTTGAACCAGGTGGCGAGCGTTGCGGATGCCGTGGACGACATCGCCTTCGGCACCGCGAACGGACCGACCCGCTTCGGCCCCTTGGTGCGCGTGATATCGGCCGATTCGACGATAGTGCGGGCCGACGGTCCGCCGGAACCCATGATGATGCCGGTGCGAACGTTGGAGATGTCGGAGGGCTCAAGACCGGAATCCTGGATCGCCTGTTCCATCGCGACGTGATTCCAGGCTGCGCCCTCGCCGAGGAAGCGCATCGCCCTGCGATCGATCACGCCGGAAGGATCAAGCGTGGGGGCTCCCTGAACCTGGGAGCGGAAGCCGAGTTCGGCGTACTTCTCGGCGCGCGTGATACCGGACTTCGCCTCGTGCAGGCTCGCAAGCACTTCCTGGGTGTTGTTTCCGATGGATGAGACGATGCCCATCCCCGTGATGACAACCCGCCTCATGTTCGCCTCGCCCTATCGTTATGTTCTTGTGCTGTTCATGCCTTCAGGCCGGTGCCGTGCCCTGCTTGAACAAGCCGACCTTCAAATCCTTTGCGCGATAGATAATCTCACCATCCATCGAAAGCCACCCGTCGGCGATGCCTAGCCAGAGCTTCATGCGCATCACGCGCTTGATATCGACGTTGTACACAACCTTGCGGACGTTCGGCAGCACCTGACCGGAAAGTTTGAGCTCGCCGAGCCCGAGCGCCCGGCCGCGGCCTTCGCCGCCGATCCACCCCAGGTAAAAACCGATCATTTGCCACAGCGCGTCGAGGCCGAGGCAGCCGGGCATCACGGGATCGTTCTTGAAATGACAGCCGAAGAACCAGAGGTCCGGCTTGACGTCGAGCTCGGCACGCACCAGGCCCCGGCCATATTCCCCACCGGTCAGACTGATTTCGCTGATGCGGTCGAACATCAGCATCGGCGGCAATGGCAATTGCGCGTTGCCCGGGCCGAACATCTCGCCACGGCCGCAGGCCAGCAAGTCCTCGTATTCGTAGCCGCCACGTCGATCCAGCATCAAAACCAACCCTCTTTCCGAAATCCCGATGGAGCTTTCGAGCGAAATCGACCCATTTTGCGTTCGACGCCCGTCAACTTTCTTGGATTGACGCGACTACCGCAGATCAGCACGTCCCCGCGGCAACCAGCGCTCGTCTGCGCCGATCAAGGGGGTTAAATGGGTCCGCGGGACCTCTATCATAGGCCCCGCCGACGGCAAAGCCGCCCGCCCCGGGTAAATCGCCGCATTGCCCCTCCGGTTCCGGGGGCGGTCTAGTTGCGAAAAACTTGCATCTAACCCATTTCCTTCTTATATTCCACCGCGATAGTGCGCGATAGCCAGTGTGGTGCCCGACGTGGAAATGAGCGACGACGGCTCGACTTTGAATGATGACACTGCCCATTCTGCGTCCCCTCACGCGGGACGGCAACCGGCCTTGACCGGCTGTCCCTGGCACGATGTCAACGAAATGCTGCAGTCGGCGGGCCTGCGCCCGACCCGTCAACGCATGGCGCTCGGCTGGCTCTTGTTCGGCAAGGGCGCCCGTCACCTCACCGCGGAAATGCTTTACGAGGAAGCGACGCTGGCCAAGGTTCCGGTGTCGCTCGCGACCGTCTACAACACGCTCAACCAACTGACCGATGCGGGTCTCTTGCGCCAGGTGAGCGTCGACGGCACCAAAACCTATTTCGACACTAACGTGTCGGCGCATCATCACTTCTATCTTGAAAACAGCCACGAACTGGTCGACATTCCCGATCCGCATCTCATGCTCTCGAAGATGCCCGAAGTGCCCGAGGGTTACGAGATCGCCCGCGTCGACATGGTCGTGCGCCTGCGCAAGAAGCGCTGAGTTCTGCATCAATCGCAATTTGGCCGTCATGTCCGGCCTTGTGCCGGGTATCCACGTCTTGCTTTCTTGCTTCGTCAAAGACGTGGATGGCCGGGACAGGCCCGGCCATGACGACTATCAAGGATCGTCACGAGATTTAGGACTCACTCCACTCTCTCGTCGGCGTAGACGCCCCACAGCCGCTCTTGCTGGATCCAGCCGTCGAAGCCGTTGCCGGCAATGCGGCACCAACCTGACACGCATTTTCTTACCTGTGCCACGACGCCGGCCTGCAAGCGGGCCGCGACCACGCTCGCCTCGTCAGCGCTCTCGTAAAGGGGCGCGAGGTCATCCTTGCTTTTCATGGTGACGACCGCGGTGCGGCGGCCGGACAGCAGCGAATGATAGACCCAGCCCTCGGCGCCTTCGGAATCGCGCACCCGTCGCCAGTTCTCGAATTCGGCCGTGATTTCGACCGGCAGGCCCGAACGGGTGTAGACCCAGGCTACGTCATTGTCCTTGGTCGGACCGGCTCTGACATTCACATGATCGGATTTGAGGCTGACGTAGCGCGGCACCGGCAGGCCACTGGTGGTGAGGGTCGAATCCTTTGCCGAAAACCCTGAAGTCATCGAGGCGCCGAGCAAGCCCGCCGCGAGCACGACCGCCGAACAAAACCGCCGCAACGCCATCAACTCGTCTCCCACCGAGATGCCTTGAGCTCAAACGCTTCGAGCTGCACCGTCTGACGCCCTTAAATCCCCTGTGCCCGTCCCGAACGTCCAAGGCTTGTCGTTTCCACTTGTCGTTCCCCAAAAGGCCCAGCGGTGGTTCTTGTCTTGGCCCGGCCTTCTGCTAGAGAGGACGGAACATCTTTCAAAAACCAGCACCATCCCGCATTTTTCCGTAAGAAGGTGGCGGGGAACCCAGAGGAAACGCCGGGACTACGCGGCAACCGCAGTGTCGAACACCCGGGTTAACGGGGCCTGAATCGCGCTAGTACCCTCTTTTTTCGAAGTTCGTGATACATCGCAAGCATCCTCTTGCACGAACCCCGGAACGCAAAGGACTAGCAAGTCTATGATTCTATTGCCGCTTTTCGATTTGACGTTCCTGATCGAACTTGCCGTGGGATGCAGGAACTTCAGATCGGCGGTGCTAGTCCGGGGAGCCAGCGCGTCATGAGAGCAGGTCATGTCGGTTAAGAAAAAGCCCCTTGTCGTCGTCACGCGCAAGCTGCCGGACTCGATCGAGACCCGCATGCGCGAGCTGTTCGACGCAAGGCTCAATCTGGACGATACGCCGATGACGGAGGACCAGATCGCCGAAGCGGTCCGGACCGCCGAGGTGCTGGTCCCCACCGTTACCGACGCGATCACCGAAGAGCTGCTGAAACAGCCCGACTGCAAGCTGAAAATGATCGCCAATTTCGGCAACGGCGTCGACAATATCGACGTCGCCGCGGCGCATGCGCGCGGCATCACCGTGACCAACACGCCGAAGGTTTTGACCGAAGACACCGCCGACATGACCATGGCGCTGATTCTGGCGGTGCCGCGCCGGCTGATCGAGGGCACCTCGATCCTGATCGAGGGCAAGAACTGGCCGGGCTGGTCGCCGACCTGGATGCTCGGCCACAGAATCGGCGGAAAACGCCTCGGCATCA
>Ga0210401_10004723_pt1 | contig 14178 bp, 12 predicted proteins | sample IncBWH32MmetaG_FD_150866 | JGI IMG/M metagenome (GOLD analysis project Ga0210401, IMG submission 150866) | Forest soil microbial communities from Barre Woods Harvard Forest LTER site, Petersham, Massachusetts, United States - Inc-BW-H-32-M | ecosystem: Environmental > Terrestrial > Soil >... | reverse complement strand
TTCACGAAACCATCCACATGGTGCTGGCGGCGTACGTAGCTACGGCGTTTTTAGCTGCCGGAATCCACGCGTTTTTTCTCCTGCGCGATCCACAAAGCGTCTTTCACCGCGCTTCCTGTAGTATTGCGCTAGTTGTTGCCTGCATTTCGATTCCGCTCCAGATGGTGAGCGGAGATTTTGCCGCGCGGGAAGTTGCCAAGTTAGAGCCACCGAAGCTCGCAGCCATGGAAGCGCATTATCAAACGGGCACGGGCGTACCTCTGGTGGTTGGCGGAATTCCGGATGATGCCACTCAGACAGTAAGTTTCGGCCTTCAGATTCCGTTTGGGCTGAGTTTACTGCTTGGCGAGAATCCAGAAACGAAGGTAGTCGGGCTTGAGGATTTCCCGCGCGATCAGTGGCCAAATGTGCGGCTGGTGCATTGGTCCTTCGATATCATGGTTGGGACCGGATGCGCCATGCTGGCGATCGCGGGTTTGGTGGCCTGGATTTGGTGGCGGACCCGCCGGTTGCCCGATAACGAATGGCTGCTCCGCGGGCTGGTTTGTTGCTCGCCGCTTGGCCTCATTGCCGTAGAAACCGGCTGGTTTGTGACTGAACTGGGACGGCAACCCTGGATCATCTATGGGGTCATGCGTACGAGCGACGCGGTGACTCCGATGCCTGGACTGGTCGTACCATTCACCACGTTCACGCTCGTCTACCTGCTGCTCGCGGTCATTGTCATCTTCTTGCTCCGGCGGCAGTTCATGGAAACACGGCCCGAGTGGATCAAAAGGGCGCCAGTTCTCCAGCATTGAGCAGAAACAGAATATTAGCTCCGGAGCAGGCGCGTGGGGTAATGCCAGAACAGCACGACTAACAAAAACGAAGGGCTTATGCTTGAAATACTAATAGGAGCGATCATGGTGGCTTCGCTCATCGTCTATGCGCTGATGGGCGGCGCCGATTATGGGGGCGGAATGTGGGATTTACTCGCCTCAGGCCCGAGGGGAAAGCGTCAGCGGCAGGCTATTGTTGAGGCCATCGCTCCCATTTGGGAGTCAAATCATGTCTGGCTGATTTTGGTGGTTGTTTTGCTATTCTCGGGATTCCCCCGCGCATTTTCAGCGATAATGATTGCATTACATATTCCCATCACCGCTATGTTAATCGGGATCGTGCTGCGCGGTTCGGCTTTTGTATTTCGAAAATACGATTCCACCGAGGACGCGGTTCAACGGCGATGGAGTACCATTTTTGGAATCGCGAGTTTCTTCACGCCTTTTTTCCAGGGCCTAACGTTAGGTGCATTGACTACCGGCAACATCCACTTAGTGGGAGATCAAGTTACCACCGGGTTCTTCGCGGGTTGGCTTACACCGTTTGCGTTGACCTGTGGGTTATTTGCGCTAGCGCTCTTCGCCTTCCTGGCGGCAACCTATATGACAGTGGCTGTTCAGTCCCAACCTGATCTCCAGGCCGACTTTCGCCGGCGGGCAATCTGGGCTCAGGCAGCGTTGATCCCTCTGGCCATCATTGTCTTTGCTACCTCAAAATATGGCGCCCCGTTTATGTTCCATGGCCTCACCAATTGGTGGGCCCCGGTTCTGCTCGGGTGGACCGGTGTGAGTGCGATCGTCGCGGCCTTGGCGCTTTGGTCTAGTAGATTTTATTTGGCCCGAATCGCGGCGGTAGCCCAGGTAACTTTTATTCTTTTGGGCTGGGCCCTGGCCCAGTTCCCGCACCTGGTCACTCCGGATGTGACTATTCAAAACGCTGCTGCACCGGAATCGACCTTAAGACTTCTGTTATTGGCCCTTGGGGCAGGCGCCGTCGTCCTCCTGCCGTCACTCTACTACCTTTTTCAAATTTTCAGAGGTCAAGAACAGCGCTGACGCTTAATCGCTTGGAATGCGCGTCGATCGTTGTCCTTGCTAAATATAGGTTCTTCCGGGTTTTGCATGGGGCCAGTCAGGCAGTCGGGCTGCTAACCATGAAATGGTTCAAGAGAACAGCCCAGGTGCTTTAGCCCTGGGAATCGCGCGAAACAAGCCCCGCCCTGAAAGGGCGACCGAACGGTGCTTCTATCATACTCGAGCTTTGTTGCCCTGAAAGATCGCCGTTTAGGTGACCGTTGATCCGAATGTCACAACAGTTGCAATAAATGCTGCCTCTTGGAAGAAACACCACTCATCGGTCACCCTTTCAGGGTGGGTTCCCTGGTGGCCTAACCCAGGGCCGAAAGCTTTCGGCCCTGGGCTGTTCTCTTGGACCATTTCATGGTCTAGAACGGGCATCAGCGGCAAAGGCTCCGCGCCTGACTCTCTTTTGAATCCCACGCCAAACCCGGAAGAACCCTTAATATAGTCTGTGAAATCTGCGCTAATCTGCTTAGTCTGCGGATCTTGGTTTTTGCATTTTGGGCTGAAATATGGACGAGACCAGAGATACTGCCTTCGGAATCTCAATCAGCCTCGCCTTTGTGGGCGGTTACGCTGACGCAGCGAGTTTTTTGCTCGCTAACACCTTCACAGGACATCTTACTGGAAACTGTATTCTGGCTGCAGTCAGTGCAGCTAGCCAAGAGTGGTATCTGGCCGCGGACCGGCTTTTGGCAGTAGCTGTTTTTCTGGTGGGAATTATCTGCAGTCTAACGCTTACTCGCTTCATACCGGTCCGACTGCGACGATATTCGCTCGCCATAGCGATGTTTATAGAGGTTCTCCTCATTCTGAGTGCTTGCCTATTCCTAGCTAACCGGACCGACCACGAACCATTCATTGTTTGTATCTGTCTGGCCCTCGGTATTCAAAATGACGCTTTGCGTAAGACCAACGGATTCAGTGTGCACTCTACCTATATGACCGGGATGGTAACCACGTTGACGCAGAAAAGCTTCCAACATTTTCTCTCAGCCCGGGGTCCTGAACCAGACTCTGCCAAACATTCGACCGGCACCGCCATCCAGGTGTTGGCGCCGATGTGGACCAGTTTCCTATCTGGCGCTCTGGCAGGCTCGCTGATGGTCGCGACCTTCCATAGCGCCGGTCTGCTAGGAATCGTGTTGCTGCTAATTGTGTTAATATACGCCGACATCAAGACGGTCTCATCAGTCTCTGATTGAAATCGGTAGCAAGTTAAGCGACACCGCTTTTCAGGTTCCTTCTGTATAAGGCATTTAAGCTTTCTTTTTGACGGTTCTTGTGTGTTTTGCGTGCGATCCCACAAGAGAGTCATGTTCTAATGCAAAGCTTTTATGGCTGATGCCAGTTCTTGACCATGAAATGGTCCAACAGAACAGCCCAGGGCCGAAAGCTTTCGGCCCTAGGGCCGGTACCAAGGAAGCCGCCCTGAAAGCACCTCCAACCCCGCGGAAGCGGGGTGCAATTCCGACCGGGCGCAATACTCCAGTACTCCAAAACTCCATCACTCCGCTCACCAGAAATCGAGGACGAGGACGACGACGAGGACGAGAACGAAGCGCCTCACGAGTCGCGACCAAGGATCGTGCAGGGCGATGGCGCGTTGATTAGGCCGGCCGCGCTATCGGGTGCCACTTGCAGGGCACGTGTCTTTAACGGACTAACCCAGGGCTAAAGCACCTGGGCTATGATCTATAGCCGCTCCGCGGCAAAATCCGACAGGCTCGTGGGCTGTTTCTCTTAAGCAATTTCATGGTTAGCAGCCCGACTGACAGACTGGCCCCAGCAAAACCCGGAAGAACCCTTTTTGATAAGTGTTTAACCGCCCTTCAGTTAGGGTTGGGTAACGGTCTATCTCTCCGAAGAGATAGTTGGAATTGTGTAATTGGGTCGGATACAAAACCTCTCTCTCTGAGCATAGAAATTAAGCGCGCTATCCATGAGCGTTTAGCATGCAAGAGAAGCAAACTCCTAGCACGAAATCTTTGCGTGGCATTGATGTATTGCACAACCCAAATCTGAACAAGGGCACCGCATTCAATTCGAAAGAGAGGGAGGACCTCGGCCTAGTGGGTCTTCTACCCGACGGTATCGAGACGCTCGACCGTCAGGTTGAGCGGGTGCTCGGACATCTGGCGCAAAAGCCCACCGATCTGGAACGCTACATTTACCTCATCGGTCTGGCAGACCGCAACGAGACCCTTTTTTACAAGGTGCTGATGTCGGATCCGGCGCGCTTCCTCGAGATCGTTTACGACCCGACCATCGGCGAGGCCTGCCTCAAGTTCGACCACATCTACCGCCGTCCGCGGGGGATGTATCTGTCGATTACCCGCAAGGGCCATGTCAGGGAGGTGTTGCGGAACTGGCCGGTAAAAGACGTGCGGTTCATCTGCGTGACCAACGCCGGCCGCATCCTTGGCCTGGGCGACCTGGGCGCCAACGGCATGGGGATTCCGATCGGGAAGCTGCAGCTCTACACCGCGGCGGCCGGCGTGCCGCCAGAAGGCCTCCTACCGATGTATCTGGATGCTGGTACGAACAACGAAAGCTATCTCCAGGATCCTCTCTATGTCGGCCTGCGGCAACGACGCCCCGCCAGCGAGGAGCTCTACGCCTTCGTGGACGAGTTCGTGGAGGCGGTTCAGGAGGTATTTCCGAACTGCTGCATTCACTTCGAGGACTGGACTGGGGTCGATGCGGTTGCTCTGTTGGCCCGCTACCGCAATAAAGTTTCTTGCTATAATGACGACATCCAAGGCACAGCCGGCGTCACGCTCGCCGGGCTGATCAACGCGCTCAAGATCACGGGCGGCCGGCTTAAGGATCAGCGGATTCTCTTTCTGGGCGCTGGTTCCGCCGCCATCGGTCTGGCCGACCTGATAGTCTCCGCGCTGGGGCAAGAGGGCGTCAGTCCAGACGCGGCTCGGCAGCAGATCAGGCTGTTCGACCGCCAGGGATTAGTGGTGGCAGGACGTCCTGGCCTGGCCGCACACAAACTGCCCTTCGCGCACAAGCTGTCGCCCAGCAAGCCCTTCAATCATCTCGACCTGGCGACCGAGTATCCGCAGATCGTTGCGGCTATCGAGGACTTCAAGCCGACGATCCTCATCGGCGTTAGCACGGTCGGCAAACTATTCTCGCGAGAAGTCGTCGAGGCCATGTCGCGCATCAACGAGCGGCCAATTATCTTTGCCCTTTCCAACCCGATCGAGAAACATGAATGTCTGCCCGAGGACGCGTACGCTTGGTCCGGAGGAAAGGTAGTCTACGCGGGTGGTGTGCAATTCCCACCGGTGCACATCGGCGGGCAAACCTTCCTGCCTTCACAGGCCAACAACCTGTATATTTTTCCGGCCGTCGGCATGGCCATCTACGCCACCAATGCGAAACGCGTCACCGATGAAATGTTCATCGAGGCTGCACGCGCGGCCGCCGACCAGGTTACACCCGAGCAGTTGCAGCTCGGAATGCTCTTCCCGCCGCAGTCGGACATCTTGGAGGTCGAGATTCAGACCGCCGCGCGGGTTGCTAAGGTTATCTTCGATGCTGACCTGGCCCGGGTGAAACGCCCCGCCAACATCCGCTCCTGGATCGAGGGACAAGTCTACCATCCGCAATACTAGGGCTGAGGAAGGCCACGCTCTCGCCGAATGGTGGGCGTCAGGCCTTTCGACGGCCGGATCTAAAGCCAAATCTATTGAGCAAAAATGGATCAAGATCGCATCGAAACGAACAGCCATGGTGAGGCCAAGTTTGCCGCTGACCTAAGGGCAGGGCACGAGGGACGGACCCGTCAAAAGTTGTCTCCGGCGGATATGATCTATGCCCTGGAGATGACGATAGCATGCGCTATCAGCTACTGGATTACTACTTCTGGTCTCATCGGGTTTGTCGATAAGTCTTCCGACTTCCTTGGAGGGATGTGGGCCGTAGTTGCTACCGTGTTCGTCTTCCGGGATACGCGTATCAATAGCCTATCTGCGGGATTAGCCCGTTTCATCGCAACTTGTGTCAGTTTCGCCTTGTGCCTGCTCTACCTCTTATTCTTTCCATTTCAGCCTTTGGGCATGGCGATACTGATTGGCCTTGGCACCGTAGTAATGATGCTTTTGGGCCGGCGTGAGGACATTGTGACCACGGGGATAACGACCGCCGTTGTCATGGTAGTCGCCGCCATGAGTCCGCAGGACGCATGGCTACAGCCGTTGCTGCGGCTCATCGATACCGTCGTCGGAATCGCAGTCGGTATCGGATCTATGCGAATCGCTTCGCTTCTGTTCGTCCAAAAACGGGCGCAATAACTTCATCAATTCACAAAAGGAGAACATTTGAATACTACAGACAGTAGAATAGAGAAAGACTCGCTCGGCGAAGTTAAAGTCCCAGCCGATCGCCTCTGGGGGGCTCAAACCCAACGCTCACTCGAACACTTCAGCATTGGCCAGGATTTGATTCCGCGCGAGATGATTGGTGCTTATGCCGTCCTGAAGAAAGCGGCAGCCAACGCGAACTATGCGGGCAAGCGCCTCGATGAAAAACGGCACCAGCTCATCGTTCAGGTTTGCGACGAGATTCTAGCTGGGCAGCATCGCGACATGTTTCCACTGCACGTGTGGATGACGGGTAGTGGCACGCAATTTAACATGAACGTCAACGAGGTGATCTCCAACCGCTGCTGCCAGCTCGCCGGTACAGCGCTGGGGAGCAAAGATCCGGTTCATCCCAACGATCATGTCAATATGGCGCAATCGTCTAACGACTCGTTTCCCTCCGCCATGTACATTGCGGCGGCGGCGAACACAAAGTCGAAATTAGTTCCAGCGGTGAAAGGGCTTCACGATGCTATCGCGGCCAAGGCTGAGGATTGGAAGGGTGTTATCAAGATCGGCCGTACCCATATGCAGGATGCGACGCCACTTACGCTGGGGCAGGAGTGGTCAGGTTATGCCGGGATGCTCGAGGACAATCTTGAGCGGATAGAAGATGCCCTGGAGGGTGTCTATAAGTTAGCCCTGGGCGGTACCGCTGTGGGCACGGGGATCAACTCAGCGCCCGGCTTCGCTGAGGCGGCGGCATCCGAGATCGCCAAGCTTACCAGTTTGCCTTTTATTAGTGCGCCTAACAAGTTTGCGGTGCAGGGGGCTCACGACGCTTTGGTCCAGCTCTCCGGCGTGCTGCGCACGCTGGCCGTATCTCTATACAAGATAGGAAACGACATCCGGCTGATGTCTTGCGGGCCGCGGGCTGGCTTCGCCGAGCTATTAATCCCGGAGAACGAGCCGGGCTCATCCATCATGCCAGGCAAGGTAAATCCAACTCAGGCCGAGGCGCTGACCATGATTGCCGTGCAGGTGATGGCGAACGATGTGGCCGTGGGTTTTGGTGGGGCCAGCGGCTATCTCGAGATGAACGTGTACAAACCGCTGATCATCTTCAACCTCACTCACTCCATCACGATCCTGTCCGATGGTTGTACGAACTTCCGCAAGTTCCTGGTCGAGGGCACGAAGCCAAATCTGAAAAAGATCAAGGAGTATGTGGATCGCTCACTGATGCTAGTAACCGCACTTGCCCCGGTCATTGGTTACGACAAGGCCTCAAAGATCGCCCACTACGCGATGGACAACGATCTCACGTTGAAAACCGCCGCGCTTAAACTCGGATTTGTGAACGAAGAGGAGTTCGACTACGTCGTCGACCCGGCCAAAATGGTCAAACCGTATGTTGCCACCGATAAATAGAGTGAAAGAGAGCGACCGGAATGAGCGGACAAATCCGCAACTTAACTGCACGCTGTCGGCCGGTCTGTCGGCGATTCTGCAGGAACATTCTCGGAAAACCGGCGAACCGGTATCCCACATTGTTAGTCGCGCCCTGGCCGAATATTTTCAGGTGTCGCACAGCACGCTGTATCAGGTCTCGACCGCTACCGCCCTGGTCGAGGGCATCTACCAAGGCGCGGTACGGGTCCGAACATTGCGGGAACACGGGGACCTTGGCTTGGGCACATTCGAGAATTTGGACGGCGAGATGATGATCGTCGATGAGCACTTCTTCCAAGCACGCAGCGATGGTTCAGTAAAAGAAGTCGACGATGACGTTCTCTGTCCGTTTGCGGTGGTCACTCGCTTCACACCAGATTCAACGATCGTCCTGCGGAAATGTCCTGACCTCGCCCATCTGGTCGCCCAGTTCGATGAACTTCGGCATACCGATAATTTCTTCTTTGCCCTGCGCGTAGAAGGACATTTCAGCTACGTCCGAACGCGCGCGATGTGCAGAACGGAAGAAGGAGTGCCGTTAGTTCAAGCGGCGGCGGTTCAGCCAGAGTTTGAGTTTCACGATATCCCGGGAACACTGGTTGGGTTCTGGACCCCGGAATATGCCAGGACCTTCAACGTGCCGGGCTATCACCTGCATTTCCTTTCGCAGGATCATCAGAGCGGAGGCCATTTGCTTGAATGCGCCGGATCAGAGTTGCGGCTGCAAATTCAACGCGAGGGCGACTATCACGTCGCGTTACCCGAAACCGAGGACTTCGTCAAGGCAGACTTGCGCCGGGACCCGGCCGCTGATCTTGCCAAGGCAGAGGGAGCAAAAAAGTGAATGCGATGCGTGCAGAAATAAAGGGAGTAAAGGAATGACAACAGCTGCAACGAAAGCCGGCGCGCAAACGGGCGCGGAATTGCTGGTAAAGAGCTTGGAACAACAAGGAGTCGAATATGTCTTCGGAATTCCGGGTGCGAAGATCGACAAAGTGTTCGACACCTTGTCGGACTCCAAGATCAAGACCATCGTCTGCCGGCACGAACAGAACGCTGCATTTATCGCTGCCGGTATCGGTCGCTTAACTGGAAGGGCGGGGGTGACCCTAGTCACTTCGGGACCGGGCTGCTCCAACTTGGCGACCGGTCTGGCTACGGCCACATCAGAAGGTGATCCGGTAGTTGCGATTGGGGGCGCTGTACCAATCTCGCAACGATTGAAACATGTTCACCAGACAATGGATACCGTCAGTCTTTTTCGACCGGTCACCAAATTCAGCGCGGAGATTGATTCCGGGGCGGCCGTTAGTGAGGTCGTGGCTAATGCATTTCGGATAGCCGAGTCCGGACGACCCGGTGCAGCTTTTATTAGTGCACCACAAGACGTCATGACCGGCGAGACTGAAAGCCGAGTACTAACTCCTGTGAATCCCGTACCGTTCGGCTCGGCCGATGCGGAAAGCGTTGAGACCGCAGTGTCGTTAATTGATCGAGCGCAATGTCCTGTTCTCCTCCTGGGGATGCTTGCTAGTCAACCTGCCGCCGCGACAGCGATTCGCCGGTTAGTTGGCCGAACCAAGCTTCCCGTTGTCTGCACCTATCAAGGAGCGGGTGTTATTTCGCAGGAATTATTCGATTGCTTTGGCGGCCGAGTAGGATTGTTTCACAACCAGCCAGGAGACAAACTCTTGGATGCCGCTGACGTAGTTATCACTATTGGTTATGATCCAGTGGAGTATGATCCTTCTTTGTGGAACCATGGTTTCAACCGCGACATTATCCACGTTGATGTCCTAGCCTCGGATATCGATAAAGACTACAAACCAGTCATCGAACTAACCGGTAGTATCGCGGCCACCCTGGACGCGTTAACCAACCAGGTGACTCCGCGCATCAGAGGTAAGGTGGCGGTTTTCCTTGCTGAGATGTCCCGGCAACGAAAGGAATTCGCCCGCTATGCTGTTGAGCTGCATGGTAGCCCGATTCATCCGGCCCGTCTGGCGTGGGAACTACAAAGCTTCCTCGACCAGGATACGACGGTATGCCTTGACATGGGCTCGTTCCATATCTGGCTGGCTCGACATCTCTATAGCTTCCGTCCCCGTCAGTTGCTCATGACTAACGGACAGCAGACTTTGGGAGTTGGGTTGCCCTGGGGTATTGCGGCAAGTCTGGTACGTCCACGCGAAAAAGTTATCTCGATCTCAGGAGACGGAGGTTTCCTTTTTTCCGCCATGGAACTCGAGACCGCAGTCAGGCTCAAATGTAATCTAGTTCATTTGGTGTGGATTGATGGTCACTATGACATGGTCCGCTTTCAGGAGGTAGCAAAGTACGGGCGTTCTTCCGGCGTCGATTTTGGGCCGGTGAATTTTGTGAAGTTAGCCGAGTCCCTCGGTGCTGCCGGGCTGAAGATAGACCATCCCGACGAAATTGCGGCCACGCTTCAAAAAGCGCTGGCGCTCGAAGGTCCAGTCGTCGTCGCCATTCCGGTGGACTACCGGGATAATCACCGTTTGATGGAAGTTTTGCACCCAGATGTCCTCAACTAACTTAGCGGGAGGACTAAACCGGCCGGAACTCAGGTTCTCAGAGGTATTAGTGCCCTGGATAGTAATAGTCGGCGCGCTGGGCTTCTTAGTGGCATGGCTGGTGGTGGCGATCATGGAGCATACCGGCCTGTCTCGGTATGTGTGGCATCTTCCACTTTTCTTCGTCGGGCTGGTCATTCTGCTTAGCTCGCTGATCGGCATGATCTGCTCTCCATGAAGACAATGCTGTTCAGTTATCTAACCACGCTGATCGTTGTTGCCCTGGCGGGCTGGGCGGCTGTCTCTCTCTATCTCCGATATATGCAGCATCCCTGGACCCGGGACGGCCAGGTTCGAGCGAATATCGTGGGTATTGCCCCTCGGGTATCCGGGCCGATCATTCATGTTGCGGTCCAAGACAACCAAGAACTGCGGAAGGGAGACCTGCTCTTCGAGATTGACCCATCCGATTTTCAAGCTCAGGTCGACATTGCCGCAGGGCAGGTTCAGAATGATACAGCGACTCTCACACAGCAGCAGCAAAATCTACAGCGACAAACGGAGCTTTACCGGAATCACGTAACCGCTGCGCAAGATTTTCAAAACGCTCAGGACAGCTTTGCTGCTGCTCAGGCTCAGCTTGCCTCGGCCAAAGCGAGTCTCGAATTGGCGAAATTAAACCTTAGTTACTGCAGGGTCTTTACCCCCGTAGACGGTTATGTCACGAACATGAATACGAGCGAGGGCACCTATGTTACTGCTGGCGCCCAGCTAATGGCCCTGGTAGACACGAGCTCGTTTTGGATCGCGGGTTATTTCAAGGAAACCCAATTGCCGCACATCCGGGTCGGCCAAAAAGCAATTATTACTCTAATTGGCTACGAAAATCGGCCATTCCAGGGCGTGGTTCGGAGCGTGGGCTGGGGAGTCTTTGTGCAGGATGGATCGGGCAGTAGCAGCACTGCGTTATTGCCGTCAGTCAGCCAGACAATCGATTGGGTTCGGCTTCCACAGCGTTTCCCCGTCCGTATCCAGGTTTTGGAGAGTAGTCCGGTACCATTGCGGATTGGTCAGACCGTGTCCGTGGCGATGACATCGTCATTGTCGTCCGGCAAGCCGAGCTCGAATGGAATAGCAGATCGCAGATAGCAAAATGGCAGATATTTGAGTCGGGGATAATGTCACGCGTTCTGTCACCGGATATCGGCGATACGGCGAAAAGCCGGCGGGCATCTGGAATGCCAAATTCCAATTTGCTATCTGCTATTTGCTATTTGCTATCTCACTCGAGTCCGGCTTGCCGGACGAGAATGACGCGGATGCGGCAAGATCTATTTAGCGACCTAAGAGTCCGCCACGGAATCAAAATGGGTCTGGCGGGTTTGCTCGCCTTGTTTTGCACTCAAGTCTTGCGATTGCCTCATGATAACTGGGCCATACTAACCGTTGTCGTATTGATGGGCGCGCGATTCGTCGGTTCGGTTGCATTCAAAGCAATCATGCGAGTGACCGGAACGATTGCAGGAGCCCTCGTGGGAATCTGGCTGGTCGGCAACTATACATCTACACCGGCGATCTTTCTGCCCGTCCTTTTCCTGGCCATTGCCTTTGCCAGCTACAAGTACGGCCAAGTCGGCGCCCGTCAGGTCCCATATGCCTATTATTTGTTCGGTTTCACCGCGCTTACCATCGTTACCGATGGGGTCACGGATCCAGTACAAGCCTGGCATGTCGGCCTCGACCGAACGGAGGAAATTCTGGTTGGACTTATCAGCTCACTTCTGGTGACGAGCATCCTCTGGCCCCGTTACGCGCGGGAAGAGTTTCTCGAAGCAGGGCGTGCCGCGCTGAACACGGTAAGCCAACTCGTATCGGCGCACCTGCAAGCGACCATCGATCCGGCGATTGCTCGCAGCGAGACAAAAGAGATTAATTGTACGTTCGACCAGCGATTATCCGTTTTAAGAAATTTGCAGCAGGCAGGAGCCCGAGAGAGCACTTTTTTTTCCGCTCGCCTTTCCAACTACAACGCTTTCCTGGTATCCGTAGCTAACCTGTTTCACGCCGGACTCGATTTAGGTCGGCATAGGCTAGACCCGCTATTTCTAGGACGCTTGCAGTCTGAAATAGAATCGTTAGTGACCGCAATCTCCGAAGAGTTTGACATTTTGACCGGCTCGCGTTCTCCAAATGAGAAATTGCGCAGTACTCGCCTGGATGAAGCGTTTGCCGCTTTTCAGGAGAAGGTGAATGAAACGCGCGACCAGGGCATTTTTATCGCAGCGCCGCTCCAAACGGCAATGGCTTTTGCCGGACATTTCGCTGCCATACGTTCAGTGTGCGATGAATTGAATAATATCCGAAATGCGATTGAGGGTTTGCCGCGTTTCGGCCAGCCGCTGCCCGAGGCTAAACCGCACTGGGAGCTTCTACCTACTATCGATTGGTTTTGGGTGAAAATTGGGATGAAAGGCGGCTTAGCTGCCGTCATTGCAGTCCTTCTCTTGAAGTGGATCAATCCGCCTGGGGCGTCTTCAATTCCGCCTATGGCGTGGGTCCTCACCATTTTTGGTCGGCCATTTCTGCAAGCCGGTGGGACAGGTGATCTGCGAGCTTTTCAGAATGCATGTCTCAAGACTCTTGCTCTGATCGGCTGCGCGTCCTTGCTTATTCTCACCACCCCGTTTCTGGCGGGTTATACCGCCATGAGTCTGGTGTTGTTCCTGATCCTGTTCCTATTCGGATTCTTCACCGCTCGAAGCACTGGCATTGACTCGTGGATACTGGTTGGGTTCTTGACTATAAGCGCCTTTGTCGGACTCAATCCCCAGGTGCCGGTCGCGTCGCAGACCATCATCGATACGTTCTTAGGCCTGATTATCGGAATAGGGATCGGGACCGTCGTGAGCAGACTGATTTGGCCGGCCCTGCCGCAAAGAGTACTTACAGATATCATGCTCGCGCTCTGCGCGCAGATCAAAGCACTGTTAAGCGGAGAGCCGCATCGGGAGAAGATCCAGACCCGACTGGCGCTTTTTCCAGTAGAAGCCCTACAGGCTGCTGGCCAGATTCGAATAGCCGGATGTTCGCAGCAGGAAAGAGCGAAGCTCGTTGCTCTGATCCGAGCACTACAAACGTTAATAACTCGGATCAACCAGTTGTGTTCTCGCCGAGATGGATTGCCGGAAATCGCAAAACAAGTACTGAAGCCGCAATTTGAACGTTTAGAACTTGAGTTTCAGCAGATGTTGGATGCTTTCGCGGAGTGTTTTCGGCTGGGCGATTGCCGGCTTCAGCTGCCGACGGTCCGCGGCGCTTTGATTGAAATGGATCACGCGATCCAGAAGATTCGCGATCGCAACCTGTTGGCTGGCCTGTCATTCGAAGCGCCTCTGCGGGTGCTCGATCTCGTCGATCGTTATCACGCAGCTGCAGATGCTCTGGATGAATGCGGCCGATTGCTCTGCACCTTAAAGATTCAGCGCTATTGGGGTGATTACGGCCTGTAGCGGTTTACGAATGGACCTGAATTCGTTCTTCTACGCAAACGACGATTTTTCGGTAAGCCCCCGAGGCGGAAAGGCATCTGGGGGACATCGGAGCCACCTCAAAAAGGCCCTCTGGTGCTCCAAGGGATCCTTCAATCTGCGCGGTTGTGATTCCGCCATATTCTGGTCTATGCTAGTGTCCTGTCCCATAAATAACATGGCTTTCGTCTGGCAGCTGCCCATGTGCGTCAACCTAAGGGTCCGGGTTTTTCGTCCCGTAGGGACTACCGATCGTAGCCTGGCAGTTTACTGCCTGGAATAGGCAAGAAAAATGAATCCGTCTCGTAGAGACGGTTTGATCTCATTGGGTCCGATGCGGCCTCATTCGGCATATTAAGACGCACGAACCCGATCACATCCGCCGCGGCGGAGACGAAACGTTTTTTCTAACCTTTCCCAGGCAGCAAACTGCCAGGCTACGATCGCT
>Ga0210401_10004720_pt1 | contig 14180 bp, 12 predicted proteins | sample IncBWH32MmetaG_FD_150866 | JGI IMG/M metagenome (GOLD analysis project Ga0210401, IMG submission 150866) | Forest soil microbial communities from Barre Woods Harvard Forest LTER site, Petersham, Massachusetts, United States - Inc-BW-H-32-M | ecosystem: Environmental > Terrestrial > Soil >... | reverse complement strand
GCTTCGGTGGTGGTGCTGAGCAGTCGGTGGCCCCGCAACGTGCTTCGCCAGTCCGATACGACTCGACGCGAACCGGGTCACATTGCGCACTCGGACAAGCTAGATAATTGAAGACGGTCATGGCGCCTTTGCGTGTGGTTTCGGGTTCGCCGCTCAGGAGGATCGGAGTTTGCCGCTTCACGGCGATATCGACATGGCACGGCTGCATCGGTGCTCCGGACACCGCCAGGTCGCTGTCCACCGACATTGGATTCGTCGAATGCAGAGTGTTCGCGACAGATTCGGTGAATACTCCGAGGTGGCCCACTTCTGGATCGTGGGCCGTAAGCCTGTCCACGGTGCCGAGGTGAGGCTGGGCAAAGACGATAAGCCAGAAGCAGCTCCCAAAAGGTTCGAAGGGATCGCCGAGGACCTATAGCGTTGCACGCGTCATCTTCAGCCCCCGTAGCTCAGGGGATAGAGCAACGGTTTCCTAAACCGTGTGTCGCACGTTCGAATCGTGCCGGGGGCGCATCAGAAGGCTGACTTCACAAGGCCCAGTTCAGACGCGGGATCTGCGGTGACGAATGACCGTAGCGGCGTCACCGCATCACACGGACCTTGCCGTTGATGCCCTCAAGGCGAGAGTTGGAGATGCCGCATTCCAGGGAGGCGACGATGCGCTCGAGGTGTTGCGGAGTTGGCGGGCGAGGTTGACGAGGGGCGTGATGCGGCTGGCTGCAGCCGAACGAACCCACCTTTGAATAGTCTACGACGCTAACGCAATCGGGCGATCGCCGGGTGCAGCATTGCGCTCGGATCCCTTCATCCATTGGGTCCGAGGAGAGTCTGGGCGTCCATGAGGTGCGTGGCCGCTCTTGCCGTTGATGGGTTGTCCGCAGAGCAAACCCAGCCTTGCAACTCGCGCGGGCACATGTTGATTCGCACTTGTTCAGTCGGATAGGGCGGTGCGTCGGCGATGATCGTGATGTCAGAGGTACCTGCATACCCACTGACATCTCCGGTGAGGACCACTTTCCCCCGGTCTTTCGACCCGTCTGTCGGTTGTCGGACCACCGACAGACCTAAGACCTTGCCGTCGACGAGACCGGTCACCTTCATGGAGGGGGCCGGCCACCCCGTCCACTCACATATGTCCTTGGTGTCTCTCGAATCGTCGAAGTGAATGTAGTGATCGCACTTCAAGGTGGCCGGGACTTGCTGGGTCAACTCGACAGTGCGTTGGTTGATGGACTTGCAGGTGTACCCGACGATGGACTCTGCCGACTTGGGGCATTGCACCTCGAATTCCGCTGCGGTGAAGGTCTCAAACTTTGTCTGGACAAACGGCACCGCGGCATAAAGCGAAGAATCTGTCGTCAGGTGCCAGGTGACCCAGCTGTACCTTAGGACGCACGACAGGTCGTGATCACCCTCACCCATGCTGAGCACTCGCAGTATCACATGCACGTACTCCCTCAGGCGGGTCGTGGTGATTGCGGAATATTCCGGCTCGCCTTTAGCGCACTGTTTGGGTTCGCCATAGGAAAGAGTAAATTTCGAGCCCACCGGAACGTTCAAAATGATGTCACCGCCCACGGAGTAGTCCTTGAGCGGTTTGTGGTCGACAGTCCCTGCCTGTGCCAAAGAAACGGAACCAAGTCCGACAACCACCGCCGACACCAGGACGAGCGCCGCTGTCATCGCGCCCGCGAATGTGAACCCGCGTCGCATTCCCGCCGTCCTCTCTCTGGTCTGCGCGAACATAGCAGATCCCCGCAGGCCAAAACGAACGCGTGTTCGCCGTCCACCCCATGAAGGAAGCGACGGCGATTCGAATAGCCGCCCCAACTGTCGATGAACTCAGGGTCATCCACGCCGTCCGCGGGGCGATTTGGGAATCCCTCGGGATTCAAACACCCAATACTCGGAAGATCAGACGTAACGTTCTGGATTCTCGGGCCGATCTGACCAGTCAGAACGCAATCACGAGCATTGGATGGACAACCTCCAACCGATTCCTAAACCGTGTGTCGCACGTTCGAATCGTGCCGGGGGCGCCCACACAATGACCAAACTTCACGGTGACCAAATAGCCTGCATACGAGCCCGATGCCTGACCACAAGGACGAAGAGGCGATCTCGTGACATGGGGTGGCGTTGACAGGTGATCAGGCGTCCCCTTTGTCGCGTCGGCATGCTGGCTTCGGTCTTAATGACGGGTTGCCTTCTGGCCGGTGCCATGACGAATGTGGCCGGAGCTCAGACGCTGACACGACACCGTGTTGGCGATCCCACCGTCAGGATCGACGTCTTCGGCGACTCGACTGCGGTGAGTCTTGCGTGGGGTCTGGCGGCGAAACCACTAACGGCCCGTTATGGATACACACTGCAAAATTTGGGCAACCTCGGATGCGGAGTCGTCGATGGCCCGGTGGTTCGCTTCAGAGGCACCTACTACTTGGACCACACAGAGTGCAATGGTGCGACGCCGGCACCTGGAGCACCGCTCAGTGCTCAACCCTGGCCGACGCAATGGCAGGCAGCAATGGCGGCCGACCACCCCAACGTTGCCGTCGTGCTCGCTGGCAGATGGGAGATCGTCGACCGTGTGTATAACGGGGCCTGGACCAACATTCTCCAGCCGGTCTACGCGCAGTATGTGAAGCGGCAGCTCGAGCTGGCCTCGAACCTGATTACCTCAGCCGGCGCGAATGTCATCTTTATGACGGCACCGTGTGCGAACGAAGCAAAGCAGCCTGATGGCGCGCCATATCCCGAGAGCGATCCTCGTCGTCTGGCGGCCTACAACCGTCTCGTTCGACAGGTCGTGGCCGAACACCCTAAGACGGACAAACTGATTGATCTCGCCGCTGTTGTCTGCCCTGGTGGAAAATTCGTAGAGACCTATAAAGGCGTCGACATCCGAACGGCCGATGGCATCCATTTCACCCAGCAGGCCGGCGTCGTTCTCGGTTCCGCCTTCATGCCTGCGATCGTCGACTGGGGTCGCGCGCAGATCGCGCGTACGCGGGCCACGACGCGGTCCTCGACCTAATCGCATCGGTCCGGCGGATGCGCTGCCGCCGGTTGGAAAGTCACGTCACAAAGAGAAAGTTGTGCACATAGGTCTCTCGGGCGAGAGTAGACCGCAGCAAGCCCATGTTTTTCCTCTGCTGACCGAGTCGCCGTGCCCGCGCGCGATCGAATTCGCCGAGAGGGCGCCACTGGCCCCGTCGGAGGAACTTGCCCTCGTAGCCCAAGTCCTTCAGATAATCGAAGACCTGGTCCATGCCTCCAGGTGATAGGTGTGCCTCCTCGACCTCGACGAGCAGGGTGGGCCTCTCTTCTTGTAAGAGCGTGTGTGCACCACGAAGGACGGACAGCTCTGAGCCCTCGACGTCTATCTTCATGAAGCCAACGTCTGAGTAACCCAATTCGTCCAGAGGAACAGTTTCGACCCGTTGCGCCAACCAGCCAGACGTTTCGTCTCCTACGAGGGTGGACCGTCCCTCCGTTCCCAGGTCCGAGCTGGGCGACCAGAGCAAAGCTTCTCCACGGACATCCGAAAGGGCCACGTTGTGCAGCGTCACATTGGAGGGCATGATGGAGCTGAGTGCGCTGCACACGGACGCATTCGGCTCGAACGCTTCGACCCGTCGAACGCGTTTTGCCAACCACCAACTCCATGGTCCCCACCAGGTGCCGACATCGATCGCCATGCGATCAGGTGGAACGAACGCGGCTATGTGGCGCAGCTCGGGCTCGAACACCCGGTACTGGAGCGCGACCAGCCGAACAAAGGTCTTTCGCGGGAGATGCGACGCAACCTGTGAGATGACAGACCCCATCACCGACGAAACTAACGGCTTTGTTCGTCGTGGGAAGAAATGTCGTCAGGTCAGGGCAGAGCGCGGCTCCGGTCATACAGAATCGCACCGCCCTGGGTTCCAGCTTTTGAAGGCCTGACCGGCTCAGCCTCCGGGTACGGACCCCTCGAAGGGAGCATTGCCATAAGCGAAGACGCCGCCGTCGGACGCGACGAGCCAGTAGCCGAGGCCGCTCGGCGTCGGAGCCATACCCACGACCGGCCGGTTCAGCGACAGGCTGCCCGTCGAGCCCTCGAACGGGGCGTTCCCGTAGCTGAACACCCCGCCGTCGGACGCGACGAGCCAGTAGCCCAGGCCGCTCGGCGTCGGAGCCATGCCAACGACGGGTTTGTTCAGTGGTGTCCCTCCGGTGGATCCGTGGAACGACGCGTCGCCGTAGCTGAACACACCGCCGTCCGACGCGACCAGCCAGTAGCCGAAGCCGCTCGGCGTCGGAGCCATATCCACGACGGGTTTGTTGAGGTACATGCCACCTGTCGAGCCTTTGAACGGCGCATCGCCGTAGCTGAAGATGCCGCCGTCGGAGGCGACCAGCCAGTACCCGTGGCCGCTCGGTGTTGCGGCCATCCCGACAACCGGCTTGTTGAGTGTGAGGCCGCCGGCCGATCCGTAGAAAGCCGCGTCGCCGTAGCCGAAGACCCCGCCGTCCGATGCCACGAGCCAGTACCCGTTGCCCGTCGGCGTCGCTGCGATGCCGACGATCTGACCTTTCAGGGCGAGCCCGTAGGCCGAACCGAAGTTGCCGGCGTCGCCGTAGTTGTAGACCCGTCCGTCAGCGACGACTATCCAATAGCCCCCACCGTCGGGCGTTCGGGCCACGCTCACGATTGTCGGTTGCTGCGTTTCCGCTCCGTAGGTATAGGCGTCGCCGCTCGAGGCGGCCGACGTGCCGGCGTCCGTGGTGACCCGGACGTTCATCGCGCCCGGCGCGCCCGGCGGCACCTGGACGATGATCTCTGAGTCCGATTCTACGGTAAAGGATTGCGTCTGTCGCTTTCCGAACCACACCACCCTTGCGCCAGTGAAGCCCGAGCCGGTGATCGTCGCCTGGGTGTTCCCGCCCGACGGACCCGTTGTCGGTACCACCGACGTCACGGTTGGAGATACCGGCGGCGGCGGGATCGTCGAGCCCGTCCAGCCCGCCGTCTGACGCAGCAAGTTCAGGTTCACGTCACTTGAGAGGACCTTGATAGTCCGATAAGGCACCTCCCCGTTTGGGAAGCGGACATCGACGAGCACGTTGCCGCTGCTGTCGACCTCGGTGTAACCCGAGAGGAAATGCGCGGTGCTGAATCCCCAACAGATCAGCCCTGTTCCCGAACCGATGTTGTTGGCGGCGTCGGGCATGCGACGGAAGCTGCCCGTCGCCATGACCGAGAACCCTTGTTGCTGCGCGTACTGGAAGTTCGGTGTGGCGTTAGCCGCCGCCGTGTCGATGGCGTACTCGACGCCGCGGGCCGCACCCGTGCATTGCGTGTGGTCGTCGTAGAGGCTCACATCTTCTACGGCGGGATTCGGCGTGGCGACGAACCGCGCGTCGTGCTGCCCGCAAAACGTGGTCTCGCTGTCGCCTGTCAGTGCGATGTATTGCGCCGGTGTCGCCTGCGCTTCTTCGGGATCGCCGGAGTTCAGGACCGTTCCGCCCATCTTCCAGATCACGTCTCCGGTGCTCTTGTCGATGAGGAAGACCGCGTTGAGGTGCCGCATCGAAACGAGCACATCGCCGTAATACGAACTCAACGGGTCCTCGTCGACGGCGACGGAGTTGCAGTGGTAGATATCCGCAACCGGGCTGTTGTTGACAGTCTCGAGAGACCAGGCAGGGCCGGCATACGGCAATCCGCTGACCGTGTTCGTTTCGTCCAGACCGAGGTGCTGCGAAGCGTCCCATGTCCACACCGCCGTGTTCTGCGGGCTGACCTCTTCGACCTCACAGTCCGCGATGGTGTTGTTGGCAGCCGACGCCGAGGTCGGTGTCGTCGAATTCTGGATAATGCCCGTGCCGAGACTTGTGAGGTCTTTGCTGGTGCTCGGGGTCGAGATCATCATGCGGTCGCCGTTGGGTAGCGGTAGTAGCTCGTGAGGATCGGTGGGTGACGTTGCAGCGGGTAAGGACGCGATCGCGCTCTGCGTCTCGAGGTCAAACCCGGTGTAACCGTTGTTGTTGGCCCACGAGATGACGTCAGTGGCCAGCGGCTGCACGTTGATGACGCCACCGGCGTTAGAAGGCAGCGCCTGATACCAGACAGGCGTTCCGTTGCCGTTCAATACCATCGCGTAAAAGGCGCTATCAGCGCTCGTGATGTTCCCGGTGAAGTAGTAACCGGGTGTCCACTCGGGGTTTGAGGGTCCGGTCGCGTTGATCTGAAGGGCGGGAAAGCCCGGTGGCAGGCACCTGATCCAGTACTGGACCGGTGCGTTGGTTGTGCTGGCCGGGTCCGGCGCGTAGATCACGACCGCCCGGTTCGGGACAAGTTGCAGAGTCAGGCTCACCGAATTCCCGGAGACCGACGACGATTGTTGGTTGCTGAATGCCGTGACGACGCCCCCGTTCCCGGTGAGGGTGAAGGTGACCTGATTTGTTCCCGACGCACAATCGATCACGTAGTCGTTGGTGTTCGGCGAGAACGCGGGGCTCAGAGCGTAAGGGGACGAGGCCGTGACTCCGGCCAGAGAGCTGCCGGCGACGGAGACCAGTGCATACGGGCTGGTGTCCGCGCCCGCTGGTGATGATGAGATCACCGTACCGACGAGTGGGAGGCACAACCCAGCCAACGTGCAGAGCGCAGCGAGCGATCGGGTTCGTGTCCATTTTTCGTAATGTCTTCTTCTCGCGAAATATTGGAATTCCGCCCGAATCTTTGGTCGCCAGCCGCTTCTCATGGAAGGTCGTTCGGCGACCGCGCCACGTCGTGAACAGGCCCGCGGGGGCAAAAGATACTCTCAGGCGATCTGCACGGAATTGGAGCCTTCCGGAGACGACTCGATTCCGTTGGGGGCTGCAGATGTTCGCACAGTCGACCGCGGAGAGAACGGATCACTGTGGCTGCCCCATAGGCAAACAATACCGAAGGTCGGCGCCGAACGGGAGGCCCATAAGTCAGTGGCCTTCTGAGAGAGCACTGTGATCCGTCTTTCTTTGCCCTCGGCGATGCCGCGGGATATTCGCGTGCCCAAGCGAAATATTCGGGCGGGACGGCCCGCCGTATCGATCCGGCTAGCGCTCCCGCGTTCCGTAGATCTCCACCCGCACCGCGATCTCCGGATAGACGCGGATCATCAGCATGCTGGGTGGCTTCATCCCGAACTCCCGGATGTCGAACACGTAGTCACCCGTGAGCGAGACTTCGTCGTCACCGAGCTCGATGTCCATGCCGTGCTCGAAGGAGCGGGTCTTGCCGTGGAACACGATGTCACCCGCGACGCTGTAGCGGGGGTGGTTCCCGTCGGCCGAGATCTTCGTGACGATCCCTTCGATCGTCGGGTACCGGCGCGCATCCATCCGCCGCCGGAGCTCGTGGTCGTAGAGCTGGTTGCCCGAGGTGAGCTTCTCAACAGCCAGCTGCAGCTCGCCCGCGATGGGTAGATCGAGGTTGAGCGAACCGTCTTCGCGCCGGCTCGCCTCGAACCAGCCGGTGATGCCGCGGGTCTCGGTGTTGATGGGGTGCAAGCTCGAGCGGCCGCTCACCCAGACACATGAGCGGATCGAATCAAAGCTGTAACGAGTCGCTTGCGTCATCACACTTCGCACCACCGTACGCGAGGGCGGCGACGGGCATAAAGTCGGGCCATGGCCCGCCTTGAGATCCCGCCGGGGGAGGGCGGCGACGCCGTCCAGATCTGGTCGTTGCAGCCTGCCCTCGGGACGGCAGCGATGCGCCTGGTGGACGCCGCGTACAACAAGTCCATACTCCCCGTGCGGGTCCGCGAGGCGGCGCGCATGCGGATCGCTCAACTCAACGAGTGCACCGTCTGCCTCGCCTTCCGGGCCGACAAAGTCAAGGAGCAAGGCCTCGGAGAGGACTTCTACTGCGCGGTCGGCCAAGCCGGCGAAGGGGAGCTCAGCGAGCAGGAGCGGCTCGCCGTGGAGTACGCGGAGCGGTTCGCCCTGGACCACACGAGCATCGACGACGAGTTCATCGAGCGTCTGCGCGGCGCCTTCACCGACCCTGAGATCCTCGACCTCACGATCTGCTGTTCCGCCTTCCTCGGCCTCGGACGCACCCTGCACGCCCTCGGCATCACCGCGACCTCGGTAACAGACGTCTAGGTGGTAGATCCCCATTAGCTCTGTGGCGGCTCGAAGGCGGCGTCCCGCTCCCTGACCGCTTGCCGGAGGCCCACCTCGCCGATCCGCTCGTTGAACGCGATGGCCTCAGGGGCGCGGTGGCCGATCGCATCGTTCATGGCGGCGAACCGCTGGAGTTGCGACCGGCCCATCAATTCGACGCCCGTGTTCACGACCCGCTTGTTCGCCACCAGCAGGTCACGGCCGATCAGCGCGATGCGTTGCGCCAACTCGAGCACCACCTCGTCGAGCGAGTCCGCGGGTGCGGTCGCCACGACGAGGCCCACTTCCTTCGCCTCGATCCCGCTCAGCGTGTCGCCGGTGAAGAGCAAACGTTTCGTCCACTGCGGCCCCAGGTGGTAGAGCCACATGTTGGTCGGCGGCACCCCCATCGATCGCACCGGGGGAAACCCGATCCGGGCGTCCTCCGCGGCGACGACGAGGTCGCAGTGCAGCGCCAGGTCCGTCCCGCCCGCGAGGCAATTCCCCTGCACCTGCGCGATGACCGGTATGGGGCAGTCCCAGACCCGTGACCAGTTCGAGGCCAACGCCAGCATGGCGGAGACGTCGCCCTCGATCGCCGCGTGCACGGGGAAGTCGCCGGGATCCGTGTCTTCGGCGATGAACCCGTAGCCCGACGAGAACGAGCGGCCCGTGCTACGGATGACGAGCACGCTCGCCGCGGCGTCGGATGCGGCGTCGTCAGCCGCGTTGAGGATCTCGCGGATGGCGCGGGGGGTCAGGGGGTTGTGATGATCCGGTCGGTTGAGGGTGACGCGTCGGACCCGGCCGATCTCTTCGTACGTGACGGTCGAATAGCTCGGGTTCACGGCGCGCTCCTCGGTTCGGCTCCCTGGACCAGTAGGGACTTGACGACCTTGCCGCTCTCGTTCCGCGGGAGCGCGTCGAGCACGGTAATGCGGCGCGGCACCTTGTAGTCGGCCAGACGCTCCAACAGGAAGCCGCGGAGCTGATCGAGGTCCGTCGTCTCGCGCAGCACCACCCAGGCACCCACGTCCTCTCCGAGCACCGGGTGGGGGATCCCGGCCACGGCCGCCTCCGCCACAGCGGGATGTTCGAAGAGCGCGGCCTCCACTTCGCCCGGCACCACGTTGTGCCCGCCCCTGATGATCATCTCCTTTTGCCGCCCGACGATCCAGAGATGCCCATCCGCGTCGAGGTAGCCGAGATCGCCGCTCATCAGCCAGCCGTCGACCCATGTCCGATCCGTCCCGTTGCGATCGTCCAGGTACGACCGCGGCCGCGTGCCGCCGATAGCGACCTGCCCCACCACGCCCCGCGGCACATCTTCGTCCTCTGCATCAACGACGCGGACCTCGACGCCGGAGAGGGGGAGTCCGACCGAGCCGAGATGACGACCGCCGTCGCCCATCGGCATGGCGGTCACGGCACCGAACTCCGTCATGCCGTACCCGCAGAGGATCTCGGCGCGGCCGAGCCCGGCGCCGAATCGTTGGAGGGTGGTCGGCGCGATCGGCGCGCTGCCCACATTCACGACGGCCAGGCTCGAGAGATCGGCCGAGGCGAAGCCCTGGGAACCGACGATCAATTCCACCATGGCGGGAACGAGGAAGCACGCAACCGGCCGGTCCCGCTCCACGGCGGCTATCCACCGCTCGGGGTCGAAGCGGGGGAGGAACGAACCGCTGAGGCCTCCCCGCAGCGGTCCGCAAACCAGCAAGGAACCGCTGGTCGTCGCGAACGGAGACGCGCTGAGGAAACCGAGCCCGAGCCAGCGGTCGGGCACGCGCTCGGTGGTGGAGAGGCTGCCGTGGGCCACCACGACACCCTTGGGCGCTCCCGTGGTGCCCGACGTGTACATGACGTCGGCCACGTCGTCCGCTGTCATCGCGACTTGCAGGTCACTGTCGTCCGGCGACGGCAGCCGGTTCCAAGTCTCGTCCGACGTCGAGAAGACCTTCGGCACCGACTGCCGCAGGGTTTCAGCGGTGGCGCCGCTGCACAGGGCGACGGACGCACCGGCGTGGTGCAGGACGCGGGCGAGCTCACGTGCGCCCAGTCGCGAGAGCAGCGGGACGGCCACCGCGCCGGCCTTGTGGATGGCGACGTAGGAGACCAGCCATTCGAGCGGTTCGTCCTGCCCGATCTGCAGCGCGACCCGGTCGCCCTTCGTCACACCGTGGTCGCGGAGGCCCCGGGCCAATTGATTGGACCGCCGGTGCCACTGGCCCAGAGTGATGGTCGTGCCGTCGGCGACGTTGCGCCAGGCGATCTCGTGCGGGAAGGCAGTCGCCAGCTCGGCGAGGAGCTCGGTCTGGAGAATTGTCATGGCCTAGTAGGGCTCGCCGCCCTCCAGGATCCGCCGCGGGTTGTCCACGAGCATGATGGTGATGTCGTTCTCGCCGATGCCGCGCTCGCGCATGGCGGGCAGGACCTCGTCCGAGATGTACGTCCAGTGCCAGGTCTGGGTGGCGTCCATCACCGACCGCGGGAACCAGTCGACGAAGCACATTGCGTCGTGCGAGAGCACGATCCGCTCCGCGTAACCCCGGGCACAGAGGCGCGCCACCGCGTCGACCCTGTCTTCGAGCGTGATGCCCGGGATACCGAAGTGGTCGAAGCCCAGATACGACCCGTTGTCGATGAGGCTGAGGTGGTAGTCCGTGTTCACGGTGCCGCCGCTGTGACCGATTACGACGCGTGAGAGGTCCACACCCTCTTCCTTGAAGACCCGCTGTTGCTGGAGGCCCCACGGCTCAGGCGGGGTCGGGGTGTGCGTCGTGATCGGCACCCCGGTGGCCCGGTGCGCCTGGGCGACCGCGCGCAGCACGCGTTCCACGCCGGGCGTGATCCCGGGCCGGTCCGAGGCGCACTTCAAGATGCCGGCGCGGACGCCGGTCTCGCCGATCCCTTCGCGGATCTCCCGGACAAAGAGGTCCAGCATCGGCTCGGGCCCCCCCAAGATCGTGCCCGGCCCGCGGAAGTGGAAGTACATCGGGACGTCGTTGTAGGTGTATACGCCGGTTGCAGCGACCACGTTGATCTCGGGGACCGCCCCCGCGATCTCCGCGATCCGCGGGATGTAGCGGCCCAAGCCGATGACGGTCAGGTCGACGAGGGTGTCGATCCCGTGTGCCTTCAGCTCGCGGAGCTTTTCGACGGCACGGGCTACCTGGGCGGACTCTTCCCATTCCTCCGTCGTCTTCTCGATCTCGGGGCTCAGCACGAAGATGTGCTCGTGCATTAGGGTGCGGCCCAGCTGCGACCCCTCGATGGGTCCCAGGACCGTGTTGACCTGCGTCATAGCCCTCCCTCGACGACGCCCGGTCCTCGTCCGGGGCGCGGCGTGATCGTAGCGGTGGACGGGTAATTTCTGGTGGGGCGCGGAGGCTGGAAGTCACAGCAGGCCCACAGCGGGCTTTGCAACTGGGCCGATGTCGCCGTGGTCCGATGGTGTCGCCCCCGAGCAGAGGTCCGCGCAGAGACATGTCACCCCAGAAAGATCCGAACGCCGGCGCGAGCAGAGACCAAGCCCGCGCCCGTCTGCGCAACCTGACCCGCGTCGCCCTCTTCGCCACCACGGGCGCGACGGTGGGTATCGGCATCGTGGTCGCGCACGAGCACCCGGGCAAGAGTGCAGCCAGCACAGCGTCCACGGATCACTCGACCGGAGGGGCCACTGGTACGACGGGCTCTTCGGGCAACACCGGCAACAGCGGGAGCTCCTCCGCCGGCAACAGCGGCAACAGCGGCTCCTCGTCGTTCTCGCCCAGCACCAGCTCGCAGCAGCCCTCTGTGACGTCCGGCGGCTCGGGCCGATGAAGCCAGATGGACACCACGGCGGCCCGCCCCTGACCACGCGGTCGTTCCGCGCCATCGGGACGACGGCGACGGTCGTCGTGCAGGACAAGGACTGCGCTGACGAGGCCGCCCGCCTGCTGGCCGCCGATCTCGAGCAGATCGACCTGGCGTGCAGCCGCTTCCGCCCCGACTCCGAGCTCCAAACCGTCCACGCGCACGCTGGTGCCACGGTGCAGGTGGGTCCCCTTCTCTTCGAGGCGTTGCGCGTTGCGGTCGACGCCGCCGAGCGCACCGGTGGCGCGGTCGACCCGACCATCGGCAACGCCATCGCCGCGCTGGGCTACGACGTCGACCTCGACGAGGTGCTGACGCGCCCCGCCGGGCCGCCGCGAGCCCTGGGGTCCGTGGCGGGCTACGCGCACGTGCAGCTCAATCCCGCCGATCGCACCGTCCGTATCCCCCGCGGCGTCCGGCTCGACCTCGGCTCGACCGCCAAGGCGTTGGCTGCCGACCGCTCGGCGGCGCGCATCGCGCGAGCCGTCGGCAGCGGTGTGCTGGTGAGCCTCGGCGGCGACGTCGCGGTGGCAGGCGGTCCGCCCGCCGGTGGCTGGGCGGTCGGCATCGCGCGGGAGTCGTCGGCCTCCGCCGGCGCGGTCGACCAGGTCGTGGCGATCTCCCGCGGTGGGCTGGCCAGCTCGGCCACAGCGGTGCGGGCGTGGAAGGCCGGCGATCGCGAGGTCCATCACATCCTTGACCCGCAAACCGGCGACAGTGTCCCGATCTACTGGGTCCTCGTGTCCGCCACCGGCGCGAGCTGCGTCGAGGCCAACGTCGTCACGACGGCCGCGGTCGTCTGGGGTCCCGAGGCGCTCGCCAAGCTGGCCGGGTTCGACCAGTCGGTACGGCTGGTCCGGGCCGACGGGGAGGTCTTCTCGGTCAACGGATGGCCTCTGGAGAAGGCGGCATGAACTCGACCGCACTCTGGTACGCCACCCGCGCCACCGGTTTGATGGCGCTGGTCTTGCTCACACTCACCATGGTGTTCGGCATGACGACGACCACCAGGGCGCGGGCGCGCAACTGGCCCGGCTTCGCCCAGCAGGAGATGCACCGCCGGATCTCCATCCTTTCCGTCGTGTTCGTCGGCCTCCACGTCCTCACCAGTGTGATGGACACCTTCGTCAACATCCCATTGGCCGCGGTCGTGATCCCGTTCACCTCGAAGTACCAGGGTTTCTGGGTCGGGGTCGGCGCCATCGCGCTGGACCTGATGATCGCGGTGTTCGTCACCAGCCTCCTGCGCGAGCGCATGCGGCCCGCGACCTGGCGGGCCGTGCACTGGCTGGCCTACCTGAGTTGGCCGGTCGCCCTGGCGCACACCTTCGGGATGGGCACCGACGCCGGCGAGGGATGGGTGATCGTCCTCGGGATCGTCTGCGGCCTCTCTGTTGCCGCTGCGTTCGGATGGCGACTGCGGGCCGCCTCCCGGCAGGCGAGCGCTCGCACTGCCCACGCGTCGGTCCCGGGCATGCCGCCCAAACACCTTCAGCTGGGTGGGCGCACGAAGGTCTGGTCACGCTGTGGTTAACGCGAGCGAGACCCTGCCCCAGACGAAGCGGTACCGGATTCTCGGCCACCCTACCGATCTGTCCGGCCACGTCGCCGCACTCGGCCCCGTACCGCTTCCGAACAAGTCGCCGCGCGCTTGGCGCGAGGACTTCGTCTCCGTGCTGGAGGCATCCGGCCTGCCCGGCCGAGGCGGCGGCGGGTTTCCCGCGGCCATCAAGCTTGCCGTCGCGCACGCCGCCGGCGGCCGCGGCGTCGTCGTCGTCAACGGCATGGAAGGGGAGCCGGCCAGCGACAAGGACAAGCTGTTGCTCATCCGCTCACCCCACCTCGTGCTGGACGGGGCGCAGCTGATGGCTGCCGCCGCCGGCGCCCGTCAGGTCACGGTGTGCGTCCCCGAGGGCCGCGACCACGTCGCCGCAGCCGTCGCGACCGCCATCGCCGAACGGGCCCCGACCGAACACGCGCCCGCACCCGAGACGCTCGTCCGTCCACCCGATCGCTTCGTGGCGGGGGAGGAGTCGGCGCTCGCCGCGTGGCTCGAGTCGGGCGCCTCGCTGCCGGCGTTCCGCCCCGACAAGGGGATGGCGCTGCGCATCGGCCGTCAGGCCGTGCTCGTGCACAACGCCGAGACGCTGGCCCACGTCGCCATGATCGCCCGGAGCGGCCCTGAC
>Ga0210401_10004717_pt1 | contig 14190 bp, 16 predicted proteins | sample IncBWH32MmetaG_FD_150866 | JGI IMG/M metagenome (GOLD analysis project Ga0210401, IMG submission 150866) | Forest soil microbial communities from Barre Woods Harvard Forest LTER site, Petersham, Massachusetts, United States - Inc-BW-H-32-M | ecosystem: Environmental > Terrestrial > Soil >... | reverse complement strand
CGCGTTCGCGCGTATTCGTGCTCGCGATAATTCGGAGGTCATCCAAATCGCGCGCCCGAACCTTGTAGCGTTGGTACAGACCGATGCGGAGTTAAGCGACATCGTGATGGGGGCGTTCATTTCGCGCCGTGTTGAATTGCTGGCGCAGGGTCTGGGGGATGCCACGCTGGTAGGCTCAAGTCATTCGGCCGACACGCTGCGGATCAAAGAATTCCTGACGCGCAATGGACACCCGTACACCTACATCGACTTGGAACGCGATGCCGACGTCGAAAGTGTTCTTGCTCATTTCCGTGTCTCCGCCTCTGACACTCCAGTGCTTATCTGTCGCGGCCATACGGTTCTACGTAATCCCACGAATCGCGAGATTGCGAATTGTCTTGGATTTAACGAGGAAGTGGATGAGACCCAAGTACGCGACCTGGTTATCATCGGCGCGGGCCCGGCGGGTCTGGCGGCAGCCGTGTATGGCGCATCCGAAGGTCTTGATGTCTTGCTGCTTGAGACCTACTCGCCCGGCGGTCAGGCCGGCGCCAGTTCGAGGATCGAGAACTACCTCGGTTTTCCAACCGGGATTTCGGGGAACGACCTCGCTAGCCGGGCGTATACGCAGGCGCAGAAGTTCGGTGCACAGATGCTACTGACGACCGGTATCCGCCTGACCTGTGATCGTCGACCTTATGCCGTCGAGTTAGAAGGCGGCGCCAGCATTTCGGCGCGAGCCGTTGTTATCGCTACGGGAGCAAAGTACCGCAAGCTGCCGATCAAGAATCTGTCCCGCTTTGAAGGTGCTGGCATCTATTACGGCGCAACGTTTATTGAGGCACAGCTATGCGGTGGCGAGGACATAATCGTGGTCGGCGGCGGAAATTCCGCAGGACAGGCGGCTGTATTCCTCGCCCAGAGCACAAACCACGTTTACATCCTCGTAAGAGGCTCGGGGCTGGAGGAAACGATGTCGAAATACCTGATCTGTGGTATCGAACAAACCCCCAACATCACCCTTCACACACACACAGAGCTTGTCGATCTCGAAGGCGACAACCATCTGGAACGAGTCACCTGGAGAAACAATCAGACCGATAAAACCGAAAATAAGAGCATTGCTCACGTGTTTGTCATGACCGGAGCCGACCCGAATACGGACTGGCTGGGCGTCTGCGTCGTGCTCGACGGCAAAGGCTTCATCAAGACCGGTCCCGATTTGACGGCGGAGGAACTGCACGACGCGCACTGGCCCCTCGGCCGCCGGCCATATCTGCTGGAAACAACATTGCCGGGCGTTTTTGCTGTCGGAGATGTGCGCGGCGGCAATGTAAAGCGTGTTGCCTCGGCTGTTGGCGAAGGATCGATCGCGATTTCGTTCGTGCATCAAGTGCTAAAGGAATAGCCTATTCATAAAGCCCGCGACCTTATAGCGGCAGTGAAGGCATTGCTGGCGAACAAGACCTTCTTTACCGGAAAAGTTGCCCAGATGGTGATGGATGGACATTTGGGCAAAAGGCCAAAGTCAAATGGCGAAGAATTCTCGCAAATAACGGGGAGGGAAAGAGAAGTCGTGCAGCTATTGGCGGAAGGCAAAAGCAGTAAGGAAGTCGCGACAATTCTCGGAATCAGCACTAAGACAGCCGAGACGCACCGAACGAATCTGATGCGTAAGCTCAATTGTCATTCGGTCACAGAATTAGTCCGCTACGCTGTCCGTAATCATCTCGTCGAGGCTTAGTCCCGGACCTCCTCCGCCTGCGGGACAGCAGTAAAGAAACGAGGAACACACCGAGCTTTCAGGTTCACGGGAAGTTTTTAATCTACGGGGGCGTCCTTGGGAACTGGCACGAGGTGGAAGAGTCATATAGGCATCGGCAAAGCCAAGTGGTATGCGGTGTTTGAACACTATTTGCCGCAGAGCAAAGACAATATTGAGCGTTAGCGGTCGAATCTCGACAATTGGTGACTTCCCGTGTTTTTTGAATCGGCAAGGATGCCGGCGGCTCAGCGCAGAAGAGCGGCAGTGACAGCGACACTTGGAGTGTTGGCTGTATCGGTGCTGATCACACTTCTTTGCTCCCAAAGTCGTCTCGTTCGCGGGGCTCTATATATTGCTCTTGCTGTGTGCGCGATCCCGATTTGGTTCCTGTTCTACTGTGGTGCAAGCTCAGCTACGGGAACCGATAGTCCCAAGGTTGTACCTTCCCGATTCCAAGTTTTGAGAGGCTCTGCCAGCATCGGTCCCGTGCACCCCCGTCCTCTTCGTTGACCACTCGCCGCCCGCAAGGCTGTGTTAGTTGACCGGTTCCAGGACAAGGCCATCGTTTGGACGCCCTGCGGCGCTTGGCGTTGTGACCTCGAAATCATCGAGCCTTAAAACCCGAGAACACGCCCAGGGTCCGCCTAGTTCCCACGCGCGTGATCACGATTTTTCCGCCGACGACCTTGACCGTTCGGCCGACCAAGTCGCATGCCCTAATGCCATTCAAGCCATCGTGGATATTGCGGGCCTCTTTGGTGAGGTCGCCTTCACGCTCGAGAACGATATTCTCGCCGTCCTTGAGGTTCACGACGCGCTCGCTAAGGCTTCTCCATTTTGAGGTGGGTTTCACAGTCATTTCGCGGCGCTGGAGTGTAGTACGGCCTGCGCTTGAACTACTACGCAAATTTGTTGCTTTAGGTCTATCGCGTAGCCGCGATACCACGGCTGCGGGCGAGTGATTCGCCCCTAGCCGACACGCAAAATCCAGCCCAAAGTTCGCTCCAACGGATAATCCGCGGCAGTTTGGCGCGTACCGCTCAACCCTCGAATCCTTATCTTTGCTTTTGGACAAGGAACTCCTTTTGCGTTTTCCATACCCTCTTTTCACAAAGCCTGCGGGTAATGTAGGCGCTCAGTGCCATGGCCAACCTCCCTATTGGCCAGTTTGAACAGGAATTGAGCATACCCGTAACCTGCTTCAAGAACGAATCAGCATGCGATATTTATTCCTCCTGTTGGCCCTGGCAGGCACAGGATGCGGCCACCATAGCACCTACGCATCAGGACACCCTCAACCTGTGGATACCGATTCCGGCGAATATCGGGTTCTTCAAACCCACGAAGGCGACTACGCCACATTCTATTGTCACGTCAGAAACGGCAGCACCGTTTGCAAACCCGTCCAATAGCAACATATGAATTTGGGAAAGCGTCTGGGGATCCTCCCAGGAATCGAACACTGTCCCTCGCCAAAAGTCTGTCCGCCTGTGATTTCAACATGATACAGAGTTGCTGTCCACAGGCGGAATGCGATAGCACCCTCCCATCATCCACGCATCGGACTTCTGGTAGGTGCGATTCTTCGACTATTTCGGACTCGTCGCGGGCTCCTTCTTGAAAACCTAGCTCTTCGCCAACAACTCGCAACATTGAAGCGGATACATCCCCGGCCGAGACTACTGGCGTTAATCTCCCGTTGGATGCGCCCGCCAAGAGATCCTGGGCCCGCCAAACGTTGGCTCGCTTTCTGCATAACCATCGCGGCGAAAGGAAAGGGCGTCTGCCATGCGGGGCAATGCGATTTCCTGATCGCGGTACCCGTGAAATCGTTCGATTCCGGGGATAGCAACCGCGATCTGCACATGGCGCAGGCGGTGCGCGGTGCGGAATTTCCACTGGTGACCGTGCGCACGCGATTGCTCGAGGGTGCATCTTCGTCGGTCACCTTACATGCTGATCTGGAGGTTCAGTTCGGGGTAAACGGCCGAGTACAAGCAAGTGCTGCTGCAACTGGCGAAAGACGGAGACAATTTCCGCATCAGCGGGACAGTTCCGGCGACTCTGTCGAATTTCAAGATCGATCCTCCCTCGCTTTTGGCTATTCCCGTAAAGAATAAAATTCCGGTGCGGGTCGAGATGACCTGGCATGAGGAAAAATGATTCTGATTGACCTCTGGAGCGGATTGGAATAAGGCTACCGCACACGGAGCCCCCCATAGGGGTTGTTGGCCGGGGAGGAAGAAATGGATAATCGCTTCCGCAAGGTCCAAGCTATTCTGTTTTGCTCTGCTCTGGCTTTGCTGATCGCTGGCATCGCTTTCGGGCAGGTCAGAATTTATCCCAATCAATCCGCTGCTCGTCGGGAGAAATCTGGTGCAGGAGTCAATACCTCAGTGGCAAGCGCGCTCGCAGACTCGACGTCTACCGCTAAGGTCGCCGCAGACGCGAAGGACGATGCTCTGGTTGCCCTGGGGAAAAAGCGTTTCCAGGCCTATAAGTGTTATGACTGCCACGGCCTGAACGGTGAAGGAACTGAGGATGCGCCGGACCTCACTCACTCAAAACTGACGGCGGAGCAAGTGTCCAAATTCCTGGTGAAGCCCAGCGCCGATGCTCAGAATAAAGGCATGCCGGACATCCCGCTCGATAGCCCAGACCACAAACCCCTTGTCGCGTATGTCATGAGTCTGAGGGCCAAATAAAAGCCCAATCGACGAAAAATGCGTCCTCGCATCCAACCATTGTTCACTGCGTGCGATCAAACCGTGAATGTCAAAAGTTGAACGTTCTTCTCGGACCGGCGCAGTGCGGGGAGTCTTCTTGACCCTCTGTTCGGCCGTTCTGGCGTCCGCTCAGAGTGAACCGTTGACTTCTTCGACTGGAACGCCACCTTGCCAATCAGATTCGCAGCCGCGAAGAAAGAGCGAGCCACTGCAGGACTCTATGCCGATCAACTGCACCTGCAAATTCGCGGTGAAAGCCAGCGACTGCCTGCGAGAACATCTCTTGCGGATCACGACTTTGCCGGTCGAATCGACTCCCACCAGATGAAAAACTGTTTTACCCAAATCAACGCCGAGCACATCCAGTTTCATGGGATGCCTCCTGGCCCCGCACTCTGCACAGTTCGAGACTCTCTGCGGCGGACCATCCCATTAACTGGCCCCACATAGGCAGCACAGTGGTCTACCGCAAGCCTACTCTTCTGCTGGCTATCCGAGTTGAGGTAGAGCCTAGACACACCGGCCCGCAGCGGCAGCTCATTCACGTCATTCCGACGGCCAGATCAGTTCTAAAGGACAGGTTCACGTTCCGCGACAAACGCCGGCGAAGGGTGAATTCGCCGGCGGGCACGTTCGCTACAATTGTCGCGTGCCAAAGCGTCCTTGCACGAGCCGAGCCGAATGGCGCCTGCTGCCCGGGAAAGCAGCGCAGCGCCTCTCGGTACATTATCAACTCGGCTGCGACTACGGAACTCCGCTCATCACGATTTTCAAAGAGAACGACGGCAACGAACCAATCTACCTGTGTGAAGGTCACGTCTCAGAGATAGAACGCTCGATCGTCAATGGCGCGAAGGCTAGATTAATCGCGAATGGAGTGAGGGCCGGCCTAGTCGAGGCTCAAACGACCGATTCCTCCGATAGCGCGAAAGGTGAGGATCGAGCCAAAACTGCGGAAGTTGCGGCGGCGAAGTCAGAAAGCGCAGCCACAAAGCCCAACGGTTCCGTTCCACCACGCCGGGCGGGGACCGGGGCTGCCGCAGAACCCGTCCGGGCACTGCCCCCGCGCACAGTGAAAGATCCTACGGTCAGAGACAGCATTCGTTGTCTTACCTACGGGGATTCCGCAAAGGCTCTGGTGGACGAAGCCATCTGGAATCTCGAGGCCGGAGATTACGAGGCTTACAAGACCGCGTTGCAAAACGGCAGCCCCGCCGTCGAGGCGGCGCAAGCCGCGGGAGGCCAGCTCGCGATTATCGTCCGCAAAACGAGCGAGTACACACGTACCCTGGAGGCGCTCCTTTCACCATCGAAGTCAACGATCGATGCGATGGAGGTGATCAATAAGCCGCTCGACCAGGCGACGCTTGCACTGATCGGCAATGACCGGACCGGCGATGCGGAGAAGGACACTGCCATCGGGCAACTCGGCGCGTTCCAGGAGTCCCTTAACCGGGGGCTCGGTCCAGAGATTACTCCCTTGCAGGCCTTCAAAATGGCGTGCGCCCTTGGCGAGCGCGCAAACTGGGGCGCGAGCAGCGATCTTCCAGAAGAATTGAAGCCGGTGTATGGGGAGGTCTACACGAACCTAAGAGGCGCCATCATCGCCACGGTTCCCGAGATGCTCGGCGTCTTCGAGCGTTTGACGAATTTGTTCGTGGCCAAAGCGGAACTCGAAAACGCGCAGCAAGTCCCTCTGTCGCAGAGTTGCGACACGGGGGTGACGGCAACTGAGGCCTGTTCATCGCCAAAACTCCATCCGCATTAAGCCCTACGCCGAGGGCTGCCAGTCTATGCCGGGCATGCTTTCGCCTCAGCACCGCGAGTTGCTGGCGAAGAGCCAGGTTCTCAAGCAGTAGTCTGCGACGAATGCGGAGGAGACGCAGGATTGCGCCTACGAATAACGGAATGGCGTCGAGCGAAGAAGTATGATGACCCTTTCGGTCCGATATCTCCCAAAACCTCTTCAGAAGCTGTGGTCTACGGCACTTGTTGACATATCCTTCCCAACTGTTATACATGCTTACAACGTGTTGGCGACTCTCGCAGTGCACGTCACAGGAGGTACGCGATGGGTCGTAAAGAATCCGTATTTTGGCTCGCATCAGTAGCGGTAGCCCTTGCCGTCCTATTGGGCCCCGCTCCCGCCCAGATCTTCGCTCAAGCCTCTCAACCAGCTTCCAAGACTGCAACGCCCGCTCAGGACTACGAGTGCAGAGGCAACAGCTGCACGGTTCCGATCGAGGACCAGGCGGCCGCCAAGAGTGATACTACGGCCCCGGCTAAGCCCTACGATTGGAAAAAGAGTTTCGTAGAATACAAAGTAGGTAAAGTGCCCAGGACAGGTGATGGCAAACCCGACTTGCAAGGTATCTGGAGCCGCACCACCCTAGTGCCCATGGAGCGTCCGCGAAGCCAAACTCAGAAGGAGATCGATGCCGCAACCGCGGCGAAGCTTGAAGACGAGGCGCAGCAAAAACAGTTTGAGCTTCGCACCGAACCCACCGATACGCCTCCCGGCGAAAAGACCACGGATGCTTACAACACGTTCTGGAGAGATGGTTATTGGTTCAAAGTGCCGATGACGAGTCTGCGCACGTCTCAGGTAGTCGATCCCCCAGATGGTAGATTGCCTCCAATGACCCTTGCCGCCAGGATTATGCGGAACCGTGCCGCCGAGTTGGACAATCGCCCGGCCACGGGTCCGGAAGACCGGCCTCTTACAAGTCGCTGCGTTCGGCGTCCAGGTGCCCCGGGACCCGCGTTTACCGGTTCAGGTCCCGGCGGTCAAGAATCGACGTTGGAGATTATTGAAGGTACCGAGACCGTCGTCGTTCGTGGGGAATCGGGTCAATCGCAGTTGATTTATATGGACGGACGCCCTCGTCCCCCGGAGAACGTGCATTTGCAACTCGGGTCCGCTCGCGGCCACTGGGACGGCGACACCATGATCGTCGAATACACAAATTTCTCCAATGACGAACAGCAAGGAAAGGAACACCTCATCGCGCGCTACAAGCTGCTCGATGAGAACCATCTTCTTTTCGGCTTTACCCGGGACGATCCCGGAACACGCACGAAACCCTACAGCGTAGAATTCGTAATGTGGCGGCTCACGGATCAAGAGCAACTTGTGGAGTATGCCTGTCACGAAGGCAACGTTGGTCTGGAATTCACCTTATCCGCGGCACGGGCCAAAGAACGGGAAGAAACGGAGAACCAGGGGAAGTAGCAGCGATCGGCGGCGATTCCGCATCGGTTCGGGGGATAGAGATGAAAGCTCGAAACCTGTTGATGTTCATAGTTGTGGCGGTGATGATGATTTCCGCGGTCCCTCTGGCGAGCGCCCACCACTCGTTTGCGGCCGAATACGATGCAGATAAACCCGTGACGCTGACCGGGTCCGTAACCAAGATGGCCTGGATCAATCCTCACTCGTGGATCTACATCGACGTTAAAAAGTCCGACGGAACCGTGGAGAATTGGGCCATCGAGGCTGGGCCTCCAGGCACGTTGATAAGAGCAGGATTCACAAAAGACTCCCTGGCCGGCGGCACGGTGATCAAAGTGAACGGATTCCGTGCGAAAGACGGGGCCTTGAGGGCAAATGGTCGCGATATTACCTTGCCGGATGGCCGCCTGCTCTTTGTCGGTGGGTCCAGTCCAGGTGCTCCGAAGGAATTCCCCGGGGAAAGTAAGAAATAGAATCTCGCCCGAATTCCAATCGCAGAGGCAAGGTATGGTTGATCACAGAAGCGTGGGTCGCTTTTTAAACGGCTTGCTTGTGCGCTTTGTGATTGCAGGATGTAGCTTCATGATGTCGGCTGCGGCGCTGAGGGCCGCGCAGCAGGGAACGGCCGTTGCGTACAGCACGAACGATTTAGGGATGCAATTCGCTTCGGTTCCCGCGGGGCAGTTCCCGATGGGATGCTCCGAAGGTGTGAAACCGGTCGAATGCGGCGCCGAGGAAAAACCGCGGCACACAGTACAAATCACAAGAGGTTTCGAGATCGGAAAAACCGAAGTCACGCAAAAACAGTGGCAATCCGTCATGGGCTCCAACCCCAGTCAACACAAGGGCGACGACCTTCCGGTGGAAGAAGTCAGCTTTCAAGATGTGCAGGCGTTTCTTAACAAGCTGAACGCGCGCAATGACGGATTCCTCTACCGCGTGCCGACCGAAGCCGAATGGGAATACGCGGCGCGAGCCGACCATGCTGACCAGTTCGGTGGGGCGAAAGTGGCCAACTCACTGGCCCGCTACGCGCCGGCGGACGATTGGGCTTGGTACAACGTCGAGCAAACCAATCCCGTGGCGGCGAAACAACCCAATGCTTGGGGCCTCTACGATATGCGCGGGAATGTGAATGAATGGGTTCAGGACTGGTACGACCCCAAGTACTACCGTGATAGTCCGATGGCTGATCCCAAGGGACCAAACACTGACGCCGCCGAAGGTGGGAGGGTCGTGCGCGGTGGCTCGTTTCATGACGATGGGCCTTGGCTCACGCGCGTCTCGCTTCGCCAGCATTTCCTGGAAGATTACAAACACTTCGACCTCGGCTTTCGGGTCGTGCGCGAAAAACGTTAAGACCACAGGGGAACCGGAATGAAAGGCGCGCTCTCCGTCGTGAGTTCTTTTTGCGTGATGGTTTGTTTTGCCGCCTGGGCACTAGGGCAGGCTGGAGCACCCACTCAACGGGTGCATATTCCCGGCATTCCCGATGGAACCTCGATCTATCCTAAGTCGCTGAATCGAGGAGACAACTTCATTTCAATCGGTTGTGTGTCAAAAACCGCCAACGGCGAATTTCGCATAACGGACTTGAGAGGGGCCGGGGGATCCAACGGCGCGGGCGCGCCCGCGTTTCAAGCGACGCCGCCACTGGTGCTGCGGCTTCAAGGGGATAAGGACATGTTGAATTTTCAGGTTGGTCACGAAGTGGAGATCCGAGGACCGATCCTGGAAGACGCGAATGGAAATCGTCCTGCCGAGATGAAGGCAGAATCGATTTTGTACCTTTCCCGAACCTGCTGGAAGAGGGGAACCAACACGCAGGAAACGCCGAAGCCATAAAAACAAGCAAGGGGGCAGCCTTTCGATGCGAGTGTCAGCCGGAGATACAGCCTTACGAATTGCGCGAAAGCTGACGGTGATCCTGTGTGCATTTTGGTTTAGCGTGTTCCCCTCCTCGGCGCAGACGACGCCGGCCACGCGGACGCCGCAGGCGACCGGGGGTACGCAAGCGCCTCCGAAGTCCCCGGCGGCACCCGCGGCGCGGACCGCGACACAATACAGAGCGCCGCGCACCCCGGATGGACGGCCCAATTTGAGCGGGATCTGGCAAGCCATTAACGACGCGGATTATGACATCCAGGCCCATGATGCCAAACCCGGCCCGCTCGTGGTGATGGGAGCTTGGGGCGGAGTTCCGCCCAGTCTTGGTGTCGTTGAAGGCGGACCGCTTCCCTATCGGCCCGAGGCGTTGGCGAAGAAGAAAGAAAATGAAGCAAATGCTCTGGCCCTGGATCCTGTAGTCAAATGCTTTCTGCCGGGCATACCCAGAGCGACGTACATGGGCTTTCCCTTCCAAATCACGCAATCTGCAAAGTATGTGGCGTTCACCTACGGATACGATTTCGCCTCTCGGGTTGCGAATATTGGAATGAAGAGCGAGGCTCCAGTCGATTCCTGGATGGGTTGGTCGAAGGGTTCATGGGATGGGGATACCCTCGTGGTGGACGTGACCGCGCAAGTGGAGGATACCTGGTTTGACCGTGCGGGTGACTATCACAGTGACGCCCTGCATATCATCGAACGTTACACTCCCACGAGCCCTAATTCTCTTCTCTACGAAGTTACCATTGACGATCCGAAAGTTTACACGCGCTCCTGGAAGATGAGCATGCCACTCTACCGGCGGTTGGAAAAAGACATGCAGCTGCTGGACTACAACTGCGTCCCGTTCGTGGAAGAACTGATGTACGGACATCTTCGCAAGGTGGAGACGCCCGGCGAGAAAGCCAAGGAAGACAGCACGCTTCCTGCGAATCCGGATGCACCTACCAAGAACCTGGAAGAAGAACCTTAGACGAGGAACCGTAAGTTTGTTTTCCTGGCACGCCAAAGAAACCAGCTTACGCCTGGCGGCACTGCAATCGTATTCCTTGTATTAAAAAAATGCGATCGCGCGTCCGGCAACGGCCACACCAAACCACAGGAAAACCGCAACAAGCGCCGTCGTCTTGCGAATCCACGGAGAAAAACTTCGCTCCTCATCCCGCGTGACTTTCTGCAAGGCTGTAAATTGGAACAACAGAGAAAGGAACAGAAACAGCATTTTGTATCGAAATGCGATGTTCCCCCAGCACTTGGTTGCTTCCGACGTGAATAGGAGGGTTCCCGTTAGAAGAGTAAGACCGAGCGCTCCCATGGACAAGGGCATCACCTCGCGTGCAACGGATTCGACGCTCTTCCGGGTTAGAACGAAACCGAAGAGGCGGAGTGCTAGAAGCAGCGTGGTCCCCAGAAGCACCGTTAAACCCAATAGGTGCACGACCTCGGAGAGCGTGAAGGTCCACTTGGATTCCCGGATGCCATGGCCGAGCCGGGTGTTTTCGATCCACAGAAAGTAAGGATAGAGGCGATCCCACACAGTATGGAGCACCTATAAGAAGTAAGCCATTAGCCGGCCGGCCGTAATGATCCCGACCCACAAAACGAGAGAAATCAGACCTGCCATCTGGGCCTGAAGCGGCGGGGACGCTGCCTGGTCCCATTCCTCTTGTCGGCGATTAATCGTCAGGTGGTACACCGCGATATTGACGCCCGCGAGAGCCAACATGATCACCTTCGCCCAGAAAAAAGGGCTCCCGTAACAACGCAGCGCCAACGACCAGAAAAGCATCCCGCCGGTCACAAACGAAAGTCCGAATCCGGCCAGCATGAAAGGCCGAATCGGCCGGAACACAGCTGAAACCGGCTGGTCTCGCAGAATCCATCCGACGAGCCTCATGTCAAACCAAATTACGAGCCCAACAGATAGCGCGAGAGAAATTACATGAGTTCCTTCTACGATCGGAAACACGTAGTAAGACTCACGAAGGGCCGTGGAACTCCGCGTAGCATCGATATACTGGAAAAATTCCCGCATTGACATGCGCGTCTGAGGGAACCGAATTCTACCACATCCGGAAACCTTGACCTTGTCCCTCGTTCAAAACTAGTGCACTCGTAAAATGAATGAGTTGCAAACGGCTTGTTGCCGCATTTCCGATAAGATTTTGCACGATGATCTCGTGGCTCCGGCACCTCATCGGCTGGTTTATCAGTGTTTTCCTTTCGCGTGAGGATCTCATCCTCGAAAACTTGGCCCTCCGCCAGCAGCTCTTGGCTCTGCGCGCAAGACGACCTCGCCGCCGAGTCAGCGCTCTGCAAAAGTTGTTCTGGGTAGTGTTGCGAAGGCTTTGGGCTGGGTGGAAAAAGCCTGTGCCTCGCCAAAGTTTCGTCCGAATGAAAAATCGTGTGACCCACCGGCGCGAGCCGCAGGGCAGAACTACAATAGGACGTGCACTCGAAAGGTTGGTAGTTTTTGAGCCGAGGGCTTAATTGCGGCGCAAGCCCGCTGGCAAATCAAATCCGTTCGCCGTTGTGCCGGTTCTCGAGGGACGGCCGATCGAACTGTAGGTATCTCGCAACCGTTCCCGCACGAATCGGGAATCGATACAGCGGTCTAGGCGCTTCAGGAGATGATCCTCCGGAATCTAATCTTCTAACCGGAAGTAATAAAACAGCGACTCCCTACGTGGCTGCTGTCCCATCATCGTCAGCGTTCCTCCTGAACACTCACGTAGCACAACAGCCTCTCGTCGCTCCAGGAAAATCGTTTCTTAAACTACTTTTTCAACGGAATCTAGTGGTTTATGAACAGAAACACACCGGGCCGTTTCCGTCGTCGGCGAAAGCTATTGTAGGCTGAGTTACCTGCCTCTGTCACTTAACCGGGACGAACCTCTGCACCCGTTCGCCGTTTTGAACTTCACCGGTATAGATATTGCCTTTCGAGTCCACGGCGATCATGTGGAGCCCGAAGAACTGGCCCCCGTTTTGGCCGGCGCTACCCATCTTACCGATGACCTTGCCATCTCCACGATTGATGAACCAAATGCAATTGTTGGTGAGATCGGAAATGTACAACAACCGCTGCGCCTTGTCGGGCGAAAAGGCCACGCCTCCGGTGGAGCCGCCTTCGCCCGTGTTCGGCGCCAGAATGAATTCCTTCACAAATTTGCCTTGTTTCGTGGTGACCTGGATTCGGTTCGCATTGCGATCCGCCGCGTAGACCAGACCGTCGTTAGAAATATTCAGCGTGAGATGGCCCTTGAACTCCTTGGGCATAGGTCCGCCGGGAGTGTAGGCGCGGTCCGCGTCATTCGTGCTGATTTCCGACAAAGCTTTTCCGTAGGCACCCCAACCGCGTTTGAAGGCAAGAGTGTCCAAGTCGAAAACCATTACGCGGCCGCCGAGGTAGGCGTCGGCCGCATAAAGTTCGCGAGCGGGTTCGTCGAGGCGTATCTCTTCGATATTTTGGACGATCATGGGGGTCGTCGGAGGATATTTCTCGCGGAATGCCGCTACCGCGGCGGGATCAGGCCGCCGGGGCGGAGGCGCCGGAAAGGTTCCAAGGGGGCCCGGGCCGCCACGGCTTGGATCCGGATTGAGAACGGCTCCCGCTTCACCGCCGCCCCCGCCCGGTGGCGTGTCCGGCGCGCGGGGAGCCTCTCCGACAAGTTTGCTGGTCTTCGGATCGTACTTGCGTACGGTGAATTGTCCGATGTACACGAATCCTTTGCTATCCACGGCCATGCCGTGCCCTTGCGGCTGCTCGGGGGTAAACGAACCGATTACGTTCCCCTCTTTGTCGATATGGATCATTGATGGAGGGCGCGTGCAACACTCGGCAGTGGGCGGATTTTTCGCCGCGTGCAACTCGGTATCCCTGAGGTCATTGGGACGATCCAGCACCCACACGTTATCGTCCTTGTCCACGGCCAATCCCGTCACGCCTCCCATCTTCCATTTGTTCGGCAAGGGTTTGGGCCAGTCCGGATCGAACTTGTATTTTGGTGCGGATTGCGTCTGCGCGCCCACGCCAACACACAATGCCAGCAAGCAGAGGCCGGCCAAGGCGCCGAATGCCTTGATCCATATGCTGCGATCAATATTGGTTTTCATGGGGCTTCTCTCTCATCGGTGGGTTGGTCTCAATCCGACTGCGCGGAGTCTAGTCCCCGACAAAAGGCGTGTCAACAAACCACCAGGACAAGTGCAGAGGACAAGTGCGGCCCCTCCAAATCTCAGTTACCGAAAATCCTGGGATTTTCGGAAAGTACCAGCCTCGGCCCACATAATCTAGCTGGCGCAGCTTCAGTCCTCAATAAAAACCCGGCGTCTCATGAACTCCCAACAACCGTACCCGCAAGGCTGCCACGGCCTGTTCTCTCCTTCGATTAAATCTTTGAGAGAGATACCAATCGACCGATAGTTCCCGAAAACTGGAAGTTGGCGTCCGGGGGAAGTATTTCCGAATGCGCCTCTCCTTCGCGCTTTGCGACCAAGGACAATTTCGTTCACTCAGCAGAGAACTCTGGTGTATAAGGATGTTCATACGGGCCGTCAAAACGCAGTCGCAGGCGGTTGGAATGGCTGTGCCCTTG
>Ga0210401_10004715_pt1 | contig 14192 bp, 14 predicted proteins | sample IncBWH32MmetaG_FD_150866 | JGI IMG/M metagenome (GOLD analysis project Ga0210401, IMG submission 150866) | Forest soil microbial communities from Barre Woods Harvard Forest LTER site, Petersham, Massachusetts, United States - Inc-BW-H-32-M | ecosystem: Environmental > Terrestrial > Soil >... | reverse complement strand
TGGAGCCTCCTACGGCTACAAGCGCTCAGCAGCTTCCTGAATCCTCTGCCACGCCCGCTCGACGTGCCCACGCCGGGTATTCGTTTGTCCCACGCACATGCGCAGGGTAAAGAGGTCATTCAGCTTGGTATGCGTGAGATAAAGCTCGCCAGAGCGGTTGAGGCGCTCCATCAGGGATTGATTGGCGGCGTCTCCGGCCTTGAGGCGGAAGCAGACCAGATTCAGTGGCACGGGGGCGGCGAGTTCGAAGCGGGCGTCGGAGCGGATCCATCCGGCAAATTGCTGGGCGAGCGCGATGTGCTCGCGGATGTGGTGCTGCAGGCCCTCAATGCCGTAGTGACGCAGGACGAACCACAACTTCAGCGCTCGGAAGCGGCGGCCGAGCGGGATCTGCCAGTCGCGGTAGTCGATGACCGCGCCCGATTCGGTGGCCTGGTTGCGCAGGTATTCGGGCAGGACGCTGAGCGTCTGGATGAGCGCTTTGCGGTCGGCGATGTAGAAGACATCGCAGTCGAAGCTGGTGAACATCCACTTGTGCGGGTTGAAGCAGTAGCTGTCGGCGTGTTCGACGCCGGCGTGAAGGTGACGGAATTCCGGGCAGAGCGCGGCTGTGCCCGACATAGCAGCATCGACGTGCAGCCAGATGCCGTGCTCCCGACAGATGTGCGCGATTTCCGGGACGGGGTCGATGGCGTTCGACGACGTGGTGCCGACGGTGGCGCAGACAAAGCAAGGGATGAGGCCGGCGGCTTTGTCGTTCGCGATCTGCCGGGCTAGTTCGTCGGCGCGCATGGCGAAGGTTTCGTCAACAGCGATGGCGCGCAGGTTCGCGGCGCCAAGTCCAGCGATTTTGGCAGCCTTCTCGACCGACGAATGCGTTTGGGTGGAACAGTAGGCGATGAGCTTGCCGGTGCATCCGTTGGCGTTCGAGGTATAGCTGGTGGCACGCTCGCGTCCGGCGAGCAGGGCGCAGAGGGAGGCGCTTGAAGCGGTGTCCTGAATGACCCCTCCGCCGGTGCTGGTGGAGAGAAATTTCTCCGGCAGGCCGAGCATGGGCACGAGCCAGTCAAGGACATGGGTTTCGAGTTCGGTGCAGGCGGGGCTGGTAGCCCAGAGCATGCCCTGGATGCCTAGTCCGGAGGAGAGCAGGTCGCCAAGGATCGCGGGGCCGGAGGCGTTGCAGGGGAAGTAGGCGAAGAAATTCGGCGACTGCCAGTGCGTGATGCCGGGGAGGATGAGCTTTTCGACGTCACCGAGGATGGCGTCGAAAGACTCGCCGCGCTCGGGAGCGGCGGGCGGCAGCGAGGCGCGAATCTGCCCGGGTTTGGCTTGCGAGAGCACGGGGAAGGACTCGATGCGGCTGTAGTAGTCGGCGATCCAGTCGATGACGGCGTGGCCGTGGCGGCGGAACTCGTCGGGGGACATGTGATGCTGTGTGTGGTCGGGCAAGTGCGTGCTCCCTTGGGCGACAGTCAAGTGTGTAAGAGATCGTACCGGGAATTGCGAATTGCGGCGACAGAGTCAGCGAAGAAACCGGCTGGCGGCGAGCGCGACGATGACCAACTTCACGAGCCAACCCGCAGCATAAAATGTAACGAAGACACGGTGGAGCTTGATGAAAGCTGCGTCGGTGAGGATCACGGGCAAGGGACCGATCAACCACACTGCCACTGCCAGCCTGAGCGCACTTGCTACATGAAGTTCCCACCGCCCGATGACGCACGCAAAAATCCCACAGGTCAGGAATGGCAGGGGAGCGGTCAAGGCGATCGCCCTGGTTTCAACCCCCTGTCGCCAGATTTCCGAATAGGTGTAGCGGCGATGAATCCAATCGCCGGCGAAAAACCAGTCGGTCAGCGAGGTTATGATCCCGGTCGTAACCGTAATCAAGGCGAGTCGCGTCCAGTGCATGCCCTGTCTTTCCCTCGACTGCGGGCATTGTACTCGGATCTCGGAGCATGGGAGGTCGGCCAAGGTTTGCCGGAATGGTAGATAACCCTTAGCTGATTCGAGCGTAGTAGACGCGGGTGAGGTACTCCATGCTGACGCGGCCGTCTTTGCTGTGGGCGCGGAAGATGGCGTGGAGGTCTTCGAGCATGGGCTCGTACTTCGGGTGTCCTTGCATCGGCGCGTAGGAGGAGGAGAGAAGGCGGCCTTCGAGTTCGTCGTAAGCGAAGTCCTGACGCATGGGAAAAACACGTGTCCGAAATGGGGTGGGAGAGAAGAAGTCGCCGATATTGTCGGTGGTGTTCTCGTGGCGCACTTGCTCGTAATCGGTGCCATACGTGAGCAGGAGTTTCTCGTAGGCACGTAAGAACGGGGTCGTGTCGGTACAGCGCTCGTTCCAGATGAGGACGGCAAATCCGCCGGGTTTAAGGATGCGGGCGAATTCCTGGCGGGCTTTGGGAAGGTCGAACCAGTGGGCGGCTTGCGCGGCGGTGGCGAGATCAATGCTGCGATCGGTAAGAGTGGTGGCTTCGGCGGTGCCGGCGATGCTGGTGAAGTTCGGGTAGTGGGCGAGCAGGCGCTCGGCAGCTTCGCGCATTTCGCGATTGGGCTCGACGGCGTAGACGCGGTTTCCATTTTCGAGGAGCGAGCGGGTGAAGATGCCAGTGCCGGAGGCGATGTCGGCGAGCGTGGAAGCGGGGGTGAGCGCGCATTCCTGGCGCAGGGTTTCGAGGACGTGCGGCGGGTAGCCGGGGCGGTAGCGGATGTAGTTTTCGACGCGGGCGGAGAAGCGCAGCGTGGGATCGGGTTGGGCCATGAGGAAAGTGTAATCAAAGCAGGGAGCGGTGTTGGCCTTGTTACACTACGGAGGAGTTCGGCTCGGCGGCGGAGAGCTCACCTCAGCGGCTGAAGCCGCTGGTTTCGTGGGCGGGTTGGCGCGCCTGAAGGCGCGCCCTGACACGAACCAATGGAGTTGCGCGTGCTGTCAGCGAAGCTATCGGAGGAATAGCGGTTCTCACGAATGTATGCGCCTCGTCATTAAAGTCGGCACGAGTTTGATTGCGCCGGGAGGGCGGATTGATCGGGAGCGCATGCGGTCGCTGGTCGATCAGCTGGACCTTTCGCGGCATGAATACCTGATCGTGAGTTCGGGTGCGATTGCGTCCGGCATGGCGAATTTGAAGCTGGAGGACCGTCCGACGACGGTGCCGATGATGCAGGCCTGCGCGGCGGTGGGGCAGAGCTTGCTGATGCATACCTACGAGCAGCTTTTCTTCGGGAAGAAGGTGGTGGCGCAGCTGTTGCTGTCGAGCGATGATTTCACCTCGCCGATCCGGTACAAGAATCTGCAGAACGCCCTGCACGAACTCGTCAAGCTGGGAGTGGTGCCGATTGTGAATGAGAACGACAGCGTTTCGGTGCGCGAGTTGGTGGGAGCCTTTGGCGACAATGACGAACTCAGCGCGTTGCTGGCAACGGCGGTCAAAGCGGACTGGCTGCTACTGCTCACCGATGTAGACGGCTTTTATGCGCCGAACGGGCGTAAGGGGCCGCGACTGGTGCGGACGGTGCGCAAGCTGACTCCGGCGATGGAAGCGCTGTGCGACGGCAAAGGGAAACTGGGCACCGGGGGCATGCGTTCGAAATTGCGCGCGGCGAAAAGCGCTAGCGAGGCCGGAGTGCATGTGGCGATTGTGAATGGAAGGCATCCGCATGCGATCGAGTGGGCGATCGCGCGCAAGATCGGAACCTATTTCCCGGCCCAGAAAGGCGGCCAATAAAAATGGCCACCAGTATGAACTCGGCGCTTTCGACTCGTGAGAGGCTGGAGCGGGCACGCGATGCGGCGCCACGAGTCGCTGAGCTTTCGTCGACACAGAAGAATGATTTGCTGCGGCGCATGGCCGATGCGATTGAGGCGGACGCGCCGAGCATTCTGGCGGCGAATAAGAAAGATGTCGAGGCGGGCACGGTACAGGGAGCAGTGCGGGATCGCCTGCTGCTGACGCGAGAGAGAATCGCGGCGATCGCGAAGGCGGTGCGGGAGGTGGTGTCGCTCTCAGATCCTGTGGGCGAAACCATCGCAGAGTGGAGGCGGCCGAATGGGCTGCTGATTCGCAAAGTGCGGGTCCCGCTGGGAGTGGTCGGGATCATTTACGAGTCACGGCCGAACGTGACGGTGGACACGGTAGCGCTGGCGCTGAAGACGGGCAATGCCATCGTGTTGCGTGGTGGCAAAGAGGCGATGCACAGCAACCAGGAGCTAGTCCGCGTCCTCAGCTCTGTTCCAGGTTTGCCGGAAGGGGCGATCCAGTTATTGGACTCGACGACGCGCGACTCGGTGCAGGAACTGATCGAAGGGCGAGGCCTGGTCGATGTCATCATTCCGCGCGGTGGAGCGGGGCTTATTAATTTTGTGGTCGAAAATTCGGTGGTGCCGGTGATCGAAACCGGGGCAGGGAACTGTCATGTCTTTGTAGACGAGTCTGCCGATCTCGAGATGGCTGACCGGATCGTGATTAATGCGAAGACGCAGCGGCCATCGGTGTGCAACGCGGCGGAGAAGTTGCTGGTCCACAGGCAAATTGCCGCCAGGTACATTCCGCAGATCGCGAAAAAACTGGGCGAGCTCAACGTAGAACTGCGCGGGGACGAAGCCGCGGTGCGCCTGGTTTCCGCGATTCGACCAGCGACGGAAGAAGACTGGAGCGAAGAGTATCTGCGGCTGTGTCTGGCGATCAAAGTTGTTTCGGGTGTCGAGGAAGCGATCACGCACATCAACCGTTATTCAACGAAGAATTCGGAGGCGATCGTCACAGAGAACGAGGAAAATGCGCGACGCTTCTTGCGCGCGGTAGATTCAGCCGCAGTGTATTGGAATGCTTCGACGCGATTTTCTGACGGCGGTGAGTTTGGATTCGGAGCGGAGATGGGGATCAGCACCCAGAAGTTGCATTGCCGTGGGCCGTTCGCGCTGGCGGAACTGACTTCGTCGAAGTACGAGATTTTCGGGAGCGGGCAGGTGCGCACCTAGCGTACGACGCGTCCAAACACCGAAGTTCCTTTAGAACGACCATCTGCGGTTCGCGATACAATCACTGGTTCGTCAGCAAGGTGGGGTCGTGAGAGGGGTTTCGTCCGAAGCCAGCAAGTGTTGCCTGCTTCCCGGAGAGGTTGCGCCCGATTTTGACTTGCCGGCGCTCGTCGGCGGGGTGAAGCGGCGCTTTCATTTACACGAGCAACTGGAAAAGACTGCCGTGGCGCTCGCGTTTTACCCGCTGAACTGGCAAGCGGTGAGTGCGCGCCAGTTGGTGGAATATCAGGCGGCACGATCGCGTTATACACCGCGAGCGGAAATCGTCGGCATCAGCGTCGATTCCATCATGAATACGACAGTGTGGGAGCGGGACATCGGGCCCTTCGATTATCCGCTCTGCAGCGACTTCTGGCCCCATGGAGAAGTAAGCCGCTCCTACGGCGTGCTCCGCGAGCGGGATCCGATGGCGGGAGCGAGTGAGCGCGCGGTTTTCGTGATTGACCGTAACGGAAAAGTTGCGTTCAGCAGGGTGTACGGTCTCGAAGATCTGCCACCGCTTTCCGACATGCTCGAGACACTGCAGAAATTTTGAACTACCGGCCGGGTCCTTGTGCTTCCAGAAGAGGCCTCGACCGCCATCTGGCACAACTTCCAGGAGCTGCATGAAAATTTTTCCGGGTAGTGTTTTGGCCTGTGCTCTTCTTCTTTTTCATCCTGGCATACCCAATTCGCCGGCAGCGGATGGCGGCAAATCTGACAGCGCACTCTTTGGGTTCCGCGATGCGACCGCGGAATTGCAGGCCGAGTCGCGTTTTCTCGCGGTGCCCGATCCGAAACGCGCCGAGGAACACCTGCGCATTCTGACGCAAGCGCCGCACATTGCCGGCTCTCCCGAGGACAAGGCCACGGCGGACTACGTGGCTTCGAAATACCGCGAGGCGGGCCTGGAGACGGAGATCGTCGAATACAGCGTGTGGTTCAACTATCCGTCAGAAATCAGTGTCGATGTGACCGCTCCGGCAGGAGTGGTGATGCATGGTCCATCGCGCGAACATGTGGACGGCGATGCGCTGCAGGATGATCCGCGGGTAGTTATGCCCTACAACGGAATGTCGCCTTCGGGAGATGTTGAGGCCGAGGTGGTTTATGCCAACTACGGGTCGCCGGAGGATTTTCAGAAGCTTGCGCAGATGAAGGTCGATGTGCGGGGAAAGATTGTGCTCGTGCGTTATGGGCAAAATTTTCGCGGTGTGAAGGCGTTTGTGGCGCAAGAGCATGGAGCGGCGGGCGTCATTATTTATTCCGATCCGGCAGACGATGGATGGAAGCGCGGGGACAAGTACCCGCAGGGGCCGTGGCGTCCGGATACCGGGGCGCAACGCGGATCGATCGGATACATGTTCCAGTTTGCCGGGGATCCAACGTCGCCCGGCGTGGCTTCCGTGCCGTCGCTGGCAAAGAGCAAGCGCACGCCTCCGGAACAGTCAGCCCAGATGCCGAAAGTTCCGACGACGCCGCTGTCGTATGGCGATGCCTGGCCGATTCTCGAGCACCTGGGCGGGCCGGACTCCCCGCGCGACTGGCAGGGTGCGCTTCCGTTCACCTACCACGTGGGACCAGGGCCGGTGAAGGTCAAGATGCATCTCAAGCAGGACTACCAGTACCGCACGATCTGGGATGTGATCGGGCGGGTGCGCGGTACGGAATTGCCGGATGAGTGGGTGGTGTCGGGGAATCATCGCGACGCCTGGGTGTACGGAGCAGTCGATCCAAACAGCGGCACGACAGCACAGCTCGAGGCCGTGCATGGAGTAGGGGAACTGCTGAAATCCGGCTGGAAACCAAAGCGAACCCTGGTATTCGCCAGCTGGGACGCCGAGGAGGAAGGGTTGATCGGCTCGACTGAGTGGGGCGAAGAACACGCCGAAGATTTGGGGAAGGCGGCCGTGTATTTCAACGTCGACGTCGCGGTGTCGGGGACGAAATTCGGTGCGTCGGCGGTGCCCAGCCTGAAGCAATTCTTACGCGAGGTGACCAAGTCCGTGCCGAGTCCGCAAGGGGGGACGGTTTACGAGGCATGGCGCAAGTCGGCACAATCGGGCGGCGACACATTCAATCCGCAGGAGACCTCCAGCAGTACGTTCCGTCCGCCGGCAGCGCAGGCGCATCCAGACGTTCCAGTCGGAGACTTGGGGAGCGGGTCGGATTACACGGTGTTCCTGCAGCACCTGGGCGTGCCTTCCGCGGACATCGGGTCGACGGGGCCTTACGGCGTCTATCACTCCGTGTTTGACAATTTCCATTGGTTCAAGAAATTCGGCGATCCGGATTTTGTTTACGAGCAGGAGATGGCCCGAGTTTACGGGCTTGAGGCGATACGGATGGCGGACGCCGATGTGCTCCCATTTGACTACGAAGAGTACGGCAAAGAGATACTGGTCTACCTTGACGGCGAGAAGAAGAAGGCGGAAGTGAAGTTCGGAGCGCACGCACCCGATTTCGCTCCGGCCGCAGAGGCGGCAAAGCATTTCGAAGAGGCGGGGGCAAAAATCCTGAACCGAGAGAGGAAGCCACCCGAGGATGCCACGAAGTTGAATCGTGCGCTGCGGGATGCGGAACGCGCGCTACTTCTGCCGGAAGGCTTGCCCAACCGGCCCTGGTATCACCATGCGATTTACGCGCCGGGGCAGTACACCGGGTACGCAGCGGTGGTCATTCCAGGCGTGAGCGAGGCGATCGATGCCGGGGATGCGGAGCGCACGCGCCAGCAGATTACGGCGCTGGCAGGGGCATTACAGCGGGCGACCAAAGTGCTGGAACTTTACCACTGAGGCTCTGCAAGACTTTGCACACCTGCGATTGGTCGTAGTGCGACGCTTAAAGTTGGGTTACACTGCCTCTACGGTAGTGGCTGGGGTAGTTTCGAGCGACGTCTCTCCCCGAGACACTCTCTCTCGCTCGTAGAACGATTCCCTCCCTGTTTGATCCCTGAAGGGTAATGCCACGCCGAGGGCCCAATGCCGCTGGCACGCATCATCACCGACTCCGCCGACGATTCCCTGGAACTTTCCATGCAGCTGCGCGCGCGCGGGTTCCGCGTGGAGACGGTTCCTCCTGGAGAAATTCCATCTACACCCGCAGATCTGGAAGTGCGACTGGAAGAGTGCGCCTCAGAGGATGTGGTGAGCCGAGCGGCGACGAAGGACAGTGAAGAACTCTGGGTGTTTGTGGCTCCGGGAGCGCTGGACGAGAGCATGCGTCCGATGCGGGTGATTCCTCTTTACCCGCAAATTGAGCCGAGAGTTCCGAGATTGGCAGCGCAGCGGGCTGAGGCCGCCGCGCCGAGCGAAGGTCGCGCGCGCGAGCCAGAAGACGATCCGATTTTGTTGGAGCTGGAACAAGCTAAACCGCGGATGGCCGAGCCGATCAGCATTACCTCGTTGCCGCAGAAAAATGAGGCGACAGCGGCTGATGTGCCACCTGTGCTGCAGGAGCCCGCGATTGTGCCGGCTCCGTCGCCTTTACAAGCGAAGGCGGAGGAGGTTCCGGCAAAGATTGTCGCGCTGCCGAAGAAGAATGAGAGCCAGAAACGGAGCGGTACTCCGAGGGCGCCCGAGAAGTGGCGGATTCCGGAAGTTCCCGAGCGTGCGAAGATCCTGGTTGCGGGACTGGACGCGAAGCCGCGCATCCCAGCCCGAAAAACTGCCTACAAGATCGCGTTGCGAATCAACCCGGGCTTCTGGCGGACTGCATCGGTAACGGTAGCGCTCGCGGTGCTCACCTGTCTGCTGGTGATCATGGTGGGGCTGCAGCCACCCGTGCCGGCCTCGGCATCGCAGGCAGGCAAGATGGAGCGATCGGCCTTTACGGCCGCTCCTGCGACTGGCACTGCGTCGGTCGCGAAGCGGAGTTCGCCTCCTGCGACGAGCATTGCCAGTGCTCGTGGCACGCACGTTCCATCGGTCGAGAAAAAGGCGCCGCCGAATGCGCCCAAAATCCAGCGCCGTCAGCACAGTGCTCCTGACGAAGGAATCATCGCCGAAGACACGGTAGTCTTCTACGACCGCCATACCGCGCCATCTGCTGCGAAGCGGCTGGCTCCGGCACCTAAGCGGTACTCCGACATAAACTGATTCGGGATTACTCAGACTTCGCGGTTAACGCACGATCAATCGAGAACGCTCCGCTGCCTTTCACCATCAACACAATGGCAACCGCGATTGCCAGCAGGTGATACTCGAAGCCTTCCCCTTTCTGCTGGCCGGTCCAGTTCATGAAGAAGCCAACCTTGCTGTGCACCAGAAGGACGGCGATGACCATGTTGCAGGTGATGCCAAACGCGGCAATGCGGCCGAGCAACCCCACGAGCAGGCCCATGCTGCCAAGGAACTCGGCGCAGATGGCGAGAAAGGCAAGTGGAGCCGGGATGTGCATCATGTTGGTGAAGAATCCCATGGTGCCCGAGAAGCCATACCCCCCGAACCAGCCCAGGGCTTTTTGCGCTCCATGCGCGAAGAAGATCACGCCCATGAACAGGCGCAGCAGAGTGAGTGTCCAGTCGTCAGAAGTGGAAAGCAGCTTGCGAAACATAGTCCCTCCTTACTCTCGTGAAATCGAATACGTTCCGTTCTTGACATCGTGTCTTTGTTAGTTGACTAGTCATCTATCTGGGTAAAAATCTCAGCGCAGGTGTTCGCGAACTTTTTCGAGCAGCGAAATCAGCGTGCGCAGTTCGTTTGCGGTAAGCGATTCCAGCGCGCCCAGGCCGGCGCTCACCAGCGGCTTATCCAGTTGGGCGAGCAGTTCGAGCCCGGCGGGCGTGATCCAGCAAAGCACCTGGCGGCGGTCCTCGGGGCAGCGCTCCCGGCGGACCAGCGTTTTTGCCTCAAGCTTGTCGAGTAGCCGGGTGATGCCGGGAGTTTTCTCGATCATGCGGTCGGCGATGTCGAGCGTGGGCGTACCTTGTTTTCCGGCGCCACGCAGAATGCGCAGAACGTTGTACTGCTGAAGCGAGATGCCACGCGGCTCAACCAGGCTGGAGAACAGGCGTTGCAGCCGGTCCGACGTGCGATACAGGCCCAGGATGGCTTCCTGCGCGGGAGAGTCGAACGGCTTGGTTTGCCGGATCTCTTCGCGCAGCGTCATGGGCTTCCTGGCCATTGGGCGAATACCTTACAGGGCAATAGATGATACGTCAAGTAAAATGGGTTCCTTCTTTTTCTTGTAATGTGCGGACGGCTCGAAGTTCATTCCCGACAAAGGCTCAGGGATTGGGGAAGGTTTGACGCTGTAGTCTGACGCTCGTATGATGGCCGGACTTCAGTTGCCCGGGTACGGGACGAGTGGGGACGTATCCTGCGGGAAGCTGAGGAACCGCTCCCGCATGAAAACCGCCAGTGCCCTGCATCAGCTTCTTCTGACCCTTCCGGCGGCGGCGACGGCGACGTTTCTGGCGCTGTTTCCGATTGTGAACCCTTTTGGTGGGATTCCCTTGTTCTTTTCGCTTACCGGGGGATTCGCGCGCGAGGACCGTTATCGCGCGGCCATGAAAACCGGCTTCTATGTGTTTGCGATCCTGATCGTGTTCCTGTTCTTCGGCCGTTTCGTGCTTGGCTTCTTCGGGATTTCGTTGGCAGTGCTGCGCATTGCCGGGGGGTTGATTGTGGCCAACACGGCCTGGGGAATGGTGACAGGGAGCGAACGCATTACGCCGGCGGAAAGCGATGAGGCCACGACCAAGGAAGACATTTCGCTGACGCCGATGGCAATGCCGATGCTTTCGGGTCCGGGGTCGATTGGCGTGGTGATGGGTCTGGCGGCCGACGCGGACAGCATGATGAGTTATTTGGGAATGATCATTGGCATCGCCGCGATTGCGATCACGGTGTATCTATTTTTGCGCTTAGGCGGGCCGCTGGTGGACCGATTGGGGCCGGGCGCGGTGGGAGCGATCAACCGGATTTTCGGGTTTTTGATCCTGGCGATTGCGGTGCAGTTGGTGTGGAACGGGGTGGCGGAGTTCAAGACGCCAACCATGTGACGAGCATTGAGCGGTCCATGCCTTGCCCCCAGCGGCTGAAGCCGCATCTTCCATCGCGCTGGAGCGGCACGGGCTGAAGTCGCGCCCTTCCCAACCTCTAATCGGTCACAATACGTGCCGTGGGACTACTTCAGCGTCACCAACTTCTCCACCAATTCCGAATAGTCTTTCTTCTCCAGCCCGTGCACCTGCTTGTTGTACTCGTCCACCTTTGACGAGTAATTCATCGAGCAGAATTTTGGGCCGCACATGGAGCAGAACGCGGCTTCTTTGTAGTAATCGTCGGGCAGAGTTTCGTCATGCATGGAGCGGGCGGTTTCGGGGTCGAGCGACAGGGCGAACTGTTTTTCCCAGTCGAACTTATAGCGGGCATAGCTGAGAGCGTCGTCGCGGTCGCGGGCGCCGGGACGATGGCGCGCGATATCGGCGGCGTGGGCGGCGATCTTGTAGGCGATGATGCCGTCTTTGACGTCTTTGTCGTTGGGAAGGCCGAGGTGCTCTTTCGGAGTGACGTAGCACAGCATCGAAGCACCGTACCAACCGATCATAGCGGCGCCGATGGCGGAGGTGATGTGGTCGTACCCAGGAGCAATGTCGGTGACCAGCGGGCCTAGCGTATAGAAGGGCGCCTCATAGCAGAGTTCATTTTCCTTGTCGACCTGTTCCTTGATCTTGTCGATCGGGATGTGGCCCGGGCCTTCGATCATGACCTGCACGTCGTGTTTCCAGGCGATCTTGGTCAGCTCGCCCAGGGTGGCGAGTTCGGCGAACTGGGCCTCGTCGCTCGCATCTGCGATACAGCCAGGGCGCAGGCCGTCGCCGAGAGAGAAGCTGACGTCATATTTCTTGAAGATCTTGCAGATGTCCTCGAAACATTCGTACAGGAAATTCTGCTTATGGTGATGGGCCATCCATTGGGCGAGGATGGCGCCGCCTCGGCTGACGATGCCCGTGATGCGCTTGGAAACCATGGGCAGATACTGGATCAGGACGCCGGCGTGGATGGTCATGTAGTCGACGCCTTGCGCGGCCTGCTCCTCGATGACTTCAAGCATCACGCTGGCGCTGAGATCCTCGACGCGCTTCACGCGCGAAATCGCTTCATAGATCGGCACCGTGCCGATGGGCACGGGCGAGTGCCGCAGGATGGCTTCCCGAATCTCGTGGATGTCACCGCCAGTGGAAAGATCCATGACGGTGTCGGCGCCATAGTGCACGGAAGTGTGCAGTTTCTTGAGTTCTTCTTCGATGTTTGAGGTGACGGCCGAGTTTCCGATATTGGCGTTAATCTTGCAAAGCGAAGAAACGCCAATGGCCATCGGCTCGAGTTCCGGATGGTTGATGTTGGCGGGCACGATCATGTGGCCGCGGGCGACTTCGTCGCGGACGAGCTCGGGAGCGATTTTCTCGCGCTGCGCGACGTAGAGCATCTCTTCGGTGACGCGGCCCTGACGGGCGTAGTGCATTTGGGAGAAATTGCCGTCCTGGTTCTCGGCTCTGCGGCGAGTGAGCCATTCGGAGCGAGGCTTAGGAACAGAATCGTTGCCGTTTGTGGCGTTCGGGTGGGAACCGTCTCCGGGCGTGCCATTGGTCGGGGTCATGGACTGCGCAACCTCACTGGGAGTTGGAGTTTTCCTGATTATACGCTGCGTCTGCGATGCCTGAGGCGCGACGTTCAGGCAAGAATTAAGAAGCTCTTAACCGCCCTTCGACTCCGCTCAGGGCAGGCTCCGATCGTGGAGGGGGCGCAAAGGACGCGAAGAAGAGCTTTGGTATCAGTGCCGGGTCTGTAATTCCTTGAAGCCTTTGCGGCGTTGTTCGCTGTAGCCGTGAAGCGCGTCCATGATGATGGGGAAAGCTTCGGCGGCGGGACGGATCTCGTCGACTTCGACGGCCTTGCCTTCGAGCTGTTTGTAGTCCTGGAAGAAGCGCCGCAGCATCAGGAGGCGATGCGGGGGCATTTCGTTGGCCTCATGGTAGGTGTTGAACTCGGGGTCTTCGGTCGCGACCGCGATAATCTTGTGGTCTTTCTTTCCGGAATCAATCATGGTCATCAGCCCGATGGCGCGTGCGTGGATGATGGTTAGGGGAACGACTGTTTCCTGACAGAGGACAAGGACGTCGAGGGGATCGTCATCTTCGGCGAGGGTCTGGGGAATAAAGCCGTAGTTGGCCGGGTAGTAGACAGCGGAATAAAGAACGCGGTCGAGCTTGATCAGGCCGCTGGCCTTGTCGAGTTCGTACTTCACGCTGGAACCGAAGGGGATCTCGATGACCGTGCTGAATTCGTGAGGCAGTCGACCGCCCGGAGTTACGTCGTGCCAAGGGTGAATCATCGCTGGCGCAATTCCTTCGAAGGAAGTGGGCGTTATTCTAACAGCTACGAGTCATGAAACGCGCCTGCGATCTCTGTTTAACCCTTTTGCGTCAATGGCTTGGCAGTCTGCGGGCAGGCCAGAAGATACCCCTTTGCGTCTTGACCCGAGCAGAGGCTCCGCGTAAAGTTGATCAGTAGCCTCGGTGAAATTCCTTATGTCGAGCGAGACCAGCAAATATCTGAAATTCGGTGGCGCGACGGTGGTGATCCTGCTGATGCTGGGTTACCTGGCCTATACAGGTGTGCAGGAGAGCAAGAGCTACTACGTCACCATCAAGGAGCTCCGGGGTCTTGGCGACAGCGCGTACACCAAACGCCTGCGGGTCGCCGGCAACGTGCAGGCGGGATCGATCAAGCGAAGCGGCACGCATGTGGACTTCATTCTGGTGGAACAGGATTTGAGTCTGCCGGTCAGTTACGCGGGGACGGAGCCTCCACCGGATACCTTCAAGGACAATTCGCAGGCGCTGGCAGAGGGCAGTTTCGGGAAAGACGGTGTTTTCCATGCTAAGGCCCTGCAGGCGAAGTGCGCATCGAAGTATGCGCCCGCGAAGCCCGGCGAACCGGCGAGCGGTACTTCGAATACGGAGCCGCCGAAGAGCATGACGAAGACACAAGGTGCGAAGGTCGGCGTCACGCTCTAAGCGCGCGGTTGGCATTTCCGACGAAATCCATTCGACTGTGAACGATCCCAAAACGGCGGTCGCACAAGCCGAACCCATCATCGCAGTCACCAATCTCATCAAGCAGTTTGGGCGTTTTGCCGCGTTGCGGGGCGTGAGTGCGTCGTT
>Ga0210401_10004713_pt1 | contig 14198 bp, 13 predicted proteins | sample IncBWH32MmetaG_FD_150866 | JGI IMG/M metagenome (GOLD analysis project Ga0210401, IMG submission 150866) | Forest soil microbial communities from Barre Woods Harvard Forest LTER site, Petersham, Massachusetts, United States - Inc-BW-H-32-M | ecosystem: Environmental > Terrestrial > Soil >... | reverse complement strand
GCCCCAGGTCGATCCCTGCCCACTCAAATGCGCCAAGCCTTGCTGCTCGGATTGAGTTTCAATCTGTATCGGTTGAAACATCGCCGCCTTTTCCAGAGGATGTCAACAGAGCCAGATGGCTTCTAGTCGTCCACTGACATGGGGCCCAGATGTGTTTGGGAGAGTTCTGCTCCAAACCCAAACAATGCAACAGTTCCTCTGGCATCATGCTTCGACTCCCTCCCACAGCTTGCGCCAATAGCGGCGCCATCGATCCTTGACCTGTTCTTCTGTCGCACCCTGGTCGTAGGCGGGAGAGATCAGGGACAGTGCGCGCTGCACACGAATCAAGACCACGGCTCGGATTTCAATGGTGAGTCCCGCGTTTCGGTACATCTGGCACCCGCGCTCGAAGACCGCATCAGAGCGATAGACCACCGCCTGCCCCTTGAATCGATACCCCTTGCGAACAAGGGGATCGACAACATTCACTTCAACGGAAGGGTTGTGCTCGATGTTCTGGACCGATTGCGGTGACCGGATATCGGCGAACACCAGGTGGTCGTCGTCCCAAACGCCGGTTGTTCCTTTAGGCGACAGATTCGGTGTTCCATCCGGGCAGACTGTTGCGATGAAGCCTAATCGTTGTTCGCGCACGACGCGCTTCATGTCATCGGTGAGAATGCCCATGTGAATATCTCCCACCAGCAATGATGCCTGATAAACGCGGAAACGAGTCGCATCGTGGTACGCCAGGTCTCCGGTCACTCGACTTGCTAGGAGTTCGGCGACATGGCGGCTGGCGCAGCACCGTTTCTTTGCCGCATTGGCAGCTGAATGCAGAAACGCCACGTCTAAGATGACGAAGAATTCTCTCCAGGCAACCGCGCCGCCCTCGCGAAGCAAAAATGCGAACGCCTGGACTTACTCGATGGAGTTGAGCATCAATCCGCAGAGGCGGATTTTGCGGCGCCAGAAAAATGAACGGTGATCAAAAACCCGTTCGTGCCGTCATAGGAAAACTTGTGGCCGTCGCCCTCAAAAGCTTCGTGCTTGCTCTTCCACATTCGGAAGCCATCGTTGGACTGGGCGCCCCAGTATTTCAAGTTGTGAATAACAACCTCGTGGGTGGCATCACTACCGCTGACACGCTCCAACATGACCTCACCCTTGCCGCTATCCATCTTGGCGTGGGCCAGACCGTTTTTCGAGTCCACGTCCCATGAAAACGCAGCGGTATTCACTGCCTTTTTCTGCCACGGAATCGGATAAAGTTGGCCGAGGATGTCGCCAAGTGCGGACTGCTGCTCCTTGCCGACGCTGGGATCGAAACTCACCACCAACCAGGAGTCCTTGCCCGTGCTCCAGTCGCTCCCCAAGTCAGTAGCGATCCATACCTTGGCGCCATCGAGCTTGGTGTCTTTGTAAAAGCCTTTGTCCACTTTGAGGACGAGATTAGCGCGGCAAAAATGCTCATCCATATGATGCTCGCTCATATGATTTGTGGAATGGGTGTTGAAGTAGCACGGACAGAACATGTCGCAGCTGCACGCTTCGATGTAGCTAGCGGTCATATCAAAATCGGGTTTGGAAGATTTCTCCTGCGCGGAAGACGTGAAGTAGATCAGACTGGCGACGAGCGCAAGGAGAGGAACCAAAAGGAGTCGTGGCAAGAGACGCATGATCCCTCCTATGGATTCGTTTGGAGATAGGGGCCCAACCGAGAATTACGCAACTCTACTCCCGGAGTTTGGAGAATTCAAACGAATTTCCTGTCGATCTCGAAAATGAAGTCGCGAGAGGAAATCTGACGTACATGCGTGTGGCGCGGAACCTGAGCGCTCTTCGAGACTGGAGCGGGAACCGCTCTGTTTACCACAGCGCTTGCAGGCGCTAGTCTTTGCGTCCCTCGTCGCCAGAACCATGCCCTTAGGCGTACTGTGCCGTGATGTTTGCGGCCCAATCTGTTGTAGAGTCGTCGCGCGAGGAGCCGCGATGGAAAAGGCAAAGGGGCGAGCTGATTCTAAGCCTGGTCACGTCGAGGCAAAAGGGAAAGGACGAGCAGATTCTAAGTCGAGACGCGTCGCGGGATAATCTGAACATGTGGGCCAAGATAGCCGTGGACAAGGCTGGCAGGAGCGTGGGCGGCTGGTTGGTCGGCTCCTGGAGTGTCGGCACAGCGCCGTACTGGATCGCCTTGCGCTTCGCGAGTTGCTCCAACGTCGGTTTTTCGACTGCTAGCATGAGACCTCCTTGATGTGTCCAATGGCTGTGAGGCGCGATGCCCGAGTGACGGTCACAGCGTGCTAAAGATGGTGTCGCGCCCCCGCGCATGCTCTACGAGCAAGGGACGGGTGGGGGCTGGTACGACTCCAGGACTCCCCGGGGGTGGGCATTTGTTTTGTGATCGCCGGGAGATGACCGGCTAGTTAGGACGTTGCTTGCGTCGTGACTCGTGACTGGGTATCGCCTGTGTTCCCTAAGAACACGTTTTAGCGACTCAACCCGTTTCGTTGCATCGTTGCCTGCCGAGGCTGGCTTACTTTTGCGCTTTTGCACTGGAGCAACGCGTAGGATCTCCGTGGCGAAATCATCATCCCTACCTCTTATATGCACCGGCCTGGTGATTCTGTCCCACGTCGCCTCGCAGCTAGCGACAAAGGACGACGTGATACACCATAGGAGGCCGGTAGTCGAGCGCCTATTATTGCGTCGCCTCAAAGCCTTCCACCCGCAATTGCCCAACGGGCAACCTCTACCTCGTGCCACGCCTTCCAACTCCGCCAAGAACCCGTGCTGCATCGAGGTGCCGATGCAATCCCTGATCTCCGACTTCCGCTATTCCGCCCGCGAACTCCGCAAACGCCCCAGCTTCACGCTCACCGCCGTCCTATCGCTCGCCCTCGGAATCGGAGCCACCACCGCCGTCTTCAGCGTCATCTACGCCGTGCTAATCGACCCTTTCCCCTACGTCGGCGCCGATCGCATCATGGAAATCCATCTGCTGGACACGCAAGGCAACGACCGGGTCACTGGGTACAGCGGCCCGGAAATCGATCAACTGCGGCGGCTGAAGTCGTTCGAGAGCGTTGTGGCAATGCAAGGAGGGAATCTCACCACCACCGACGGCGATCTCCCCGATGACGTCCGCAGTCTGTCGATTTCACCCGAATCCCCGAATCACTGGGGAGTCTCTGCGATGATGGGCCGCTGGTTGATTCCATCCGACGCGCCTCCGGGCGGCGAACCTCAGCCCATTGCGGTGCTGAGCTATCAGTTCTGGCAGCGTTATTTCGCGGGCGATCCCAACGTCATCGGCCGCACCATCCGGCTGGTCCACAAGCCCTACCAGATCGTCGGTGTCATGCCTCCGCGGTTCAAGTGGGGCGAGAAAGATCTGTATCGGGCGCTCAAAGTTACTCAGGATCCGAACACTGGCCACGCGGTCTCGCTGAAGCTCCAAAAAGGTACGACTGTTGCCCAGGCGAATGCGGAGCTGGAGTCTGTTCTTCAAGAGATGGCGAGGGTACGGCCAGCGTATTTTCCGGTACGTTTCCGGGTTAGCCTGCAGAGCATCCTAGACCTCTACGCTCGACCTCTGGGCACGACTTTATATGTCCTTCTCGGAGCGGTGGCCTCTTTGCTGTTGATCGGCTGCGGTAATGTGTCCATCCTGCTGCTTGCCCGTGGCATCGGGCGGCTGCACGAATTTGCCGTCCGCTCCGCCGTCGGCGCCGATCGCTCTCGTATAGTTCGCCAGTTGCTCACCGAATGCTTCGTCATCGCCGCCGCGGGCTCGGCGGTCGGCTTGCTGTTGGCGTGGCGTGGCCTCGCCCTCATCGTCGCGTTTCTGCCAGAAGATTCTTTACCGGCGGAATCGGCTATCCGAATCAACATCCCCGTGGTGCTCTTGGGCATAGGCCTGGCGTTTGCCACTACGCTCATTTCCGGTGTCTGGCCTGCGCTACAAATTTCCCGTCCCAACCTCGCGCATCTGCTGCAAAATGGAATGCGCCGCATTGCTGGTGGTACTCGCGCGCACCGTACGCACAGCATCATGGTGGGAGCGCAAGTTGCGCTCACGCTGCTGTTGCTGACGCTGGCGGGCACGTCAGCGAAGGGCTTTCTTCGACTGCTGAACACCGACCTCGGCTACGATCCGCAAAACACTTTGGCGCTTGGAATTCCCGTCCACGACAATTCCCACGTCTCGTGGCAGGACCGCGCCGAATATTTTGAACAGCTTCGCGCACGAATGGCTGCAATGCCGGAGGTCGTCAGCGCGGCCGTTTCCAGTAACGCCACACCCCCAGCAAACGGCAACGACGTTCGCATCGAATTCATGAGTCGCGGCGACGTCGGCTCTCCCGAAATTGGAATGAACTTCGTAAGTCCCGAATACTTTTCTCTCTTGCGTATTCCCCTGCTGCAGGGCCGCATCTGGGATCACCAGGAAACGATGCGGGCGTCTGCGGTGGCTGTGATTAACCAGTCGATGGCCCGGCAATACTGGCCGAATGGAGACGCCGTCGGCCATCAAATCCGGACTCCGGACCTGATCGACCAGCCGCCCCATTCTCCTTCGGCTGCCGGCGCTACGGGCTGGCTGCAAATAGTGGGCGTGGTCGCGGACGCGAAGGACGACGGGATACGCAGCCCGATCAAACCCGCAATTTATGTTCCCTATTCGCTGCACACTTGGATGTGGACACAAATCCTCGCAAAGACCCGCGTCCCGCCGTTTTCCGCGCTCCAGGATATGCGCGCTCGGATCGCCGAGGTCGATCCCGACCAGCAAATCGCCAACCCACGAGATCTTCACGCCTACATAACAAGTGAACCAGAATACGCACAACAACGTCTGGTCGCTACGCTCTTCACCATCTTTTCGATGCTCGCGCTTGGACTCGCGACCGTAGGTCTTTACAGCGTCGTCTCCTACGGCGTCACCACCCGCACCAACGAGTTCGGCATTCGCATGGCGCTTGGCGCCAAAGCGTCGGACATATTCCGGATCGTGCTGTCGTCCACCAGTCTAAATGTGGGCGCGGGAGTTTTCGCTGGCGTGTTGCTGAGAGTGATTTTCGGCAGGTTCGCCACCAAGTGGGTCAACGAAAGCTCCAGCGATCCGCTGATCCTCGGCGGCGTCACGCTGTTACTCATCACCGCCGCGCTTTTGGCGTCGTTCGTCCCGGCCCAGCGCGCCGCCGCCGTCGACCCCATGGTCGCCCTGCGCTACGAGTAATTTCGCTTGCCTTAGTACTTCGCCTTTGCACGGCCGCCTTCCGAAGTGGGCGCTAAAACAACTAAGGAGAATGTGCAGCTTCTAGGACAGCACGCGCAGACTGTCACCAGTTCGACTCCCGAATTTTATTTCATTCCCGCGAGACTAGAAGCGGACGCAGGCGTCAATGCCGGGGACCTGGTTCTGGTTCATCTTGAAGAAAAGAAAGAACGCCGGCAATTTGAGATCGGCGCAGAGGGGGCGTGGCGAAAAAGCGAAGGCATCTCCCTCACTCACCAGATCCAGCTGTCCCGCTCCGAAGTGAAACCGGGAGTTTACAAGATCGCTCCCTCCGCTGTACTCGCCAAAGGCGAATATGGCCTTTATCTCAAACGGGGAGAAGGAACGGCACCCTACATTTACGACTTCTCGGTTCAATAGCCAGCCGCGTCAGTCTGGCCAACTCGCTTCTGGTGGGACAAGTCGCGGTTTCTCTGGTTTTGCTGGTCACGGCCGCACTGTTTTTACGCAGCGTTCAGCGCGAATACCTGATCACCCCTGGTTTCGAAACGAAGCCGCGCTGCTGCAACTTCGCCGTCAGCACTCCCCAGCCTTTGGCTATGGGGCCGTCGACGGGCCCGCTGACGTTTATGACAAACCTTGTTCGAGTATTGGACGCAGCCGCTGCGCCATGCATCGCTGCCCATGCAAGGCCAGTCACTCCGGTTGCCAAGAAAGTCGAGGTTTTGTTCGCGACAGATTGTGGCTTTGCGGCCAGGCTCATAAGCAGCGGCCCGTGGTTAAATGCTCAACGCAGCGTCCCAAAAGCGGCGCGCGAATTCGTAATTCACCGGCATAATCCCACACATGGATGGAGAGTCGCCTCACTCAGTTTGAAATTAGGTAGGATCTGAATTCGGATTTTCTGGGGTCGCTTGGGCAAAGTGCCACAGCACCCCCGACGGATCGAATACGTAGGCTACGGTGAGGCCCCACGGCTCGACCCGGGGCGGCGCCGGGGGCGAAACGTCGAATTGACGGGGCAGGGCCAGTGAATCGATATGTCGCCACCAGGCGTCGACATCCTCGACGAGGACATGCATCACAGTGTTTTCGGCCCATTCCTTAACGTAGTTGCCTTGGAGTAGGAAGGCGTGAGTCCCAAGGCTTAGTTCGGCGAGAGCCTCCCCGAGCGGATAGGCTTCGAAGCCAATCGCCTTGTAGAAGCGCAGACTCGTCTCGAATTCCTTTGCGGGAAGGAAGGGGCGAAACGCACGAATTTCGGCAACAAGACCGGTGACGTCGCCCACCGAGGCCTCCTTTCGACCGCGGCAGTATACAGAAAAAGCCGTTCAGCGTAAGGCACAGCAGATTTTCAAACTGAGACACTACCCAAGTCTTGATTAACCCGACTTATCAGGAGTTGGGCGGACTGCCGAAACAATCGCTGTCGATGGAAGACCCATGAGACCTTAACTTATTTCAGATTCGAGTATTCTGCTTTCGCTGCAAAGAGAATCGGAATGTCAGAGTCGGCGTCTTTCCAGAGAGTGAGGAAATCCTGATAGGCGGCCTTTGCCTTGGGGGTGTCGCCTTGCATGGCGCAGGCGCGGGCGAGACCAAGGTGCGCGAGAGCACCGATGACCTCATTCAGCACAATTCCGCGATGATCCAGAATTTTTTGAAATTCAATGGCAGCATCGCCACCCTGACCGGCCATCAGGTACGCTTGTCCGCGTAGGAAGACGGCATAGAGCGTATTGCTGCCTTCCATGTTTGCCATTTCATAAGGAATAGCAACCTTTAGAGCCTCGATCGCCTTCGATGGGACTTTGCGATTCAGGGCCAGCTGTGCACGCACTGTCGGGAGATAGTTAAACTGCACGATCGTGTCCTGAGGAAACCGCTTGGCCAAGTTATCGGCCAGCGATTGGACACGATTCGCATCTCCGGCCAATGCCAAGCCAAGCGCCCCTAACGCTTGAACATCGCGGCCACTGGAATGCGCAAGCGCTTCGATCGCTTGGTGCCGGGCCACGTCTGCGTTACCCAGGAACGCTTCGGATTCTGCGGCCCATGCCTCAAATAACAACGGTAACTCCTTCTCGCCGGCCCGTTCGCCCGAAACCGTAGCCTGACGCAAATACTCACGCGATTGCCTGAGGCGACCATAGTAAGCGGCAGTCTTGGACTCGGCATCGAGTGACCCTACGCCCCATTTTCCCGCCGATGCAGCGGCAACTCGCGCCATTTCCGGCTGGTCTTGCTCTAGGAAAGCGAGCCCATATCGGTAGGTTTGATAATGAAAACAATTTGCCTTTTTCTCTTCTGCCTCCTTGGCTATAGCGTGCGCCTCTGCGAGGCGATTCGAGTTGACATAGGCGGAAAGTAGATTGCCATAGCTTAGGCAATCCCCCGGCAGCAGTTGCAAGCTGGCGGACGCTTCCTTCTCCGCGTTATCAAATTGGCCGATAGCCAGGTAAAGGCCGCTCAGGTTGAAATGCGCGATATCGTCTCGCGGGTAGGTCTGTTCCCATAGTTCGTAGACCTGTCGCGACTTTTCCAGATTTCCGGTGACCGACTGGTGATAGTGGGCCTCGATGTAGAATTTCTCCCGGTCGCTCACGCGGTCGCGCAAGTCATACGCCATGCGATAGTACGAGACACTTTCTTTCTCGGAGTGTTCTGAGTAGGCCAAACCGAGCGAGGCGTAGGCCATGGCGAAGTTCGGATCGAGACGGATGGCCCGCTGAAATAGCTGGATCGCGCCAAGGTGATCCTCCTTGTCGATCATGACGGTCCGTCCAAGACTGTAGGCCTGGAGTGCCTCGAGCGACGGAGTGGTCACCTCTTCCACGGGGGCGTTGAATTTCTCCACCATCATCAAGGATTCCCCGAGCTTACCCCGCAGCTGAGCCGCGCCCTGAGCCAACGCTTTGAGCACCTGCTCCTTTCCGTCGGCGGTGACTTGTTCCTCCGCCAGGGAATCCCCGGTGCCGCAGTTCACTGCCTTAAGGCCCAAGACGTATTGACTGCCCAGTCTGGCTATCGACCCCTCGAGCACGGCGGCACTCCCATTTCGCAGGCAAATCTGTCGTGCAATTTCCGGCGCTAGCCGCGCATCTGGCGGTTGACTCATGAGCTGAAGGGTCTGCTTCACGCGCTCCTCGGAAATCAGGCTCAGGAAGGGAGACTGGCTGAGTTGAACGGCAAGACCTTGGCGCAAGGTGCCATCAAACACGGGGTCGCCTGTGGAGTTCGTGAAGTCGGCGAGCACAACCGTATCTTTGTCGGTCAGCTTATGAGCTCTATGGTGCAAAAACCACCATGTCGAAGCAAGGAGTACCACGGTGACAGCAGTCGCAATGACTACCGCCGCTGTTGGGAACCGCGTGGTTTTCTCCGTGCGCTTGACTCCGTTTCCCGCCGTGGCGGCGACAGGAGTTCGCGTTGCGGACGCGACCGGGAAGATGAATCGATATCCCCGGCGATGCAGAGTTTCCACGAATCGTGGAGTGTCGGCGGAATCCGCCAAGGCTGCCCTGAGCTTGGCGACTGCGACGTTTACGGCGTGATCGAAATCCCCAAAAGATTCGTCCGGCCAGATGAGGCGTTTTAGTTCTCCGCGCGTTACCACAACGCCAGGTTGCTCCAACAGAGCCATCAATACCTTTAAGGGCTGGTCTTGCAGGCGGATTCGGGTACCGGCTTTGCGCAGCTCGCCGGAGAGCGTGTCCAGTTCAAAGACCCCAAATCGGGTTGTGGAATTTTGACCGTTCGGTTCCATCGAGCACCTCGGAATCGCACCGCCGCCACAAAGGGGATAGAAGATAGACGTCTCCGGGTTTAAATCATTTCGCCGTAGCGCAAAAAGTCAATGTAGGTTCCAGGAGAGAAGTGGACCTAAACCTATAGCGTCCAATAAATTGCCCGTTGATGTAGTCAATGCAGAAAGGAGATGGGGAATGAATTGAGGTACCAGCTTGCTGGCCCGAATCTCGGCCCTCGCCGCTACTGCGGCCGGGGTTCGCGTCATGCATCCTTCCATGCTTTCCGCGGGCAGGTTTTTCGCTTTTCTTGCGCTTACCTCAGCGTCCTACGCTCATCCGAAAGATCTGGACACATCCACGCCCGGCCCGATGGTGCCGTTCGAGTTGCGCTCGGATTTCCTGGTGGTCGTCACTGGACAAGTGGGAGAGCTGGCCGATCTGAAATTCATCGTGGACACGGGGTCCAGTTACACGGTGATCGATCAGAAGGTCGCGGACAAGCTGCGTCTGCCGCGGCGGCCGGGGAAGGTGACGAATTTTGACCGGGACATCCCGGTTGAATGGGCGGATGTTCGAGAACTGCGCGCTGGACCGATTCGGGCTCCAGCCGCTAGTGTCATGATTGTAAGGCTCGCCAAGTATTCCGAGTTCGCGGAAAATGTGGATGGAATCATCGGGCTCGATCTGCTCAGCAGAGGCAAGAAGCTCACGATCGACTACGAGAGAAGAGTCCTTTCCTTCGAGTTAGCCGAAAATGGAACGGGCGACCGCCTGCCCTCAAGGTCTCTGGTCGTTCCCATCATCATCCAGGGATTGCGCATGCGTCTCCTCGTGGATACCGGATCTCGTGACGTGCTGCTTTACAGAGACCGTCTTCGTAAAGGATTGCCTGAGATCCGCACCGAGGGAGAAACGAGAACGGCAGTGATTGGACGTCTGCCAGCTACGCAGGTAAACCTGCCCGGTGTGAAAATTGGAGGCCCGGAGAAGGTGGCGACCGTATTCCTGATTGATGGACCGGGACAGGGTGATCCGCTTGGAGTTGACGGATACTTAGGTCCTGCCTCACTGCACGCCAAGCGCATCGAGTTCGATTTCGCCGCAAGCAAGCTGCGCTGGCAGTGATTCCGACCGCCGGGCATCTGTCGGCTTCGCTTCCAGCGGTGGTCGATCACTGTTGGCACGCTTACCGGTAACCTATCCGGCGAAACTTCCTACAACCGGACGTCCGGGCCGGCTTTCCGATTCACGTCCGTTTGACATAGGAGGAGAAGAGGATGTGATTTTATTCTTCGCGGAGGACTTGCATGGGTTCTACGCGGGACGCGCGCAGAGAGGGGAGGAGTGAGGCGGCGCAGGCGACGATGAGGACGAGCAGGAGGACGGCCGCAAGCGTGGGAAAGTCGGTGGGGGAGACACCGTAGAGAAGGCCGGCGAGGAGGCGCGTGGAAGCAACTGTCAGGGCAAAGCCGGCGAGGCAGCCCGCGAGGCAGACGCTCAATCCTTGCCAGAGAAATCGTTTAACGATTTGGCCGCGTAGGGCGCCGAGAGCGAGACGTAGGCCCACCTCACGCTGGCGCAGGTTAACGTTGTAGCTAAGCGTTCCGTAAAGGCCGATGCAGGCGAGTGAGAGCGCCGTCGCTGCAAAGAAAGTTAGCAGGACGGTGTGCAGCAGGTTTTCCGCCAGCGCATCTGAGTAGTGTTGTTCCAGCGGAGCGAAATCGTACGCGGAGCGCATTGGCTCGACATCGCGAAGCTGACGGCGAATCGTTTCAGCCATGGTCATGGGGATGTTGCGGGTGCGCACCAGGAAGTAGGTGCCTGGTTCGGCGAGAGGAGCACACCAGTAGGCTGTGGGAACGGGCGGGTGGTCGAGGCCGGACTCGCGGGCGTCGCCAGAGATGCCGCGAATTTCGGCTGCGCCGGAATATCCCAAACCCCCGGACTGTATGTGATGGCCTATCACCGGAACCCCATTAAAGTAGACGTCTGCGAAGGCGCGATTCACGACAACTGGAGCAGGGCCTCCAGTTTCGCGGCAAAAGTCGCCGGCCAGCAAGGGAATGCGCATAGTCTGGAAATAACTGGCAGAGACAAAACGATTTTCGGCGACGATTTTAGGCTCCGTTTCGGCGCGCCCTTCGAGGAGCTTGACTTCCGTCTGGTATCGAAAAGGCACTCCGGGAACCCCCACCGAAGTGGCGGCAGATTCGACGCCCGGAGTGGAGCGTAGTGTTTCGAGTATACGGTCAGTGAACTGGCGAAGTTTTTTCAGGTCACCCGTTTCCCCATAGTTCATGCTGAGCTGGAAGGTGAGAATGTGGCTGGAATCGAATCCACGCGAGGCGCGCCCAAGCTCTTGAAAGCTGCGGAGAAGCAGGCCAGCATCGGCCAGCAGGGTGACCGCGAGAGCCACCTGGACGCCGACGAGGAGCCATTTCGTCCGGACACCTGTGATCGGCTGGTCTGCGCAAGGGAGCCAGCCAGGCTGCTGCGGGTGCCGCGAATGGCGGGGAATAGTCCGCAAATAAAAGTTACTGCAACGGAACAGCAAAGTGAGTAGAGAACAATGCGTGCGTCGAGGTGAATCTCTTCGACCGCGGCAGTTGCGCGGCGAGGGCGAGAAAAAGGCCAGATGCCCCGGCAGCGACCGAAAGACCAAGGACCGCACCGATCACAGCGAGAAGAAACGTTTCCGTGAGCAATTGTGCGACGAGCGCACCGCGAGAAGCTCCCAGTGAGAAGCGAACGGAGACTTCGTGCTGACGCTGAGCTGCGCGAGACAAAAGGAGCGCAACAATATTCGTGCAGGCGATCAACAAAAGCAGAGAGACGGAGCCGAAGAGTAGCCAGAGAGATCGGCGTGAATCCCCGACGGTACTTTCCTTGAGTGGCTGAATGCCAACGGAGAGACGCGCGTCGCTTTTCGGAAATTGTTGCCCCAGTTGTGCCTGATTCCTGTTCAGGTGCCTGCCTATCGACTTTTCAAGCTACGGCATGGCCGGGGATATCTCCGAGTACTTGGACAAGGTCTGGCACGCGGAGGGCGGAAACGGAAACGCGCCAGACTTCGCGCGTCTCGCCAAGGAATGCCGGAACAACGTCCGCGATTGCCTGGGACGTTTGGAAGTGGAGCTAATGGCTCTCTAGAGCCGGGGGATGCCGATGAAGAAAACGTACAGCACCGAGGTCGCCGCCAAGCGGATTGGCGTCTCGTTCAGAACGCTAAACCGCTGGCTTGCCTTGGGCAAGATCAAGCCGTCTGTTGGCATCCCGTTCAGCGATGGCCGCAAGCTCTGGCGCTGGACCGACGCGGACCTAGCGAAGGGACGCAAGGTCAAGGCCGCACAGAAGTCCGGCCCGAAAGCGCGGAAGAAATGAGAGCCGCGATCTATGCCCGCGTCTCGACCAGCAATCACGGCCAGGACCCGCATGTTCAGACGCGTGAGCTACGGGAACACTGTTTGCGCCGGGGGTGGGAGATCACTGACGAGTACGTGGACTCCGGCAACTCGGGCACGAAAGAGCGTCGGCCACAACTCGACCGCTTGCTGACCGACTGCCGGCGCCGTCGCGTCGACATCGTGCTCGTGTATCGCTACGACAGATTCGCTCGCGGCTTGCGTCACCTCGTGAACGCGCTGGAAGAGTTTCGCGCGTTCGGGATCGACTTCATCAGCCTGCATGAGGGCGTGGACACCAGCACGCCAAACGGACGACTTGTGTTCGGGATATTCGCCAGCATCGCAGAGTTTGAACGCGAGCTCATCCGGGATCGCGTGAAATCCGGCATCGCGGCCGCGCGGTCGAAAGGCAAGACGCTCGGGCGCCCGCGTGTCGTCGTGGACGCCGCGAGGATTGCAGTCCTTCGCTCGCAAGGGCTGTCGTGGGCGAAGATCGGTGAGCAACTCGGACTAGGGGAGGGCACGATCCGACGAACGGCTTCCGCGTCCGCCAAAATCCCCCTGAAAACGTTCGCCGCAACTCCCGTCGAATCAGTATCCCGCTAGGGCGATTGTCCGTCCGCCAGAAACAACTGATTTTGGTGCCTTCGTTGCCAAGGCGTTCTACAGAATCGGACTACCGGAACCGATTCGGAAATGCGTATATTTTTGACTGTTCGCGGGTTTAGAATTACTTGGCCACTTGCGCTTGGAAGGGAGGAAACTATGCCCACCATCACCGTCAACGGAGTCCGTCGAGAAGTTCAGGCACCAGCTGACACGCCTCTCCTCTACGTCTTGCGCAACGACCTCGAACTCTCCGGCCCGCAATTCGGTTGTGGCCTAGCCCAGTGTGGAGCATGCTCCGTCCTCTTAGACGGCAAAGAGGTTCGTTCCTGCGTCACGCCGCTCTCGACGGTTGCCAACGCCGAAATTACCACCCTCGAAGGTCTTCCCGCACGCTGGGCAAAGCTAAAGGGTCTTTCTCCGGAGCAAGCCAAGGACATACTTCACCCCGTCCAGCAAGCATGGATCGAAGAACAAACCCCGCTTTGCGGCTTCTGCCAGAGCGGCATGATGATGGTCGCCACTGAACTCCTGGAGAAAAATCCCAATCCCACCGACGCACAAATCAAGGCCGCCTACACCACCGAAGGCCCATCGCCTCACCTCTGTCGCTGCGGCAGCTACGTCGCCATCATGGACGCTGTGAAACACGCCGCGTCGCTTATGGGGAAGGGGAAGTAAGCCATGAACACCTCCGCTGAAAACACCGTCAAAGTTTATGAAGCTACTCTCTCCCGTCGCCAATTCGTCAAAACCGGCGGCGCACTCGTTGTCGGCGTCGCATTAGTCGGTCCTTCCGTCCTCAAAGCTCAGGGCTTTCAGGGCCCGAAAGTTACCGGTGCGCCCTTCAAAAATACGCTTGATCCGACTCTCCCTACTTCATGGATCGAAATTCATCCGGATAACACAGTCCTCATTCGCACGGGCAAGAGCGACTTCGGTCAGGGCACAACCTTCACTGCCTATCGCCAAATCGTTGCCGACGAATTGAGCGTCCCGTTCGAATCCATCACCACGGTCGTCGCAGGGAACACCGATCAGACGCCCGACGGCAGCGGCGCCTTCGATTTCCTCGGTCGTGGCACGCCTAACATCCGTAAAGCCGCTGCGTACACCTATCAAGCCCTCCTCGATCTCGGCTCCGAACGTCTCGCCGTTCCCAAAGATCAGCTCACGGCCAAAGACGGAGTCTTTTCTGGCGTCGGTAAATCCATC